>Ga0255052_10002927_pt1 | contig 12057 bp, 7 predicted proteins | sample JV7_2_21_MG_FD_188632 | JGI IMG/M metagenome (GOLD analysis project Ga0255052, IMG submission 188632) | Seawater microbial communities from Jervis Inlet, British Columbia, Canada - JV7_2_21 | ecosystem: Environmental > Aquatic > Marine > Inlet | place: Canada: British Columbia | collected... | reverse complement strand
CCCCGGGAATGTTCGTCCCGTTAGGACCTCCAACCCTCCTACCTGCACCGCCTTTACAGGACGGATGACTTCTTCCTTTGCAGTCTCGTCCTTTGAGCATCCTGAAATAAATAACAATAGAATTATTAGGGGTATGATGTTACGCTGATATTTCATGTGGCACCTACCTTATATTTAAATTAAAAAAAACTATCCAAGTAGCTATTTGTTATTCCTTCAAATCCAACAGTTTCCCCCAGTTCGTACGGTTCTGCATATCGGCCTTAGTCTTTTCGTTTACAACGTCATTGCCTGCCTGATTCTGCCAGCCGCCTCCCAGAGCCTTGTACATCGCAATCAGGTTGAGCGCTATTTCACCGCTAACAGATGTTAGAAGGTCCTGTTCCTGGGTTAAAAAGCGTTGCGTATCCAGTACTCTCTGATAGTCAGTAACTCCCTCACGGTATTGAATGAGAGAAAGTTCAACTGAGCGCTTTGATGCGTCCACACTGTTAGTGAGGTAGTTCGCCTGCTCCTGAGAACGTAAAAATCCAACCATCGCGTCTTCCACTTCCCTGTACGCATTGAGGACCGTGTTTTGATAGTTAACGATCAGTTGCTGGAAGCGGGCGTCCTCAACACGGACCCTGTTTTTGATCCTTCCGTAATTTAAAATCGGCCATTGAATGGAGGGACCAGCGAAGTATGTAAGGCTTGCTGAATCAAAAAGGTTACTGAAGTTGGCATTATTGGAAGTTATCCCACCCTGTTCACTCGATTGCAGGCCAATGGACCCGACAAGGGAAAATTGTGGGTATAGATCCGCTTTCGCAACACCTATACGCGCGCTCTGCGTAGCTGCCTGCATCTCGGCAACCCTGATGTCCGGTCGTCTACGCAGCATCTCAGCAGGGATCCCCACCACCACTTCCTGTGGAGCATCAGGAACAGTCCCCGGCTCAACAAGTACATTCTTCAACTCTCCCGGAGTTATGCCAAGTAAAATACTGAGACCATGCCGTGCCTGTCGTAATCCGGTCTCCAGTCGGGAGATCGAGGCTTTCGTATCATTAAGAAGTGCCCTCGCCTGCTGGACATCGAGCTCGGTGACAATTCCACCCTCAAAGCGTGCCTCAGCAATTTCAAGGCTCCGCTTTTGGATTTTCACATTCTCGTCTGCAATACGGATCCGGTCTTCAAAGGTGCGGATCAGGATATAGGCACGTGCAACATCTGCAGTAAGTGTTACCAGGGCGTTTTCATATCCTGCGATCGAGGCCATGTAGTTTGCCTGGGCAGACTCCACACCTCGGCGAAAACGGCCCCAGAAATCGAGTTCCCATGCAGCATCGAAGCCAAGCTGATGGTCATAGTAGAACTTGTCCGCTGCCAGTGAATTTGGTGCATTGTCGCTAATCTCAACAGCAGTCGCTGAACCGCTTAACTGCTGAAACTGGGGGTACTGATTCCCGGTAGCAACACCCAGCTGTGCCCGTGCTTCCATGATACGAAGTCCTGCAATCTGAAGCGGCAGGTTCTGCCTGTATGCTGTTTCTACCAGTGAATCAAGTGCCGGATCATTAAAGACGTTCCACCAGTCAGTGAGGTCTGAAGGCTCTGGTTTAATTTGAGGGACATCGCTGTCTATCCACGCTTCTTCAGATGGAGCATCAGGCCGCACAAAATCCGGTCCAACGGCGCATCCGCTTACAAGCAAGATAAGAATAACGAGACTTCCAAGGCAGGGCTTTACAAATTTCATTCAACAACCCTCATTGACTATTTATATGATGCGTTTAAAGGTGAAGCAACTGACTCTAAAGTGTTTTGTCAGTTCATTAATAAAAATTTATTGGCTTTAGATTTTAATAATGCTAGCACAAATAGAGTTACTATGCAACTAATAAAATTACCAGAAATATCACTATCTTACTAGCTGTTTGTTTTGGCCATGCCCACAGTTAAAACTCTAAAAAGATTGCTCTTACAAACCAGCGTTGCTTACTGCCTCACGGGCAAGGCCGGTAATTCTTTCCCAGTCCTCCTTCTCTATAGCTTCGCCCGGCACAATCCATGATCCTCCAACGCAGGCTACGTTGGCAAGTGCGAGATAATCTCTATAATTATCCGGAGAAATGCCACCGGTGGGACAAAACGTTACCTTTGGAAAAGGGCCGGCAATGGCCTTGAGCATTTTTATCCCTCCTGCCGCCTCTGCCGGAAAAAACTTGAAGTGGCTGTACCCTTTGCTCAGACCTATCATAAGTTCGGAAATTGTCGATATGCCCGGGATTAAGGCAATACTCCCACGATTTGCCGTCTCAAGCAGGTCCGGGGTCAGCCCCGGACTGATGGCAAAGACAGCGCCCGCCCCGAGCACAGTATTGAGATCTTCAGGCGTAGTTACCGTACCCGCCCCGACCACTGCATCAGGCACCTCGCGGGATATTGCTGCAATGGCATCAACTGCAGCAGCCGTTCTGAGTGTAATTTCGAGCACCTTTACCCCGCCTGCCACTAAGGCCCTGGCCAGCGGCACAGCCTTTTCAAGATTCTTTATCACCATAACTGGAATCACTGGGCTCATGGCCAAAATTTCTGCGGGTTCTCTTTTCCAGTTTCTCGTCTGTGACATTATTCTGATCCCCCTCTATAATTACTATGCTGGTTATTGCTGAATTGTGTCTCTCTCTTCATCAGAGTCCACAGGAAAATGCACAGAGCATTTTTCATATACATATGTAAATAGCGAGCTGGCACCATCCTCTGCTCCGAGAAGGTCTCTTCTCAAAGGCGCAAAAACCTGTCTACCCGTGCCGTAACGCTGGCCCTCAAGCTCAGGTTCAGCATACTCTCTTTTCTCCAGTTCCTTATCTGTTACTTTGAGTTCCAGTAAACCGGCTTTGACATCTATGCGAATGATATCCCCATCATGCACCTTTGCCAGAAGTCCGCCGCAAAGAGCTTCAGGACTTACATGAATAGCGGATGGCACCTTCCCTGAAGCACCCGACAGCCTCCCATCTGTTACCATAGCCACCTTAAAGCCACGACCCATGAGTACGGAAAGAGGGGTCATTAACTTATGCAGTTCAGGCATACCATTTGCCTGGGGCCCCTGAAATCGCACCACTGCCACGAGGTCCCTATTCATCTTGTCTTCATGAAAGGACTTTTCAAGACCATCCTGCGTGTGAAAAACCATGGCCGGTGCTTCTATTAACGTCTGATCTCCTTTTTCTAAAGCCGAGACTTTTATGACCGACCGACCAAGGTTGCCGTCAAGAACTTTGAGACCGCCTGTAGGAGAAAAAGGCTTCTTCGCAGAGGCAATCACGTTACTGTCAAGAGATACTTCCGTTCCATCACCCCAGACGACTCTTCCTTCTTCAAGTTTTGGTTTACGGGTGTATTGCTCCAGGCCCGGTCCGGCGACAGTTTGCACATCATTATGAAGAAAGCCACCTTCAAGGAGTTCCCTGATCAGCACAGCCATGCCGCCTGCTGCCTGAAAATCATTGATGTCCCCCGGACCATTCGGGTAGATACGCACCAGCAGCGGCACTGCATCAGAAAGATGAGAAAAATCATCCCAGTTAATCCTGATTCCTGCAGCCCGGGCCACTGCCACAAGATGCAGGGTCTGATTGGTAGAGCCGCCTGTTGCAAGAAGCCCCACGATTGCGTTGACAATTGATTTTTCACTGACCACGTGACCGATGGGCGTGTAGTCTTTCCCAAGGTGAGTCATACCCGTAACCCTGATCGCTGCCGCATTCGTAAAGGCCTCCCGTAACGGGTCGTCCGGATTTACAAAGGTTGATCCTGGCAAGTGCAGTCCCAGCAGTTCCGCGATAAGCTGATTGCTGTTGGCTGTGCCATAAAATGTGCATGTGCCGGTACTGTGGTATGATTTGCATTCAACATCCAGCATCTCATCTCTACTAATTTTACCTTCAGCAAAAAGTTCTCTTGCATGTGCCTTCTCTTTGTTGGGCAGACCGGATCGCATGGGCCCTCCGGGAACAAGGACCATAGGCAGGTAGCTGAACTGCAGGGCTCCCATCAGCAAACCGGGCATGATTTTATCACAGATACCAAGCAGCAGCGCGCCATCAAACACATTATGGGACAATCCGATAACCGTTGACATAGCGATAACATCCCTGCTGATCACAGCCAGATCCATGCCGGGTAACCCCTGGGTAACTCCATCGCACATAGCCGGCACCCCTGCTGCCACTTGTGCTGTACCGCCGGCCTCAGCAATTGCCTGCTTTAAAATTCGCGGGTAGTGTTCATATGTTTGATGGGCAGAAACCACATCATTGTAGGACGTTACAATGGCAATGTTGGGCGTGTCTTTGTCAGCAAGAGACGTGCATCCATGTCCCCTGCAGGCGGCTAAGTCATGAGCGAGGTTGCTGCAGGGAAGCTGATGCCTGAAAGGGCCGTCAACTCTGGCCGCTTCGAGATTCTTCAGATACTTTTCCCGGTTCTTCCGGCTGCGCTCAATGATTCTGTCCGTAACTTCCTGGACGACTCTGTTCATAGTTTTGCTCCCTATTCTTATATTTCAGGGTTAATCCACTTCCCATGGGGAACAATTAAATCATTTGCCTCCTTCGGCCCCCATGTGCCTGGTTTGTATTCATGAATCGGTATATCATTATTAAGAACCGGCTCTACTACCCGCCATGCGGCCTCCACGCTGTCTTCACGTGTAAAGAGCAGCGGATTTCCGGCCATGGCTTCACTGAGAAGGTGTTCATAGGGCCCGATCCCATCACCATCGGCCTGGCGGGAGACAAGCAGTTCGGTATCCTGTATACGGGGGCCTTCCTTTCCTTTACTCTTAAACACATTTGCTCCTATTGCAATGGTTATATCAGGGGCAAAACGGAATCTTACGTAATTTGGTTTATCAAATAAGATTTTTCTGCCGGAGAACACCTTTTGTGGTGGTTGACGGAGTTCAACAGTAACTTCCGTTGCCGTCACCGGTAGGTTCTTACCGGCGCGAATATAAAAGGGAACCCCTTCCCATCTCCACGAATCCATCTGGAGACGGACGGCAGCAAAGGTTTCAACTTTTGAATCTGGGGCTACACCATCCTCATCGCGATACCCCGTAAATTGTCCACGTACAACATCATTCTTTGTAATTGGCTGTATTGACTTAAAAACCTTCACAATTTCGTCACGCAGCGCATCATCATCTCCGCCGACAGGAGGCTCCATCGCCAGAAGACCTACTACCTGAAGAAGATGGTTTTGAATTACATCCCGAATCGCACCGGCTTCCTCATAAAAACGGCCTCGCCCGGAGATTCCAAAGTTCTCAGCCATGGTAATCTTTACTGAACTGACATAGTTTCTATTCCAGAATGGTTCGAGAAATGAGTTTGCAAAGCGAAAGATAAGCATATTTAACACAGGCATTTTACCTAGATAGTGGTCTATACGAAAGATGGATGGTTCGTCAAAGACACGATGCAACTCATCATTCAATGATCGGGCTGATTCAAGGTCCCTCCCAAAAGGCTTTTCAATTACGACTCTGGCACCTTCAGAGCACCCCGACTTTCCTAATCCCTGTCCCACCGTTGAAAACATGCTGGGAGGAATTGCGAGATAGTGAGTAGGATGTTTTGCGTCGCCAAGCTCTTTGCGCAATGCCTGAAAGGTAGCGTCCTCACGGTAATCACCATCAACATACCGTAGAAGGCTCATGAGTTTGTCAAAGGCAGCCTCGTCAACACCACCGCCGTACTCCTCAAGGCTCTTGCGGGCCCGCTCCCGAAGCTGTTCGATCCCCCAGTCAGCCTTGGCTACTCCTATAACCGGCACATTCAGCGAACCATGTTTTATCATTCCCTGCAATGCCGGAAAGATTTTTTTATAAGCTAGATCTCCTGTAGCTCCGAAAAATACCAGGGCGTCAGAATTAATAGCTGTCATAATGACCTCCAAAAGTTGTCTATCATATTGTTTCTTACTGCGTCATTCGCCTGTCCCCATGTCTTAGATTTGTCTCGTAGAGCAAATCTGTGGGGATTATTCGTCAATCGATATTCGATATTTGTTTAATACCTTAATAATTATGACAATTTTTTTGTAACAGGAATTCCTTTCGTGAGTTTGATTTCTTCTCCTTCGTGTTCGATCACCAGTTCGGATCCCTCTCTGAGGAGATACGTAGCGGATTCTCTGGTAATGTCAACTACCAGTTGCTGCCCCCGAATGGTCAGGGGGAATCGAAGCCTCTGCCATCGATCAGGTATTCTCGGTTTAAACGATAAGCAGCCGTCATTGTCGCGCATCCCCGCGAATCCGTAGGGAAAGATCATCCATGTTCCTCCCATGGAGGCGATGTGGCAGCCGTCTTTCACATTGCCTCCAATGTCAGCAAGATCCATAAGTGCAGCATATGTCCCGTATTCAATCGCCTTGTCAAAGTAACCAAGCTCAGCAGCCATAATGCTCTGAATACACGATGAGAGAGAGGAGTCCCCTGTTGTCAGCGGATCATAGTAATCGAAATTACGCTTCTTCTCTTCCATTGAAAACTTATCCCCATGCAGAAACGTTGCCATTACTACATCTGCCTGCTTGAGCACCTGGTGCCGGTATATGTCTAGAGGATGGAACGACAAAAGCAGTGGATATTTTTCAGGAGGCGTATTCTCAAAGTCCCATTTCTCCCTGTCAAGAAAACCGTCGTCCTGAAGATGGATCTTGTTTTTCTCATCGTAAGGTATATACATGTTGTCGGCAGCCTTCGTCCACTCTTCTACCTCTGACATCTCCAGTTTAGTTTTGTGAACCAGTGTCTGGAATACATCAGGCTTCTCGCTTCGCAGTGATTCGACAGTCATGGCTGCAAATCGCAGGTTTTCCTGTGCCATGACATTGGTGAAAGTATTGTTGTTTACCACTGCAGTATATTCATCGGGGCCGGTTACACCGTGGATGCAAAACTTCCCGCCTTTTCTCTCGGAATAAAATCCAATGTCACTCCAGAACCGGGCAGTTTCCACCAGCATTTCCGCACCATAATCATGGAGAAACTCTTTGTCGCCGCTCACATCAACATACTTCTTCAAAGCGTACATAATATCGGCATTGATATGATACTGGGCTGTGCCTGCTGCATAGTATGCTGATGCCTCCTCACCATTTATGGTCCTCCAGGCAAACATTGCCCCCTTATGGTGCAGCTCCCGCGCCCTTTCTCTGGCTTTGTCAAGAGTACTATACCGAAAGATCAGCAGGTTCCTGGCTATGCGGGGCGCAGTGTAGATAAGAAAGGGCATTATGTAAATCTCCATGTCCCAGAAATACTGACCTTCATATGCCTGTCCGGTAAGGCCCTTGGCTGCAACGCCCGTTCCCTCGGCTCTTCCAGATGCCTGGAGAATGTGAAACAGGTTAAAGCGAACTGCTTGCGCAATCTCTACCGTTGTCTTCTCTGCTTTTTCAGGATCGGGAATAATTTCAATATCGCTTCTCTTCCAGAAATCATCCATGTACGTTTTCTGGCTGGCAAGCAACTTATTGAATCCATTATCACAGGCCCGATCCAGTATCCGCTCAGTCCTTGCGCATACCTCCACTGACGAGGCAGTGCCTGACGTAATGTATGCCATGTACTTCATAAGTCGCACCGGTTTGCCCGGTTGAGCATCGATCGAAAAAATAACTTGACCGGAATCTTCTGAGCATTTACTTTTGTGCGTATGGGGACACTCTGTATCGATTTGATGATCAATGCCGCAGGCAAGCATCAGTTTGCTGTTACTTGTTCTATGGCTCAACACAATACGACGGTCATCTGCGTAATTCATCTGTGGAAGAAGGACCTGGTGCTGAAAACCCCGCGCCTTGCGCGGATCGTCGCCCGTATCCCCACCCGTCTGGCCACTCTGGTCACACGCCATTTCAGAGGAGATGACCACAGGAGCACTGGCATTTAAGACCGTGACCTCATAATAGATAGCCGCAATATGACGGTGCTCGAATGAAACGAGTCGCCGTGATTTAATTGATACCTGTTTTCCTGACGGTGTTTCCCAGACGATTTCCCGGTCGAGGGTCCCCTCCTTCATGTTGAGCCGGCGGTCAAAGCTGAGCAGCGTGGCGCGCTGAAGGTAAAATGCCTCATCATCAACATAGAGCTTGATAATCCTGCTGTCTGTGATATTCACGATAGTCTGGCCCGTCCTCGCGAATCCATATGCATCCTCACCGTAAATTATAGGCCAGGACTCATAGAACCCATTAATAAACGTTCCGTTCTGCACAACAGGGGTCCCCTCCTCAAAACATCCTCTCATACCGAAATAGCCATTGCCGGTGGAAAAGATCGTCTCGGTCATTGCAATGTACTGTGGGGTAAATTGCTTCTCTATATAGTTCCACTCATCCGGTGGATATATGTGTTGCGGCGGCACGACGCGCTCGTGATGTATCATTGTTTTTTAATCTCCTTACTTAAAAACTTAACCCAGCAACTCCCCAAGGTCCTTGACCACGATATCAGCACCATTGTCTTTTAACTCGACAGCATTATCATTCCTATCAACTCCAATCACCAGCCCGAATCCTCCTTTACGGCCGGCCTGTACGCCCGAGATAGCATCTTCGATAACTATCGCACGTTTCGGATCAACGCCGAGTTCTTCAGCTCCCCTGAGATAGGTGTCAGGAGCGGGCTTTCCGCCCAGGTGCAACCGCTCTGCAACTTCACCATCAACGATATGGTCAAAGAGATCGATAATGCCTGCTGCCTTTAAAACGGGTTTGCAGTTTTTACTGGCTGAAACAACTCCAGTCCTGATCCCTGCCTTTCGTAATTCATGGACCAGATCAACACTGCCCTGGTACACCTCGACACCTTCGGACTCAAGAACCTTGTGAACCAGTTCATCCTTTATATTTCCAAGGCCGCATACTGAATCATAATTCGGCGTCTCCTCGGGATTGCCGTGAGGCAACTGAATGTTACGGGATGCAAGAAAACTCTGGACACCTTCATATCGTAATTTACCGTCTACATACAGCTTGTAATCACTCTCAATATCAAAGGGTTGAAAATTGTCATTCATGTCAGCGGCTCTCTTCTTCAGGAATGTATCAAACAATTTTTTCCAGCAGACTGCATGCACCTTTGCGGTCGCCGTGAGCACACCGTCGAGATCAAAGAGTACGGCATCAAACTTGTCTTTATTAATCACTTGTTCCAATTGAATGTTCTCTTCCTGTCTATGCTTTTATTCAGTGAAATCCATATCACGGCTCTGAATAATATCAATTAATATAATTCTAAATAGAAGATCTAGCATTTAACAACTCGCAAAATTACTGGTTTGTATTATATACCCCGAGTTTATTTTTATTTGGAAGGTGTTCTTTTAGCACAAAATCCGGCCGACTATTGCTATTTATATAAGTAGCAATATCTACAGCATCTTTATCTGACAGCCCCAGTTCTTCAATAGGCATATTGAAAATAAGCCAAGAGGCCAGCTTGAGGTTATTTGATAACCCTGCCCCCATGTTATAAGATTTAGCTCCCCATACAGGCGGTCCATTATCTGCGCCTTGACCATTCTCGCCATGGCATTCCAAGCACTTTTCTCCGTACAATTTATTACCATTCTTCGTGTCAGCCTTATTCAGCATTGCCTTTAATCTTTTAAGCGGGAACGGCATGTTGTTTATACTAACGGGTTTGATAGTGTTCATTTTTATCTTGTAACCTTCTGATAACCATGTGATGTAAGTTGTCATAGCAATTGAAGCCTTACTGCCGACCGGTGGCCTGGTACCGTTCATGCTTCTCATGAAACAGTTTAGTATTCGCTCTTCCAGAGTTATCACTGCTTTTTCTCTTGGAGCATAGGCCGGGAATGCTGCTGCAGTGCCTATGAAAGTTGAATATTTATTCGATGTTTTTCCCGCTTCAAGGTGACAAGATGTACATGTAAGGTCATTGCCAACATATCTTTTTGTAAGCTCATGAACATTTGTGTTGTTCATAAGGTCTTCACCTAACTTTACTAATTCTCCAAGTTTTCCTTCCGGGTAAGCAGATGGTGGGGATATTTTATTATCTGCAGCAAATCCAATATTAAACATAGATAAGAAAACAAATGTCACTATTAAATATCTCATGAAGTCCTCCTCTCGATTTTAATGTTTTCGTATTATTCATATTCCCTTGCTGCCAATATTTCTATTTATGCAGTGAAATCCATATCACGGCTCTGAATAATCCCAATTAATATAATTCTAAATAGAAGATCTAGCATTTAACAACTCGTAAAATTACTGGTTTTCAAAAAAATATTAAATATTTTAAAAGTGATAAAAATTTGCGGTGAGGTCTGCCTCCTCACCATGGACGTTAATTATTGAACGTTATCAGTGACGGATCGTAGTCATCGGGTTTTTCGTATCCGAGAAGGTTACAGATCGTGGCGGCGATATTACTTAATCCGGATTTCTTGACATCTGCCATTTCATACTCATTGTCAGATGTATCATCCACAATAATAAAAGGTACCCTGTTTAGCGTATGGGCTGTTTTGACAAGTTTGTTTCCTTTCTTTAAAACAAACATTTCATCGGAGTTGCCATGATCCGCGGTAACGATCGCGATTCCCTCAAGTTTCTTAACGACGTCAAGCAGCCGTCCAACGCAGGCGTCTACGGTTTCCACCGCCTCAATGGCAGCCGAGATGACTCCGGTGTGACCCACCATATCGCCGTTAGCAAAATTCAGACGACCGAATTTATATTCACCTGACTCAAGGAGTTCCATTGTCTTATCGGTAATTTCAACAGCTTTCATTTTCGGTGCCTGGTCAAAGGGGATCTTATCGGAAGGTATCTCTATATAGGTTTCCAGTTTTTCATTGATATAACCCGACCGGTTACCATTCCAGAAATAGGTAACGTGGCCGAACTTCTGGGTTTCCGATATGGCGAACATTCTTATCCTCTCTTCGGTGAGATATTCACTCACGGTATTTTCTATTGTCGGCGGTTCGACAAGGAATTGTTTGGGTATCTTAGCGTCTGAATCGTATCCCATCATACCGGCATAAAACACTTCCGGTATACGGCCCCGGTCAAATTTGACGAACTCCGGTCCGCCGTCAAAGGCCAGGGAGATTTCAATGGCCCTGTCGCCCCGGAAATTATAAAAAACGACAGCGTCGCCGTCTTCCATGATACCCACGGGTTTATCATTACCATCGACGATAACAAATGAATCCATGTACTGATCATCAGTATCCTCTTCATAAAATGTATTGACAGCTTCTTCACATGACCTGAAATGACGGCCTTTCCCATTGACGTGAGCATCCCAGCCCCTCTTCACGATATTCCAGTCGGCCTCATATCTGTCCATGGTGACATTCATCCTGCCACCTCCCGATGCCATTACATAATCAAAGCCCTTCTCGTCCCGTATCTTCTTCAGGAACTCTTCCATGGGCTTGACATATGTAAGTGCTGATCTGGGTGGTACATCTCTTCCATCCAGTAATGGGTGGACCCTCACCTTTTCTATACCGACCTCGGACAGTTTCTCTATCATTGCGCAGAGATGATTCGTATTGGAGTGTACGTTCGCATCGGAGAAGAGGCCGATAAAATGAATGGCTCCCCCCTTGTTTCCTCTTTCGATTATATGATTCCATACTCTGCCTTCGAAAACCTTGCCGGTTTCAAAATCCATATTAACCCTCTTGGCCCCCTGAATAAAAACGCGGCCTGCGCCGAGTGCATTATGGCCGACCTCACTATTTCCCATATCCTCATTGGAAGGAAGGCCTACCCATTCTCCATGGGCAGCTATGGATGTGCAGAATTTACTTTTGAAAAGCCTGTCAAGGTTGGGTGTTTTCGCCATATACACGGCGTTGCTCTCATCTTCACGGCCCAAGCCTATTCCATCCATGATGATCAAAAGTAAAGGCCCTTTTCGTCCCGAAAATATATTAAGCTTTTTAAGCCTTTGCATCTGAAATCTCTTAATCTGCCTCACTCCGTTCAAACGCAGTCGAC
>Ga0255052_10002925_pt1 | contig 12060 bp, 8 predicted proteins | sample JV7_2_21_MG_FD_188632 | JGI IMG/M metagenome (GOLD analysis project Ga0255052, IMG submission 188632) | Seawater microbial communities from Jervis Inlet, British Columbia, Canada - JV7_2_21 | ecosystem: Environmental > Aquatic > Marine > Inlet | place: Canada: British Columbia | collected... | reverse complement strand
GCAAACCGCCCACGGCAGTGGATCGCGAAAGACAGCTCGTTGCTCGAGGTTGCAGCAAGCCTGCCCACCAGTGTCGCTGAGTTGAGCGAGATCGACAGCTTGCCGGCCGGGCTGATTCGGCGCAGCGGCGACAGCATCATCGCCGCCATTGAGGCCTCGAAGCGCGATCAAAGTAGCTACTCCCCGCCACTGCCTCCCGACGAATCAAACAAAGCGCTGCTTAAGTCGATGCAGAAACTCGTCGCCAGCTGCGCCGGGGACCTCGGCCTTGCTGCTGAGACAGTTGCATCAAAACGCGACCTCGTCGCGATTGTTTTAGCTGGAGACCGGGAGTCAAGAGTGCTGGCTGGCTGGCGCCGCGCCGTAATTGGCGGGGAATTGCTGGCATTGTTGTAGCGCCGCCTGCGGCGCGATCAGGATAGCGCTTCAAGCAGGCGCCCATACACCTCATCGATCGAGCCATCGGCGTCGACCGTCTTCAAACGATCACGATTACGATAGAAGCCAACGAGGGGTTCGGTGCGCGCTCGATACACGTCGAGACGATTGCCGATTGTCTCCTCGTTGTCGTCCTCACGATGAAGCAGCTCGCCGCCAGCATTCGTGCATTCGTCCAGCTCTTCTTGCGACGAAAAGTACACATTTAGTAGCTTGCCCGTCAAAGAACAAGTACGTCGGCCCGTCAGGCGCTGCATAAGGATTTCGAAGTCGACGTCCAAGAGAACTGCTGCATTGAGTGGCGTACCTAGTTGATCGAGCAACTCCTCGAGATCAATCGCCTGCGTCTCGGTGCGCGGAAACCCATCCAGAATGAATCCATCTGCCGCGTCAGTCCTGGCGAGCCGCTCGCTGATGATTCCGAGCATGATGTCGTCGGAAACGAGATTTCCGGCATCGATGATGGCCTTCGCCTTCATGCCGAAACGGCTTCCGGCGGCAACGGCCTCACGCAGCATGTCGCCTGTCGAAATCTGCGGAATATTCTTGTCGGCCATCAGTCTCCTGGCCTGTGTACCCTTGCCGGAACCGGGAGCGCCGAGCAAAACAATGCGCATGTCAGTATCTCTTATGTTTGCGGCTGAAGCCGCCCCTACACTATGGGCGAGGTACGCTACCACAATTAGATTGCAGGTCAATCGGTGCTATCCTCGCACGCTTTCGTAAGCACACACCGGGAAATCGAACCATGTCAGCCAGGAACGCATTTTATGCCCAGTCGGGCGGAGTGACCGCCGTCATCAATACGACAGCCTGCGGCGTCATCGAAACGGCACGCAAGCACCGCAACAAGATTGCCAATGTGTACGCGGGCCGCAACGGCATAATCGGCGCGCTGACTGAGGATATGATTGACACCAATAAGGAGAGCGCGAAAACGATTGCGGCTCTCAGGCACACACCGGGCGGCGCATTCGGCTCGGCGCGGTACAAACTCAAGAGCCTCGAAGACAACAGGGCTGAGTATGAAAGGCTGATTGAAGTTTTTCGCGCACACGATATCGGCTACTTCTTCTATAACGGTGGCAATGACTCGATGGACACGGCCCACAAGGTGTCACTGATCAGCAAGAGTATGGGCTATGCCGTGAGCTGCCTCGGCATTCCCAAGACTGTCGACAATGACCTGCCTGTTACCGACAATTGCCCGGGATTCGGATCTGTCGCGAAATACGTCGCCGTATCGACAATGGAAGCTGCGCTCGATGTTCTGTCGATGGCCAAAACATCGACCAAGGTCTTCGTGCTCGAGGTCATGGGGCGGCATGCAGGTTGGATTGCGGCAGCAGGAGGCCTCGCAGGCAGTAACCCTGGAGACGCCCCGCACATCATCCTGTTTCCGGAAGTTCCGTTTAACAAGCGCGCGTTTCTGCAACGGGTTCGCGAGTGCGTCAGGAAATACGACTACTGTGTCATCGTCGTCAGTGAAGGTGCACGTTACGCAAACGGCAAGTTCCTGGCCGAAGCCGGCACACGTGACGCGTTCGGCCACGCTCAACTTGGCGGCGTCGCTCCGGTCGTTGCCGGCATGATTCGTGACAAGCTTGGGTTCAAGTACCACTACGCAGTTGCTGACTACCTGCAACGTTCGGCGCGGCACATCGCTTCCGCCGTCGATGTCGACCAGGCTTACGCGGTAGGCAAGGCCGCGGTCAGGTTTGCTTTACAGGGAAAAACTGCAGTCATGCCCGTCATCAAGCGCGTGTCGGATAAGCCCTATCGCTGGCGCATCGAATCCGCTCCGCTATCGCGAATCGCCAACAAGGAAAAAATGCTGCCCGGTCGCTACATCACGAAGGACGGATTCGGTATCACGGCTGCGGCCCGGCGATATCTGGAACCACTGATTCGCGGGGAGGATTATCCTCCGTATATCAATGGCTTACCGAGATATGTTTCGCTCAGGAATGCAGCTGTCAAGCCGCTGCTCAAGAGCAAATTTGTGGTATGATGCGCGCCCGGCTCAGCCGGTGAACAAGCCTTATTTGGGGAAAATAATTAAGTGCGTAACTTGCGTGTCGGCCTCGCGGCCGGCGTAGGCGGTTTCGTTCGATCTGTAAGCACTAAGCCAGGAGATACCAAATGACTAACGAGCTAGCCCTGTGGCTCTCGATCGGTTCCGGCGCTGTCGCCATTCTGTTCGGAGTGATCTCGACACAGTGGATTCTCAAGCAGCCGGCCGGTAACGCCCGGATGCAGGAAATCGCCGCAGCGATTCAGGAAGGCGCCAAAGCCTACATGGATCGTCAATACCTGACCATCGGCGCCGCCGGCGTCGTGTTGTTCGTGGTTCTGGGCGTTGCCCTCGACTGGGCGACTGCAGTCGGCTTTGCGATCGGCGCTATTTTCTCAGCCCTCGCAGGCTACATCGGCATGTACGTCTCTGTTCGGGCGAACGTCCGTACTGCCGAGGCGGCCACGAAGGGAGTGAACCCGGCATTGAACGTCGCGTTCCGCGGCGGAGCAATTACTGGTTTGCTCGTTGTTGGGCTCGGCCTTTTGGGCGTAGCAGGTTACTTCCTGATACTGCTTAATTCAGGCGCGACCACCGAAGAAGCGGTACACGCGCTCGTTGGTCTCGCCTTTGGCGGCTCGCTGATTTCAATCTTTGCTCGATTGGGAGGCGGCATCTTCACCAAGGGCGCCGACGTCGGTGCTGACCTTGTTGGCAAGGTCGAAGCCGGCATTCCCGAAGACGACCCCCGTAACCCGGGAGTTATCGCTGACAATGTTGGCGATAACGTGGGCGACTGCGCCGGGATGGCCGCCGATCTGTTCGAGACTTACGCGGTGACGATTATCGCGACGATGCTGCTCGGCGGACTCGCCGCGGTTAGCTATGGCTCAGAAGCGGTTGTTTACCCTCTCGTGCTCGGCGCGGTTTCGATAATTGCTTCGATCATCGGTACGTTCTTCGTCAAGACGTCGGACGGCGGCAAGATTATGGGCGCATTGTACAAGGGCATGATCGTCGCCGGTGTATTGGCAGCGATCGCATTTTACTTCATTACCGAGATGATGTTGGGTAGCAATGAGGCGTGGAAGAGCATTTATTACTCTGCACTGATCGGCCTTGGCCTCACAGCCGCGATGGTCGTCATTACCGAGTACTACACAGGTACTGATTTCAAGCCCGTAAAGACGATCGCGGAGGCATCGTTAACCGGTGACGCAACCAACATCATCGCTGGCCTCGGCATCTCGATGAAAGCGACAGCGCTACCGGTACTGGCGGTCTGCCTGAGCATCTGGGGTGCATTCGCGCTGGCACCGGAAGGTGACAATCTCGCGGGCCTGTACAACATTGCGATCGCCGCAACGACGATGCTGTCGATGACCGGTGTCGTTGTTGCGCTCGATGCATTCGGACCGATTACTGACAACGCGGGCGGCATCGCCGAGATGGCGGAGCTACCGCCTGAAATCCGCAAGATCACGGACCAGCTCGATGCCGTCGGCAATACGACCAAAGCCGTTACCAAAGGCTACGCGATCGGCTCGGCTGGACTCGCGGCCCTCGTATTGTTTGCCGACTACACCAACGCGCTCGAGAAAGCTGGCATCGACGCCGTGTTCCTGCTCAACGACCACCTCGTTATCATTGGCTTGTTCATTGGCGGTCTGGTGCCATTCTTGTTCGGTGCCATGGCGATGGAAGCTGTCGGACGCGCAGCCGGCGCAGTCGTGCAGGAAGTCCGCCGCCAGTTCAGGGAAATCGACGGCATCATGGAAGGCACGGGCAAACCCGATTACAGCCGCGCTGTCGATCTGCTGACAAAGGCCGCCATTAAGGAAATGGTCGTACCCAGCCTGCTGCCTATCGGCGTACCATTGATCGTGGGTCTGCTGCTGGGTCCGAAGGCGCTCGGTGGTCTGCTCCTCGGCACAATCGTTACCGGTCTGTTCCTTGCTATCTCGATGACAGCCGGCGGTGGTGCCTGGGACAACGCCAAGAAGTACATCGAAGATGGCAACTTTGGCGGCAAAGGCTCGGATGCACATAAAGCTGCTGTCACGGGCGACACCGTGGGCGATCCGTACAAAGATACGGCCGGTCCTGCAATCAACCCGTTGATCAAGATCATCAACATTGTGGCGTTGCTGATGGTTCCGCTTCTGTAAGCTCCGGCAACTACCGCAACGCGAAAGCCCCCACGCCCGCAGGCCCTACGATCTCCGTGGGGGCCGCGGGAGCACCAACGTTATGGGTTCAGGACCCGGAATGTGCCGGTTGTTGCGTTGCCGAGTAGCGCCGGTGCTTCGATGAAATGGCCTTGCACATAATCCACGCCGATGTCGCGCAACCAGTCGAAGTCATCCTGATGTTCGACCTCCTCGGCGACGACACGAAAGTTCATCGTGCGGGCAAGCTTTATCATCGCTGCGACCATTTCCTGGTTGACCTCGTCGGATTGCAGGTTGCGCGTGTAAGTACCGTCGATCTTGAGGTAGTCAATCGGCAAATGCTTGAGACTCGAGAATGAGCCCATGCCACTGCCGAAGTCGTCGAGCGAAAACTCACAACCGATACCGTGCAATACTTCAATAAAGCGCTGCGCATGCTGCACATTCGACAGGATTGCCGTTTCGGTGACCTCGAAACAGATCGACGACGGCGCTACGGCTGAACGATCGAGCGCCTCGACGACAAAGCCGAGAAATGACTCATCGCCCAGAGTCTGTCCGGACAGATTAATCGCACAACTGCGGCCGCTCGTAATCTTGATCTCGCCACTGGACACTGCCATGAGTGCAGCATTGATCACCCATCGATCGATTTGCGGCATCAATTGGTAGCGCTCGGCGGGGCGCAGGAATTCAGCCGTATTCGCGATTCGGCCATTGCTATCCGGCAGCCGTATCAGGACCTCCACGGATGGACCGGACTCCACACCTCCGCTCATCGCGATGATCGGTTGCACGGCGAGTTCGAATTTGTCTTCATGCAGCGCGGTCTGCAGTTGCCGCAACCATTGAATATCGCCGCGCTCGCGTGCAATCGCCTCGTCACGAGCGGAATAGACGTGCACCTTGCCCCTGCCCTGTTGCTTGGCAACGTAGCAGGCCGAGTCTGCGGCACTCATGACATCCTGTAGTTCACCGCTGACGTGGCTGATCTCAACCAGACCCACGGAAATACCGATATTGAAAATCTTGTCTTTCCAGACGAAACGGTAGTCTGCGACAGCATTACAGATGTCGGTCGCAATTTGCCGCGCTTTGTCAATTGGGCAACCGATTAGCAACGCACCGAATTCATCACCGCCGAGTCGCCCAACAAAATCAGAATCACGGACCTGGTCTTTGATCAGGCTCGCAACCTCTCGCAGCATGTTGTCTCCCGCAATATGGCCGCAACTGTCGTTCACGGCCTTGAAGCGATCGAGATCCATGTAGAACAGCATGTGAATGGCCTCTTCCGAATGGGCGGAGTCCATTGCCTCGTCCAGGCGCCTTTCGAATTCGCGTCGGTTGATGAGCCCGGTCAGAGGATCGTGCGTTGCCTGGTAACTCATCTTGCGCGTCAGGCCGCGAAGCTCGCCGACGTCATGGAATACAACGACAGTACCCGAGATGCTGCTTGCCGGGCCGTGAATGGGTGACGCTGTGATCTCGATCGAGTGTTCCTGCTCGCCGTCCATACTGACCATGACCGCGCGGCGGCCCATGTTTACGCGGCGGCGCATCGCCAGACAGCGCTCCACCGGATCGCCCAACGGCCGCCGGTCGGCGTCATCGACGAGCGTAAACAACTCACCGATCCTGTGGCCGGCTGCATCATCCCTGTTTGTACCGATCAGGATCTCTGCCGACTTGTTCATGTAGTCGATACGGCCATCGTTATCCGTTGTAATGACGCTCTCGGCGATCGATTCCAGGGTGTACTGCGCCTGTCGTTTGCTGCGGCTAAGTGACACTTCGAGGCTCTTGCGGTGACTAACATCGCGCGCCACCGTCAAGATCGCGGGGTGGCCGTGGAATTCTATGTTGGAGCTTTGCGCCTCGACCCAGAGCCCGGCTTCATTGCCATTGATGAGCTGAATCTCAAGACGCCGAGGCACATTTTCTCCCGCGAGCCGCTTGGCCATCGTGTTGCGAAACAGGGCGCGATATGCCGGCTTAACCAGGTCGGCAACTTCGCGGCCGACCAGCTGCGAGGAATCCAGACCAATCAGGCTCGCCGCCGATTCGTTCGCCAGCAGAATTTTTTCGTCATGAACGATGACGATTTCGGGCAATGTTTTGGCGAAATCGGTAAAGAGCCGATCACGACCCTGAATCTTCTCATCGCGCTCCTCGAGCGCGTCGAACAAGCGGTTTATCGTGCCCGCGAGTTGCGCTGAGTCGGCGTCCCGCGGAACTGTGAGGCGGCGCCCGACGGATGCATCGCGAGACGCGTCGAGCATCTCCTGATTCAGGGTTGCCATACGACGCGTAGCTCGTTTGTTTGCCAGCCACAAGGCAACGCCAACGATGAGCGCAAGCAGCAGAAACGCCGACAACCCGATTATGATAGTAGGCATGGACATTCTAAAGGCCAATATCGGCTGTCCGGTGCCCGCTCGCAAGCGGCACTCGTTGCCAATTAGTCGGATGCCGTATAAAGATCATTTGTTATTATTATCTGCTCGATATGCATCCCCATTGCAGGAGATTTGAGGGCCAGAGAAGCTCAAAACCTAAGCACCGTAAGCATATCCCAGCAGCCGGGGCGGACTGCGGTGATTCACCATAATTCGGCAACCGCCGCCGCCCAAACAATGACCGGAACGCAATACACTGCCGGATTACACGAGTTTTTACTTTAAATTCAGCTATTAAGGATTAACAGACAATGGATATCGAATTTGCCCGCCAACAGATGGTCGGGCAGCAAGTCCGCGCATGGGACGTCTTGCACCCGGACGTACTAAAAGTGCTGAGAAGCGTGCCGCGTGAGCAATTCGTACCCGGCGGATACGAGCCGTTGGCATTCGCTGATACTGAAATCCCGATCGGCCACGAGCAGAAGATGATGACGCCGACTTTGGAAGGACGCGTCTTGCAAGCGCTAAAACCCGGCTCGTCGGACAAAGTTCTCGAAATAGGTACTGGAAGCGGATTTCTGACGGCGTGCCTTGCACGCCTTGCGCACAGCGTCACGAGCGTCGACATTCACGAAGAGTTCCTGGCCACGGCAACGGTCAATCTCGAAGACTCGGGCATTACCAATTTTTCACTATTGCCGATGGACGCCACCCTGGAACTTCCAGAGGGGACGTATGATGCCATTGCGGTTACAGGATCGATTGAGGAATTCGACCCTCGATTCGTCCTGGCGCTTAATCAGGGCGGCCGGCTATTCGTCGTAGTTGGCAACGCTCCGGCGATGGATGCGAGAGTGATTACAAGAACCGGGGACAGTGACTGGCAATCGATAAGCCTGTTCGAGACCGAGCTGATGCCGCTCGTCAATGGCAGCAAGCCACCACAGTTTTTATTTTGATGCGAAACCACTTAAGGTGTTGCTGCATCTAAGAAGTATATTTCAGGTTTGACTGGTTTAGTGATATAGTTGACTATAACACCTTGGCCTGAACCATGGCCGCCCAATCTGCGGAACACGAACTAATGAAAAACGCATTTAATTTCAAAATTTTGACAATCGTTCTCAGCCTGCTTGCAGTACCGGCAACCGGCCAGGCAGCATCCTTGCTCGAGATCTATCAACAGGCACTGCAAAGTGACCCGCGCTGGCATGAGGCCGAGGCTCGCAGATTGGCCGCGCTGGAGGCCGAACCCCAAGCCCGAGGTGTATTGCTGCCACAATTGAGCTTCACCGGCGACTGGACGAAAACCTATTCGGACGGCTCAGGCGTGGGAAACGACATCTCGGTCGATCCGGGTACGGGCGAAGTCACTGTCACTCCTGTACCGTTCTTGTCAGAAACCAAGGATGAAACCAAGCGCTGGCAATTCACTTTGCGGCAGACCCTGTTCCGCTGGGACCAGGTCGTCGGACTACGTCGCGCCGACAAACTCGTGGCGAAGGCCGAAGCGGATCGCGAAGCCGCACAGCAGGATCTTGTCGTGCGCGTCGGGCAAACCTATTTTGACGTCCTCGCAGCTGAAGATCGCCTGACGTCACTGCATGCAAACCGGCAGGCTATTGCACGTCAGCTTGAGCAGGCGAAACAACGCTTTGAAGTAGGCCTGATCGCGATCACAGACGTGCAGGAATCGCAGGCCGCTTATGACCAGGCCAATGCTGACGAAATCGGAGCGAAAAGAGTACTGGCGACAGCTCGCGAATTTCTTCGGGAAATCACGGGTGAATACGTGGGTACGCTGTCGGCGCCTGGCGATGAGTTTCCGATGCGAACGCCAACTCCGACGAGTGAAAAAGCCTGGGTTGACCTTGCCCTGGGGCAGAACCTGACCTTGGTGTCGAGCCGCCTGGACGAAAAACTCGCCAGGGACGAAATCTCCTTTCGCAGAAACGGACACTATCCATCCATCGATCTGGTCGCGAATACGGGAAATTCGAACAGCGAGGCAGAGCAAGATACGGGGCTTGGATTCCTCGACACCAACAGAGACTTCGACAGCGACAGCATCGGCATTCAAATCAGCGTGCCGATATTCTCGGGCGGGTATACCTCATCTCGTGTTCGCGAGGCCGTCTTCCTGCACCGTGCGGCACGCGAGCAATTGCAACGCATAACGCGCGAGACAGAACGGCAGACGCGTGATGCCTATCTCGGAGTCCTGTCCGAGATGAGTCGCGTCGAAGCACTGGATCAAGCGGTCAAATCGAGTCGTACGGCGCTTGAAGCCACGCAAGCTGGCTTCGATGTTGGAACGCGAACGATCGTCGATGTGCTCGATTCGCAGTTCGCGTTGTATCGCTCGATTACCAACTTTTACCAGGCCCGCTACGACTACCTGATGAATGTCCTGCGGCTCAAGCAAGCGGCGGGCAACCTGCAAATTCAGGATCTGGAAGAGATCGATCAGTGGCTCAAAGAACGCCAGAGGCCGGAAGATGCGATCGCTGAAGAAGCGGCTACGGCGTCCAGTTAGGCGCTCGCGCTTCTAGTTTTCATCGCCGATCAACGGCTCGAGCAAGTCGAGCAGGCGCTGCAGTGCACCGCGATTCCGTTGCACAATATCCCGGCCTTTGCGGCCGCGCTCGGCAGCGACACTCCGGTTCGCGAGCAACTCGTCAACCGCTGCTACCAGCTGCGAAGCATCGGCCACGATCTTGCACGCACCAAGTTCGATGAACATGTCTGAGATTTCCTGCGCGTTATACACATGCGGGCCGCTGATAACGGGCAGGCCAAGCGCTGCGGGCTCGAGCATGTTGTGACCACCTATCGGTACCAGGCTGCCACCCACGAATGCAATGTCGCTTGCCGCATAGAAGAGCGGCACTTCACCCATCGTATCGCCCAGGAATACACGGGTTGACGGATTGCAGACACGCATCTCGGTCCGCGCCACTTGTTGCAGCCCTTCCTTGTCGATCAATTCACTGACGGCGGCAAATCGCTCCGGGTGCCGCGGTACCAGCACAAGTAGTAGCTCGGGATGCGTCTTCAGCAGTCGCTTGTGCGCCGACAAAACCTGCTGCTCTTCCTGATCGTGTGTACTTGCTGCTATCCACACCGGCCGGTCGCCGAAGGTTTGCTGCCGAAACTCTACGCCACGTTCTGCGAGATCCGCTGGCAATTCGATATCGAACTTGATGTTACCTGTTACCCAGGTACGCACCGGGCTGGCGCCCAGCGATCGAAACCGGTCGGCATCGGCCTCACTTTGCGCGGCAATGATGATGCCGTGAGAGAGTGTGTCGCGGAACAGCGGCAGCAATCTTCGATAGCTGTCGACTGAACGCGGCGAGATTCTGGCGCTGACGAGAATCAGCGGAATATCGCGCACGCCGCAGCCTTGATACAAGTTTGGCCAGATCTCGGTTTCCATGATCATGGCGAGTTCGGGATTGACCGACGAAAAGAACTTGTCGACAGCAAGTGGCATCTCAAACGGAATAAAGCAGTGGCTGACCGAATCGCCGAACACGGCTCTGACTCGCGCGGCGCCCGTCGGCGTCACCGTTGTAATCAGCATGTTGTGGTTGGGAAACCGCTGGCCAAATTCGCGGATAAGCGGCACGGCCGCCTGTACTTCGCCAACCGACACAGCGTGGATCCAGATGCACTTGTCGAGTTGCGGGTAGCCAATCCCGAATCGCTGTCCGAGCCCTTCCCGGTAGCTGCGGTTAATGAGTGCGCGCAACAACCAATAGCCCGCTACAGGTATTTGCAGCAGGTATATCAGCAGGTTGTATAGGAGGCGCACTACCTCGCCAATGGCACTCCAAGTGCCGGCTAATCGCTTAGCCGCACTTGGAATCGCCACATGACAGACAAGTCCTGCAGCCGTCCATCATGACAACAGCAGCCGTACTGCACTTGGCGCACAGCTGGGCACCGTCTGGGTAGTTGGTTTTCGAGAAAGCATCTTGCTGTTTATTGGCCTCTTCGAACTCGGCCCGTTTCTCCGCGATGAGTTGCTGCTGCGCCTCATCGAGTTCCGGTGAAGCCATCATGCCAATTGAGATCAGGTGCTTTTCGACAATGTAACCGAGTTCGGCAATGATCGACGGCATGAATTTGCCGCCCGCCTGCCAATAACCACCACGAGGATCAAAGACCGCTTTCAGCTCATCCACGAGAAACGCGACGTCGCCGCCTTTGCGGAATACTGCTGAGATGATACGGGTTAGCGCTACGATCCATTGGTAATGGTCGAGATTCTTGGAGTTGATAAATATCTCGAATGGCCGGCGCTTTTCAAACTCCGTCCCCTGGTTCAACACGATGTCGTTGATCGTGACGTACATCGCGTGATCGGAGATTGGCGTTTTCACCTTGTACGTCGAGCCGACCAACATCTCCGGGCGTTCAAGCTTTTCGTGCATGCGAATGACTTCGGCACGATCACCACCGCCACTTTCACGCTTGAACTCGGGCTTCGGCGTTTTTTCTTCGGCTTCCGGCCGTGCAACTGTGTAGCCAACTATTTTCTTATCAATCTTAATCATTGTTTACTCAAAACTTTCCGTAATAGCCCTCTTTCAGTGCGTCAAAAAGATTCGCGGCCGTATGTATCTCGCCGTCATACTCAATCTCTTCGTCGCCCTTGAATTCGACGATCGAACCGTCGGCGAGCTCAAATGTGTAGACCGTGTTCTTCAGGTCCTTTTCCTTCACCAGCACACCCTGGAATGCTTCGGGATTAAAGCGGAACGTTGTGCACCCCTTCAGCCCCTGCTCATAGGCATACAAGTAAATGTCCTTGAATTCCTCATATGGATAGTCGGTTGGCACGTTGGCCGTCTTCGATATCGATGAGTCAATCCACTTCTGCGCCGCTGCCTGTATATCGACATGCGCCTTCGGCGACACATCCTCGGCCGTGATGAAATAGTCCGGCAAGCTACTTGCAGGTTCTTCATCGTTGGCGCCAACCGGCGTTGCTTCTTTGTCCACCAGTTCGCGGTAGGCCAGCATCTCG
>Ga0255052_10002924_pt1 | contig 12061 bp, 7 predicted proteins | sample JV7_2_21_MG_FD_188632 | JGI IMG/M metagenome (GOLD analysis project Ga0255052, IMG submission 188632) | Seawater microbial communities from Jervis Inlet, British Columbia, Canada - JV7_2_21 | ecosystem: Environmental > Aquatic > Marine > Inlet | place: Canada: British Columbia | collected... | reverse complement strand
GCTTGGATTCGTCACTGGGTGACGGCACCGATACGGATTTGGAGACGGATCTCGGGCTGGATTCATCCGATTCGGTGTTCCGGGTTGACGGCTACTTTCGTTTCAGCGAGCGACACCGTGCGGACTTCAGCGTGTTTGACCTGTCGCGCAAAAAAACCAAACAGATTCAGAAAGACATCCAATGGGGTGACACGCTCTTCAGCATCGATACCGCGGTGAAATCCGACAATGATCTGTCTATTTACAAAGCTGCGTACACCTATTCGTTCCTCAATGGCGAGGACGGTTACCTGGGTGCGACATTCGGCGCTTATGTCGCCGATTGGAATGTAAGCATAAGAGAAGAGAATACGGGATCGGCTGAGGTCGGTGAACTGACCGCACCCATGCCTGTAATCGGGCTGCGGGGCGAGTACGCCCTGTCGGATCGCTGGTCGTTCCGCGCCAGCGGGGAGTTCTTTTTTGTCGAGTACGACAATGTCGATGGCTCACTCGTCGACCTATACGCAGGCTTCGACTACAGCATCCTCGACAATCTGTCGATCGGCATCGGCTTCAACCGCGTAACTATTGATATCGACGCTGCAAAGAACCGTTTCCGGGGAACACTCGACTGGCGGTATTCGGGCGCTCTCGCGTTCCTGAAATTCAATTTTTGACCAGCGATGCCCACTGAAAGCAACACGCGCCACGGTAAGCAACGGTATGGTATAAACGCAATAAGAGACGGTCTTGAAGAGTAACGTTGCGAGCATCGCGGGGCGTGGGCGTTTTCACCTTGCTGCGGCCTTATTTGCGCTGCTTTCCGGTTGTGCGAGTATCGACTTCGACTATCCTCGCGTCGAGTCAACAGCGCCGCTTGATACCGGCGATACGTTCCTTGGATCAGAACTCGCCGAACTGGTTGAGTCGAAGCCCGAAGCAGAGTCCGGTTTTTACCCCTTGCTGGATGGAATCGATGCGCTAAGCGCCCGACTGATGCTTGCCGGCCACGCCGAACGCACGATTGATACCCAGTATTACCTGATAAAGACAGACCAAACGAGTTTCGCGTTCATCGATGCGCTGCTTCAGGCCGCCGATCGTGGCGTGCGCGTAAGGCTGTTGCTCGATGATGTCTTCACCAAGGGCTATGACGCCGGCATGGCCGCACTCGACTCACATCCAAATTTTAGTATTCGGATCTTTAATCCGTCTAACCGTGGAGCTATGGGTAAGTTTTATAGCAGCACCACAAATTTGAGCCGCATTAATCGCCGCATGCATACAAAGTCTTTCACGGTGGATAGCCAAGTCACGATCCTCGGTGGCCGGAACATCGCCGACGAGTACTTCGGCGCACGAGAAGATGCGAAGTTCGGTGATCTCGACGTCGTTGGTGTCGGTAGCGTCGCGAAAGGCGTTTCCAACATGTTTGATAGCTTCTGGAATCACGAGACCGCTTTGCCCGTGCCCGCTTTTGCCAAAATGCCTGACGACCCCACGGCGGAACTCGAAAAACTAAGGGCGCGAATTGAAGCGTCCAGCGAGCAGATCGAGCAAACAAAGTACGCACACGCTGTTGTGGCAAGAGAGCTTGAATTCCTGGACAAGGACATTGATGTTCTTGATTGGGCTCCTTATAAACTCGTCTATGACTCGCCGGACAAGGGCATCAAATCGAAGTCCGGGCCATCAATTGCCATCACGACCGCTCTACTGGAGGCGCTTCAATCGGCAGAAAAAGAGCTGATCGTTCTGTCACCCTACTTTGTGCCGCGAAAGACAGGCGTTGAGATCTTCTCTGACTTACAAGCCCGAGGTGTCAAAGTCACGATAATCACCAATTCGCTCGCGGCCAACAACCATGCAACCGTGCACGGGGGTTACGCGCCGTCACGCAAGCCGTTGCTGAGGAACGGCATCAAGATTTATGAGGTACGACCGGACGCAGACGTACCTGGATCGGAAATTATCGCCGCAAGCGGGGCAAAAGCGACTATGCACACCAAGGCATTCCTGGTGGATCGTCAAGAAGTCTTCATCGGCTCATTCAATTTTGATCCACGCTCGGCCAACCTGAACACCGAATCCGGCGTACTCATACGATCGGAGCGCCTGGCCAGGCATTTCGGAGACTTGCTTTGTTCCCGTCTCGGAGAACAAACTTACGAAGTATTTCTCAACGACGATGGCAATCTTCGGTGGCGTGGATTCAGTGACGGCCAAGAAGCCATTTACAAAAAAGAACCAGAGGCCACCTGGGGACAGAAGTTTGCAGCAGGATTCATGCGAATTATGCCAGTCAGAGGGCAGCTCTAGATATCGCCAGTCGCGCTCTCGGAGATACGGGTTAAGTATGCAAGCAGATTTCCACAAACGAGCGGCGTCCATCGGGACCGCGTGCTTTTCACTACTCACCCTGACTGCTACGGCTATTGCTACAGCCGAGATAAGCAGCTATTGCCCGGATACCACTCCTGACGTCACAGTTCACGGAGACGTGCTCAGGCTACTCACCCTGAACGTAAGCCACGGACGCAAGACCGCCTGGAATCAGATGCTGGTTAGCAAGAAGCGAACCTATGAAAATCTTGATCTGATCGCTTCACTGCTGCGAGAATCGAATGCCGACATTGTGGCGCTGCAAGAGGCCGACGCACCTTCCCGTTGGAGCGGCAAGTTTGATCATGTCGACTACTTGAGAGATGAAACTGAATATCGATGCTCCCTGATGGGTGGGCATGCAGATACCTGGTTTTTCACCTTTGGCACCGCCTTGCTATCCAAGGCGCAGATGTCGGACGTCGAGTCTGTTTCCTTCCCGGCAACGCCCCCAACGACGTCCAAGGGCTTCGTTAAGGCGTCCATTGCGTGGGAAGTACAAGGCAAGCATGTGCTGGTGACGATCGTTTCGGTTCACCTCGACTTCTCCAGAAAATCTGTACGCGACAAACAAATCGGCATGCTGGTTGAGGAGCTCAAAGATACTAAATCGCCTCTGATCGTGATGGGAGACCTCAACAGTCGCTGGGATCAAAAACGGTCACACGTGCAGCAGCTTGCTGATAAGCTTGGACTGGCCGCCTTCGAGCCACAGAGTGATTCATTGGGAACGTACAAGTCCACGGATGGCAAGCGACTGGACTGGATACTCGTGTCCGGCGATCTAGTGTTTTCTCGTTACGAGGTGTTGCCTGACATCGTGTCCGACCATCTCGCCGTTTATGCCGAATTGGGCCTTGCAACATGAGTAACTCCCTTAATAACGCACGTACCAGAATCGTCTTCTTCGCCGCATGGGCGTTAACGCTTGGCGCCTGCGCGACGACAACGATTAACCCGGAAGACTGCCCGGCAGGATCACAGAAGCTCGAGGGATGTCCACCGATCGGTGCCATTCATGACGCCGATATCGCAGAGATCTATGCGCGACGAGCGTACGACCGCGACGATCTCTCGAACTTCGATCCAGTTGCGTATGCACGCAATGTAGACATTCCCGTCAATGAGGCGCTGGTCAAATTTGTTGGTTCCACAGATGAAGGAGCGTTAAACGCAATTGCCGCAAAAATCTGGATGATCGAGAACGCTGAACACACGATCGACGTAATTTATTACATTTTTCGCGACGATCTGGTCGGAAGTGCCTTGCTCGGCGCTCTTTGCGACGCCGTTCAGCGTGGCGTCGATGTTCGCATGATGATTGACTCCCTCGGCGCAGCCGACTTCAGTCGCAAGAACCTCAAGGCGCTCCAAAGCTGTGCAATCGACGGCGGCTTCATGGTCAACTCGGCCGGGCAGACAACGATTCACAAGGCGCGAGTCCAGGCCGTTACTTTCAACTCCTTCACAAAAAACGTTTTCGGCGTTAACCGGCGGTCTCATGACAAGCTCATTGTCAAAGACGGCCGATTCCAGCACAAGTCTTACGCAATCACGGGAGGTCGAAACGTTTCGCTGGACTACTACGGGTTTCTTGAAGATGGTTCGCCGAATCCGCACACATACAGGGACGCGGAAATCCTTTTGCACGGCACAACCGACGACAGGAAGGGCGAATGGGGTATTGGCGATATTAGCGCCGGTTACTACACCCTGCTGTTTCTGTTTGAGGATAACAATAAGCTGGAAATGACATCTTGGAGCGATCCGATTTCTGCTTATGCAGATTATCGTGAGCGTTTTCACGAGAGCCTGGCAGCTTTGAAAGCATTGCCAAGGGTGCAGGAGCGACTTGAAGCAATGCCTGACTACATGACGGGCGGCTTCTATGAAGCATCGGTTCGCCTGGGACACGAACTGGCGAATGTCACAAACAAGCACGTGGTGACCGAAGCCGAAGAGAATCTGGCCGAAAGCCCTAACTCCATTATCAAACTTCTCCACCGAATCAGGGAAAAAGACTTCGAACATATTCGTATTGTTTCGCCGTATCTTTTTGCCGCCTACTATAAAGACGACGACGGAAATGTCGTTGCGGATGATGCAAAAGAACTGCGCGATTGGCTCGATCGACATCCGAACAGCTCAATAGACATCGTGACCAACTCGGTTTTGACATCGGACAATTTCCCAACGCAGTCCGTCATAGACATCGACCTGGTACCGAGGCTCCTGATGACCGAGGACATGAAGGAACAATGGGGGAGCAAGCAAGACGACAGCGAACTGATCGCAGAGCTGGTCCGGAGTGACGCGTGGATCGAGATGGTCAATCATCCACGATTGAGAATCTACGAAACCGGCAAGCTCGACGACGTATTATTTGGTGGGCCCTACCATCACTCCAAACTGCACGCCAAATACATTATCGGTGGCAGTGTTGGTTTCGTCGGCACGTCTAATTTCGACTATCGCTCGCGTCTGTACAACAGCGAGATGGGTTTTTTCTTCGACAGTGAGGAAATGGTTAATGATATTGCGGAAAATACCGACTACCTGATCAGCTTGTCCTATCGCTGGGGCTCACCCGAATGGCTGGAGATGCGGCAGCGGCTGGGAGAATTGGGCGGCAAGAAGGGGTATACCGTTCGTCACCAGCGGGGCATTTACAAGACCATCAAGAATACCGGCTTAATGTGGTTGTTCTGATGGAGTCCGATTACGCGATCGTGACCTTGGCGTGGCAATTTGGTAGCACTGGTAGCAACTGAATAATTGAAGGATAGAAAAGGGAGAATCTCATGACTAGCGCAGATAGCTCATCGGTCGATCAAAAGTTTCTCAAGAACGCGATGGCATCGTTCCTACAAATCGGCGCGGTGGTGGTGCTGCTCTATTGGTGCCTTACGATCGTCTCGCCGTTTCTGACTATCGTGATTTGGGGTCTGATTATCAGCATTGCGTTGTATCCGGCACATGTTTCACTCAGCGCCCGCCTGGGTGGGCGCGAAAAGCTGTCAGCATCGCTACTGGTGCTGATCGGAATCGCCATTATCGCCGTGCCTATGTGGCTACTGGCCGATTCAACAATTGGCGGTTTGCAACACATTGCCGCAGAACTCGAGGACGGAACCGCAGAGGTGCCACCACCAGCAGACAGCGTTGCGGAATGGCCTGTGATCGGCGACAAAGTGCACCAAGCCTGGACCGCAGCGGCGACCAACCTGGAGGCAACGCTCAATAAGTTTGCACCACAATTACGATCGGCAGGCCAGCAAGCGCTTGCCTTTGCCGGTCACACGGCCGGTACCGCGTTCCAGTTCGTCTTTTCCGTCATTATCGCCGGCGTATTGTTAATGTCAGCATCGGGTGGCTACGCGACCTCACGCAATATCATGTCGAGCCTGGTCGGTGACGAGCGCGGACCGGCGTTTACCGATATGTCCATCCTCACGATCCGCAGCGTGGTCAAGGGCGTGCTGGGGGTTGCGCTCATCCAGGCCATCGCGTCAGCCATCGGGCTGTTGGTCGCCGGCGTGCCTGCCGCGGGACTCTGGGCTGGCCTCGTATTGGTGCTCGCCATCATCCAGTTGCCACCCCTGATCGTGCTCGGGCCCATTGCGATCTGGTACTTCTCGACGGCGGAACCGTTGCCTGCCACCCTATTCCTCGTTTTCGCGATCATCGTCAGCGCGAGCGATGCGTTTCTTAAACCACTGCTACTCGGTCGCGGCGTTGAAGTTCCAATGCTCGTGATTCTGATCGGTGCGATTGGCGGCGCCATAACACACGGCATCATCGGGCTGTTCATCGGTGCTGTCATACTTGCTCTGGGCTACGAGATTTTTACGAAATGGATGGCGCCCGACGAAGCGCACGGCGAAATTGCCAACGGCTGAGCGTATCAAGCTGACGCAATCAAGCGCACTCGCGGTCGCCGCCATCGCGACCGCGCTTGTCGCTTGTACGCCCGTCGGACCCAGCTACGAGCGGCCTGAGGTGCCGCTGAATCCGGACTGGCTGGATGCTGAGCTCGAGCAATTCGATAATGACGCGGCCGATCTCACCGAATGGTGGCGCACCCTCGAAGACCCGGTGCTCGATCGCCTGATAGCCACGGCCTATGTGCAGAACAACACGCTCAAAATCGCAGGCCTGCGAGTGCTCGAGTCGCAGGCGCGACTTGGTATCGCATCCGGTAATCGCTACCCGCAGCTACAAGCTGCTGCAGGCGATGCAACGGCAATTGGAACCAGCAAGAGCAGCGCGGATTCGGAGTCACGTGACTTGTCGTTCGTCCAGTACAACCTCGGTGCCAGCCTCTCCTGGGAAATGGACTTCTGGGGTCGATTTCGCCGCGGCGTGGAAGCGGCCGACGCAGGATTGCTGGCATCCATTGCGGACTATGACGATGTGCTCGTACTGCTGACGGCACAGGTCGCCGACGTCTACACGATCATTCGGGCGACCGAAGAACAACTTCGGCTGGCGCAGGACAGCGTCGACATTCAACAGCGCAGCTACGACATCGTGCAGGTGCTGTACCGCAACGGCGAGAGCTCGGAGCTGGACGCATTACAGGCAAAGACCTTGCTCCTGAGCACCCAGACGATTATCCCAAACCTGCAAGCAACGCTTCGGCAGACGAAGAACACACTCAGCGTATTGTTGGGAATGGCGCCGGCCGATATCGAAGATTTGCTCGATGGCGAAGGCGCGCTGCCTCACGTACCCGACACAGTTGCAATCGGTGTCCCGGCGAACCTGCTCAGGCAGCGCCCGGACGTTCGCAAGGCAGAATTACAAGCGCTGGCGCAAAACGCATTAGTCGGCGTTGCAGAAGCCAATCTGTATCCAAGCTTTAGCCTCAACGGTACGCTCGGTCTGTCGTCCACTGAGAACACGACTAGCACGCAATCCGGCAATAGCGGACTCGGTGAACTATTCAGCAGTGACAGTGCGACCTATGCAGTTGGCGTGTCCTTTGCCTGGCCGTTTCTAAATTACGGTCGTATCCGCAACAACATTCGGATTGAAGATGCGCGACTGCAGCAGGCCCTGATCGCCTATCGAGAGACCGTGATGCAGGCGGCGCGCGAAACGGAAAATGCGCTAACACTGCATGCAAGTACGCGCGCCCAGGATCTCATCCTGCGAGAGGGAGTGGCAGCGGCAAAACGCTCGGCTGACTTGTCGTTGCTGCGCTACCGGGAAGGCTTTGCTGACTACCAGCGTGTGCTCAACGCGCAACAGTCGTTGTTTAGTCAGCAACAGCGTTACGCGGCAAACCGCGGGGACATTGTGCGCAGCCTGATTTCGATTTATCGGAGTCTCGGCGGTGGCTGGCAAACGAATCGCCAGTACATCGACGAGGCTACTCGAGAGCAAATGGAGCAACGTAGCAATTGGGGAGAACTTCTCGACAATCCTCCGCAGCAATAATAGCGAGATAAAAAGTATGGCCGACGACAACGACATCGAGGAAGAAACGGAAGCATCGGGTAACAAGGAACCGATGGATCCGGTGCGCAAATGGACCTTCATCATTCTGGGCGCTTGCCTGGTGTTGATGGGCTACTATTTGATCGCGGATCGCATTACGCCTTACACGACTCAGGCACGCGTACACGCGTTAGTCGTGCCGATCGCACCGGAAGTCTCGGGAACGGTTACGGACGTCGCCGTGTCCAGCAACCAGGCGGTCACCGCCGGCGACCTGTTGTTCAGCGTGGACCGCGAGCGCTATGCCCTCGCTGTCGAGACGGCTGAAGCAAATCTGCAGTCTGCAAGGCAAGCGACCGGGGCGTCGACAGCAAACGTCGACACGGCCAGAGCGAAGGTGGAATCGGCTAAAGCGAATCTCGTTCACGCGCAGCAGGACGCCGTTCGCCTGCGGCGCATAAAAGAAGAAGATCCGGGGGCAATCTCCGAGCGGCGACTCGAGAGCGCGGAATCAATGTTGGCAATAGCGCAGGCGAATTTGAGCGCTGCAGAGTCGACCGTCGAGAAGGCGTTGCAGGATCTCGGCCAGACAGGCGATGCGAATTTTCGAATACTGCAGGCACAGGTGGCGCTCGAGGCGGCGAATCTGGACCTGACGAACACAGCCGTTCTCGCGCCCGCTGATGGCATGATCACGGACGTCCGCGTGGACCGCGGTAACTTCGCAAGTGCTGGCGGTGCATTGATGACGTTTCTGGCAACCCACGATGTCTGGGTCCAGGCCGATTTCACCGAGAATAACCTCGGCAATATCAACACGGGCGACCGGGTTGATATTGTTTTCGATGCCCTGCCCGGCACGGTCATAAAAGGTACGATTCGAACAACGGGGTTCGGCGTCAATGTCGACTCGGCACCGCTCGGCAGCCTGCCGACCATCGATAATGACAGGGCATGGCTGCGCGATGCGCAACGCTTTTCAGTCATCGTCGATTTCGAGTTGCCGAGCGCGCGTGAGCGACTGGGTATTCGGATAGGCGCTCAAGCCTCCGTCATCGTATACACCGGTGACGGCTTCTTGTTCAACACATTCGGCAGAATCAAGATGTGGTTCGTCAGCCTGTTCACCTATGTCTATTGATCCAAAGGGAACGTCCGCTGAGTCGCGCCGATTGTCCATCGCAAGCGTCCGCATCCTGCGGCTCGCGCTTGGCACATCATTATCGTTGTGGTTTTCCCAGGCGGTCGGCTGGCAGCTGTCTTTCGTAGCGCCCGTCATCACGATGCTGGTCCTCGGCCTGCCACTGCCGGCGCCCAAGCTCAAGGGCGGCATCGTCTTCGCGCTGGTGATGACCCTGTCGCTCTATGCCGGCATGCTGCTGCTACCAAGGTTACTGCATCAGCCAGCCGTTGGTGTGCTGCTATTGGGGCTCGCGCTGTACTGGAGCTTCTACTTCACGGCCAAAGGCGGTTCCGCCTTGCTCGGGACCTTTGCGACTGTCGGAATTGCGCTGACAACAGGGGTTGGCTCGGTCAGCGTCGATGCTGTTCTCGGGTTGGCGTCGTCAATGAGCATTGCGACCGTTGTTGGCATCTTGTTCGTCTGGGTCGCTCATGCCCTGATTCCGGACTCGATGGCCATTGATGCTGCTGCGCCCATGGCCGGGAAAAAGCCGGAACCGCCGAAACCCGATCTCGCCAACGCACGCTGGAGCGCGTTTCGCTCGCTATTGATCGTAATGCCCGTCGCAATCTGGATGCTATTTTCGGCCGCCAGCACCGCGTATGTCCCGGTCATGCTCAAAGTCGCCTCGATGGGCCAACAGGCGACCAACGATGACGCGCGACATGCGGGCCGTTCGTTGATTCTGTCAACGCTTATCGGCGGCGCCGGTGCGATTATCGGCTGGGAAATACTGAGCATCGCACCGACATTGATGATCTACACGCTCATTATCGGTCTCGCCGGGCTCATCATGGGACCGAAAATATTCCAGGGTGCGGCGATGCATCCACAAGCAGCGACCTGGTCCTACGCGTACCTGACCATGGTTATCATCCTGGCACCCGCTGTTATGGACAGTATCGGCGGCGATAGCGCTGGCCTGAAGTTCTGGGACCGGATGATCATGTTTGGCGGTACCACGCTGTATGCGGTCGTCGCCGTCTATGTCGTGGATGCGTTCCGTCCTACCAGAACCAAATCAGCAAGCGATTGACACTATTAAATATGAGGTCAGAGTCCACTTAGCAATTGTTTTTGACTTCCGACGATATAGAATGAACAGCATCTAAGAATCAGTCTAAACAAGGTATTCTCATGAGCGATTTCAGAACTGTAGCCACAATTATGGCTAGCCTCTTCCTTGCCGCGTGCGGCGGAGAGACCACCACCGAGACTGCCGGCGAAGCGCCGACAGCCACTGACGAATTCTCAGTCTCCGACTCCGGTGTCAAGACCAAAAATGTTGAAGGATTTGGCGGAGTTATAGCCGAAAGTTATAGTAATTCTCAGGAGTGGTGGGCGGCCGAAGAGCGGCCGAGCGAAGGTTCGCCTAATGTCATCATCTTCCTGCTCGACGATGTTGGCTTCGCACAAGTAGAAAGTTTCGGCGGCTTAATCAACACACCGAACATCGACAATTTGGCGGCGAACGGCCTGCGTTACAACAACTTCCACACCACAGCGCTCTGCTCACCTTCACGAGCCTCGCTGATGGCAGGCCGTAATCCGCATTCCATTGGCCTGGGCAGCCATGCGTTAACGGCGATGGGCTTCCCGGGCTACAACGCGATCATGCCGGAGTCGGCAAAATCGGTAGCCAATTACCTCCAGAGGGAGGGCTACGTCAATTACGCGCTGGGCAAATGGGATCACACGCCGCTTTACGAAGTGTCACAGGTCGGTCCATTTGACCGCTGGCCGAGCGGTGAAGGATTCGAGCATGCCTACACCTTCATGGCGGCCGACGTACACCAGTTCGTGCCCGTCATGTGGAACGACCACACGCCTGAGCCGTATCGTAAGTCCGTGCATCTCGACCAGGACCTGGCTGATCGCGCTATCGAGTGGATTACAGGCCATAAGTCCATCAAACCCGACCTGCCCTTCATGATGTTGTGGGCGTCCGGATCGATGCACTCCCCTCACCACGCACCTGACAGCCACATCGACAAGTACAAGGGCAAGTTCGACATGGGATGGGACAAGGCCCGTGAGCAGATTCTCGACCAGCAAAAAGCGCTGGGCATCGTTCCGGCCGATACGAAGCTGACGGAACGCATCGATCAGATTCCGGCCTGGGACTCGCTGCCACCCGAAGAGCAGTCCCTGTATGCGCGGCAGATGGAAGTGTTCGCGGGACAGATGGAATGGGTCGATATGCAAATCGGTCGTGTCGTCGCTGAGCTCGAGCGCATCGGCGAACTCGATAACACACTAATTTTTGTCACGGCGGACAACGGTGCCAGTGGTGAGGGCGGTCTTGCCGGAACGTTCAACGAAACTTACGTCCTGAACGGCCTGCAAACATCACTCGAGGCAAACCTGCGCGCCCAGGAAGACTGGGGTCGTGAGAACACCTATCCGCATTATCACGCGGGTTGGGCGATGGCGGGCAACACGCCGTTCCGTTATTTCAAGCAGAGCGAACACCGTGGTGGACAAGCAGACCACCTGGTCGTGCACTGGCCGGACGGCATCGAAGCCAAGGGTGAGATTCGCAATCAATATCACCACATCAGCGATATCGCGCCGACGATCATGGAAGCCGCGGGCATCGAAGTGCCCGAGGAACATCATGGCGTGCCACAACAACCCATGGACGGCGTCTCGTTGATTTACTCTTTCGACAACCCGGATGCGCCGAACGCCAAAGAGCGTCAGTACTACGAGATGTTCGGCAACCGGGCTATCTGGGCCGACGGCTGGAAGGCCGTCACCTTGCACGCTAATCGCATGCCGTGGGATGTCAACGTCGTACTGCCATTCGAAAATGACGAGTGGGAGTTGTACAACGTGGCTGAGGACTTCTCGGAAAGCACGAACCTCGCCGAAGAAAATCCTGAGAAGCTCGCTGAGATGATTGCAATGTTTGACGAGGAAGCCTGGAAGTACAACGTCTATCCGTTATATGACGACATGATCAAACGGCTCGGCGCACAGCAGGATCGTCTGTTCGGTGATCAAAAGGAATTCGTTTACTTCTCACCGGGCGCGGTACGCATTGCTGAAAAGTCGTCGGCACCGGTCAAG
>Ga0255052_10002923_pt1 | contig 12063 bp, 7 predicted proteins | sample JV7_2_21_MG_FD_188632 | JGI IMG/M metagenome (GOLD analysis project Ga0255052, IMG submission 188632) | Seawater microbial communities from Jervis Inlet, British Columbia, Canada - JV7_2_21 | ecosystem: Environmental > Aquatic > Marine > Inlet | place: Canada: British Columbia | collected... | reverse complement strand
CCGCCATTGTATTCGTTTTCTCTCTGGGCTATCTCTTTGCCTCCGTGATCACTCGACGCGCGGGTTTCCTTTACGGCGCGATGCTCTTCAAAGCGGTTTCGTTCTTCCTGATATGCTATGGTCTGGGAGCGCCTGTCACATCGTTTCCACTCCTTTCAGTGGCGTTAGTCATCATCTTGTTGATTGTCGGCCATCGCTTGAACAGGTTGCCCGGCACATTGAGGTCATTTCCGCTGACAGTATTCCGAGTGATGAACATGACCGTGGTCGTGTTTTCTGTCTGGGCCCTGGTGCAGGTGGGTGACCTCATCGGGGAAGGGCTTATACGACACGTAGCTGCGTTTACCTTTCTGGGCTACGCAGGCGTCTACCTGGCGCATCGAATGATGGGTCAGAGGCCCGTGTATACGTATGCATTCTCTCTGTTCCTGACCCTTGGCGGCATGTTTTTGGCGGAGGGGCTGTGGTCTCTTGATTTTTGCTGGATACCGGCCATTGCAGCAGCGGCAGTGGTCCTGCTGGTGGGAACGGGTCTTCATCGCGAAAAGGAATACAACTGGTCTCGGCATTTCTATTTCTGTTCGGCGCCGATCATACTGGTATCGCTTATATTTTCCCTCTGGCAGTGGCCTTTTTTGATTATGGACCTGGCGCTGGCGTCACTGCTGTTGTGGATAGCCTACGAGCGCCTGGCCAAGGCGGTTGAGGACGTTGTGGGAGCGGCCGTGGCCGAACGTGTCGTGGCAAAGTGTTTCTTCTTTGGCGCCGTAGGGCTGACCGTTCCGGTCGTGCCGATGGTATTCATTCAACCAGGCAACTTATATGTCGCTCTGGCTAGTGTCGTCTGTGGGCTCACATTTTCTTTGATCGCCTGGCAACGGCGCGGCCAAGCTGATAAGAGTGGCAGCTATGTGCTTGCTGCAGTCATGTTTGCCTCGGCGGGGCTGCTTGGCCTTGGCAGGCAACTTCCTGGCATCTCGGGGTCAATATGGGCTCTGGCCGTCCCGCAGGTGATCCTGGCCTGCCTGGGGCTTTTATGCGTGTTTTTCGCGAAGGCGGGAGATCCGATCACGCGCACGCGATTAGCGGTGGCTGCGGTTTTTCCGGTTTTCTTCGGTTGGTTCTTCCTGGTGTTGTTTGACCAATTGGAGATGGCCATAGTTGCTGCGTTGATAGCGCCGGCCGTCATACCTTACCTGGGTGTGCGTCTGAAGGAAATATCGTACTACTATGCCATGGGCCCTTCAATCGCAGGGATTTTCATCGCCGCAGTCTTGTTGCCTAAAGATAGTATGATTGCCTGGCTTGACTGGGCCCCGGCCGCAGTGTCAACCAGCGCATCATTTGTCTCCGATAGCATGATCGCCTGGGTTGCCTGTGCAGTGGCCGCGCTGGCAGCCGGCGTATTGTTTGTCGCAGCAGACGCGCGCGGCAAACAGATAATGCGAGGCGCCGCGAACCTTGGATGGCTGATCCTGTCTATAGCGGCTATCTCTATTGCCTGGCCCGGCGGGGCATTTCACTTACTGTACTGTGTTACGGCTGTTGGGGCAACTGCCGTGTTAATCGCCTGGCGGCCGAACCGTGGGCAGCGCGATGTATTAGAGTTGTTCGTACAGGGATTGGCACTTGTGGCGACAACTGCCGCGCTAGTGATGGCGGCATCGGTGTCTGTCATCGGCCTGAGTGTGGTTGTTGTGGGTGCGTGCCTGCTGATTTTTTCGGCGGCCTACTGGCTGGTGTGGGTCCCGCAACGGACGCGCAGTGCTGGCCGTTTGGCTAACTGGCTCTTTGCGCTGGGCGCGTTGCTGGTGATCCACAGCGTGTTCTCAGAGCTTGAGATTCGTCTGGGCGCTGGCGCGGGTGTTGTGCTGATACTATTGTCGTTGGCTGCCATGGGGCGCGGGCGATTCAGCGCCATGGCTGGCACTGCCGTCGTAACCGGTCACGTGACCAGTATCGTGCTGGCAGTTGCGGTACTGATTCGAGCGTGGTCCGTCAGTGGCTCGTATCTGTATCTGGCGGCCGCGCCGCTGGTGGCGTTCTATGCGTTCATGCCTGGGTTGCGCAAGAACAAGCGTTTGCGACTGGGTACGGCATTGTGGATTAGTTTTGCGGCTTTGTTCGGTATAGCGGCCCAGACCAACACACCCTATGGGCAGCAGATACATCTGCTGGTGGGGCTTTCACTCGTGTGGGTGGCGTTGGGATACCTGCTGGATCGCACCACGGGGAAAGCCTGGTCGGCGTCTCTTTATATGACGGCAGCGGTGGTGGCGAGTTTCTGTTGTGTTGTCAGGATTCTGGCTCCGGTGACAGATACGTCGTGGCTGGTGTTTCTGACCAGTGGTATTGCGTTTGTCGCTCTGTTCCTGATCGTGCGGGATGATATTTATGTGTATCTGCTGAGCGTGGCCTTGGCGCTGATGGGTTACGATTGGCTCAGGGGGACCAGCAGTATCTTTACGGTGGACATATTCTTCTATCTGGCGATTGCCGGGGCCGTGTTGGCGATGGCATTCCTGCTGCCTCATCTGGCCAAGCGGATCACTCGGTTGGGGACTGTGCCGATGTTTTCGCTTTTCACTGCGTTCGGCGCGGCCCTGCTGTTGCTGGTGGTTGCGGCCTTCGGCGCCGTGGCGCTTGGCGCCTACGGGATCAAAATCACGGGGCATCCGAAATTCTGTGGCTCCTGCCACAATATGGAAGACTACTATGCATCATGGGAACATTCATCGCACAAGGACGTAGGCTGTGTCGAATGCCACGCACAGCCGGGAATTGCCGGCACTGCGGCAGCCAAGGCGCAGGGAATGGTGCAGTTGGTTCAGTATGTCACGGGCTCCTATGGTAGCAAGCCTCATGGTGAGATCAGCAGCGCCTCTTGTCAGCAGGGTGGCTGCCATGAAGAGATCGGTAAAGACGACAAGTTTGTCATGCTCTATGACAAGATCAGATTTCGTCACGATAGACATCTGAACGAAAATCCCAATGGAAAGTCGTTGAACTGTGTGAGCTGTCATGGACAGACGGTTCAGGGCCAGCATATCAGCGTTAGCAAGACCACCTGCCTGACGTGCCACTTCTATGGCCGGGGCGACAAACAGGTGGCCACCGGGGACTGCCAGACCTGTCACCCCATCCCGGAAGAGCCGGTGACGTTCGTGGACGAGCCATTCAGCCATAAGGACTTTTTGGCCGGTGACGGAGACGTCACGTGCATCCATTGTCACAGTCAAGTGACCCAGGGCAGCGGGACCGTTTCGCGGGCGCGGTGTCTATTCTGTCATTTGGGGGATGAAGAACATGGTGGTGTGGTTGAGGATCAAGAGGCCTTCCATCTGATTCACGTGTCTGCAGGACATTTTGACTGCCTGAGTTGTCACGAAGAGATCAAACATGGAGACCTCGCGATGGCGGAGCAGTTGTTGACATCCAGCAATTGCACGACCTGTCACGGAGGCAAGCGGCATTCCATACAGGAAGCCATCTATGCGGGTACTGCTGTGGCGGACTTGGACACGATGCCGGATGTGATGTATGAGGCGGGCGTGGCGTGCGACGGATGCCATGATGAGTCGCAGATAGTCAAGATGGGCAAAATAACACTCACGAGCAGAATATCCGGGGCCAAGCAATGCGTTGATTGCCACGGCAACGAGGACTACGCAGAGGATATCGCTTCGTGGCAGGAGGCGACCAAGGAGATGCTTGGTGAGCTTGAGCCCGCATTAGCGGAATTGGAGAAGGCACTTCAGTCTTCTAAAGCATCGAGTGAACAGTTGGCCCAAGCCAAAAGACTGGCGGCCTCTGCTCGCACCAAGCTTGACATGGTGCTTAAGGACGGCAGTTTCGGAGCGCATAACGTCGGCTATGTCATGGAGATTCTCGATAAGGTGCTTGAAGAGATTGAGATGGGCCAGTCCCTGATTGAATAACACCAACTGACCGATTCTATCGAATCGGTTGGTAGGAACCAACGAAGCACTAAACAAAGTCAGGAAAGATCGAATGAAGGCAGATTTGACAGACAAGGCTTTGCACTCGGAGTTTCGGCGCAAGGTGGAGGAGTTGAGCGGGCAGAACCTTAGCGACTGCTATCAGTGCGGCAAGTGCTCGGGCGGTTGCCCGGTGGAGCCGGATGTCGAGGTGTCTCCGACTCGTCTGATGCGCATGGTCCAACTTGGCCTGGAAGCCGAAGCGCTGAACAGTGATAGTATTTGGCATTGCGCGGGATGCGGTACCTGCAACGGCCGGTGCCCCATGGGAATTGACGTTGTCCGCATCAAGGACGCTCTGCGGAAATTGACGAGCCAGATGCACTATGGGCGCGGCTCTCTGGAGGCCTGGACTTTCTACGAGGCGTTCCTGGATTGTGTGCGTAATTTCGGTCGTCTCAGCGAAATCGGATTGATGGGTGCCTATAACATCAACTCGGGTAGGCTGTTGACGAACGTACGCAAGGCGCCGTGGTTCATTATGAGGAACAAGCTGGGCGTCTCGCCCCATACCATCAAGCGTCTCGACCGGTTGCAACGTGTGTTTGACCGAATTGAGGAGATAGAAGGCAAATGAAATACGCCTATTACCCAGGATGCTCGTCGGAGGGAAGTGGTGCTGAGTACGCGCACGCAAGTGAGGCGGTGCTGGAGGCACTCGGCGTCGAGCTTCAAGAGATCGACGATTGGGTCTGCTGCGGCGCAAGTCCCGCCCACGCTACGAGCCACCTTTTGTCGATAGCGTTGCCGGCTATTTCCTGTGCGTCGGCGGAGAAGCAATCGCTGGACATTATGACCTGCTGTGCTTGCTGCCACAGCCGCTTGAAGCAGATCAACCAGCAGGTAAAAGATGATCCGGAGCTGCGAGCTGAGATCAGCAAAATCATTGAGGAAGACTATCGCGGCAGTCTTAATGTGCTACACATTACAGAGGTGTTGGCGCGTAAGGTGGGGCTTGAAGCCATCAAGGCTCGTGTGCGTAAGCCGCTGAAAGGCCTGAAGGTGGCCTGCTATTACGGGTGTCTCATGTCGCGCATGCCGGAGGCTCTCCTGAGCGACAAGTCTGAGTACCCGATGCTGCTGGACAACCTGATGGAGACCCTGGGCGCCGAACCCTTGGATTGGCCCTACAAGACCGAGTGCTGCGGAGCCGCCTTAACCCTGACGCAAACGAAAACGGTGATAAGGCTCTCTGCGGACGTGCTGCAGATGGCCAAACAGAACGGGGCGGATGTTTTGACGGTGGCCTGTCCGTTGTGCCAGGCCAACCTCGATATGTTTCAGGGGGAGGCGGAAAAGTTGTTGTCAGAGCGATTTAGCATTCCGGTGATCTATTTTGTCCAGTTGATGGGTCTGGCTATGGATTTGGATCCCAAGCACCTTTGCCTGGACAAGCTCATAGTGGACCCCTTACCGATACTGACCCAAAAAGGGTTTGTCGATGGAGCCGTTTTCTTGTGAAACAGATGATGCGCAAATACCATAGTTCTACTCAACCCTTGGTCAGCGGCCGAGATGATATAGATAGGGAGTTTTGACGATGGCGCGAATGGGCGTTTTTGTATGCTGGTGCGGGGCGAATATCGCAGAGAATGTGGACTGTGAAGAGGTCGCGCGCTACGCCGAAAAACTGCCGAGTGTGGTCATCGCGCGCAGCTATAAGTATATGTGCTCTGATCCCGGGCAAAAGATTGTCACCGATGCGATCGAGGAACTTAAACTAACCGGTGTAGTGGTTGCGTCTTGCTCGCCGCGCATGCACGAGCCGACATTCCGCAAAGCGGGCACCACCGTGGGCCTGAATGCCTATATGCTGGAGATGGCAAACATTCGCGAGCACTGCTCCTGGGTGCACAACAACCGCCATGAAGCCACTGAAAAAGCCAAAGACCTGATCCGTATACTGGTTGAAAAAGTCAAGCGAAACGTACCCCTCAAAGAAATCGAAGTGCCCGTAACCCAACGCGTGATGGTCGTTGGCGCCGGTATTGCCGGCATTCAGGCGGCGCTGGATGTGGCCTCGGCGGGCTACGAGGTGGCTTTGGTCGAGCGCCAGCCGAGCATTGGCGGCTACATGTCCATGTTGGACGAGACCTTTCCCACGCTCGATTGTTCTCAGTGCATCCTGACCCCACGCATGGTCGACGTCATGCAGAGCGACAAGATCACCCTGCACAGCTTCTCGGAAGTGGAACAGGTGGATGGATACATTGGCAATTTCAAGGTGAAGATTCGCAAGAAGCCCCGCAGCGTTGACATGAGCAAGTGCACGGGCTGCGGCGACTGCTGGAACAACTGCATGGCCCGTAACAAAATCACCGAACCGCTGCGCCCCGCCCTGGGTGACGGAATTCCCGCTGACGTCATGGCAAGGGTAGATGCGATTCTCGACAAATATGCGAATCAGGCAGGCATGGTCATCGGAGTATTGCAGGATGTACAGGACGAGTTCAATTACCTGCCCGAGGATGCCTTGACATACCTCAGCAGAAAATCCGAAATACCTATGAGCCGGTTGTATGGCGTGGCTCGATTTTACAATGCATTTAGCTTGAAGCCGAGGGGAAAGCACATCATCCGCGTTTGCCTGGGTACGGCCTGTCACCTCAAGGGAGGCGGCCGCATTGCCGATGCCGTCGCGCACGAACTCGGTATTGAGCATGGCGAGACGACTAAGGACCGCATGTTCACCCTGGAGCGAGTCAATTGCCTCGGCACCTGTGCTCTGGCTCCGGTCGTGACGGTCAACAACAAGTATCACGGCAAAATGACGGTCGCCAAGATGATGAAGATCGTGGAGCAATGTGCCGAACAAGGATCTAAGCGAGAAGTTGAACAAGAGCAAGTGGAAGTCCCTGCGTAGAAGAGGCCCTGCAGTATGGTAGTGACAATACAATTAAAAACATCTGAAGACCTTCAAGAGCTGCGCCTCAGGTTGGCCGAGCAGAGGGGGGCCAAACGGATCGGGATATCTGTCTGCTGCGGTACCGGATGTCGAGCCCATGGGAGCATGGAGTTGGTGGAGGAGTTCCGCCGCCAGCTCTATACCAAGGGATTGAGTGATGTAGATGTACGTGCCACAGGTTGCCACGGCTTTTGTGAAAGAGGCCCCCTGGTCGTCATATTCCCGCAGAAGATATTCTATCAGGGCGTCAAGATCAAGAACGTTGACAGTGTTATCGAAAAGACCATACAGAAGAATGAATTGGTCGAGTCGCTGCTGTTCAAGGACCCTGTGACCAAAGAGAAATTTCGCCTCGAACATGAGGTCCCTTTTTATGCCAAGCAACAGCGCATCGTGTTCCGCAACAACGGCAAGATCGACCCGGCCCAGATCGACGACTATATTGCGGCAGATGGTTATGCGGCCTTGGCCAAGGCGGTGACCGATTTGACACCTGAAGATGTGGTTGACCAGGTTCAGAAAAGCGGCCTGCGCGGGCGCGGGGGCGGGGGGTTCCCGACGGGAAAGAAATGGGAAATCTGTCGGGCGCAGGAAGGCGACGAAAAATACATCATCTGTAATGGCGATGAAGGTGATCCGGGCGCATTTATGGACCGCAGTATCATGGAGGGCGATCCCCACAGCGTGCTGGAGGGCATGGCCATCGGCGCCTACGCGATTGGCGCAGCACAGGGGTACATGTACGTGCGTGGAGAATATCCCCTGGCAGTGAGCAATCTGTCCATGGCGATCGAGCAATCACACGCCCTGGGCTTATTGGGTGAGAATGTTCTGGATTCGGGGTTTAGCTTCGACGTGGAAATTGTCCGAGGCGCAGGCGCATTTGTCTGCGGTGAAGAAACTGGCCTGATCGCATCCATCCAGGGCGATATCGGCAGCCCACGTCAGCGTCCGCCCTATCCGGCTCAATCGGGGCTGTGGGGAAAACCGACCAACATCAATAATGTCGAAACCTGGGCCAACGTTCCGGTCATCATCGACCGTGGGCCAGACTGGTTTGCCGGGATTGGCACTGAGGGATCAAAAGGAACCAAGGTGTTCTCGCTGGTCGGAAAGGTGCAAAACACCGGGCTCGTTGAGGTGCCCATGGGCACGAGCATGCGCGAGATTGTCTACGACATCGGCGGCGGAACGTACAAAAGACGAAAGTTCAAGGCCGTGCAGAGCGGTGGCCCGTCCGGCGGGTGTATCCCCGCATCACTGCTGGACCTGCCCATAGATTTTGACAAGCTCCAGGAGGCCGGTGCAATGATGGGGTCCGGCGGCCTGATCGTCATGGACGATCGCACCTGTATGGTGGATGTGGCCAAGTATTTCCTGGCCTTCTTGGTCGATGAATCGTGTGGCAAGTGCACTGCCTGCCGTGAGGGCGTGGCACAGATGCATAACGTACTTGTGCGGATCTGCCAGGGCGACGGTCGCGATGGTGACATAGAACTGCTGGAACAGTTGGGTCCCTACGTGAAGGAAACATCGTTGTGTCAACTGGGCGGGACGGCGCCGAATCCGGTCCTTTCCACGTTGCGATACTTCCGCGACGAATACGAGACACATATCCGCGACAAGAAGTGTCGCGCAGGTGTATGCAAATCGCTGGTGCGTTTCGCCATTGACGTCGAAGCATGCAACGGGTGCGGTCTGTGCCGGCGCTGTTGTCCCACTGAAGCTGTTTCCGGCGCGAAAAAGCAGCCTCATAGCATCAATGCCGAATTGTGCGTTCAGTGTGGTGTATGCTATGAGGATTGCCCGTTTGATGCGGTCACGGTGGAGTAAAGGCAATAATGTTAAAACTAACAATTGACGGTCAACAGGTCGAAGCCGAGCAAGGACAGACAATCCTGGCTGCGGCCAAGCTGGCCGGCAAGGAGATTCCGACGCTTTGTCATCATCCGGCGGTTCCGCCGGCTGGTGCCTGCCGGATCTGCGTGGTGGAAATTGTCGCAGGCGACAGACCCGGCCTCGTGCCGGCCTGTGCCTACCCGGCCAAAGACCAAATGGACATACAGACCCGCTCCGAGCGCGTGCTGCAGTCACGGCGGATGACTCTCCAACTCCTGCTGGCACGCAGCCCGGGCGCAGAGGTCATCCGGGGCATGGCCAAGGAACACGGGATTAAGGAACTTCTCTTTCCGCAGCAAACCGGCGAAAAAGGTGATGATTGTATCATGTGTGGGTTGTGTGTCCGCCTCTGCCAGCAGATCATTGGCACCTCTGCCATCTGTTTTGACGGACGCGGACCGGATCGTAAGGTGTCAACGCCGTACAAGAGCCGTTCCGACGTATGCCTGGGTTGCGGAGCCTGTGCCTTTGTGTGTCCCACCGGCGCGATCGATCCGGCAGAGTATTGTCCCAACCCGATCGAAAAGATTCCCAACGAATTCAACTGCGGACTCGATTCCCGTACGCCTATCCACATTCCATTCCCCCAGGCGGTTCCGAACAAGCCGCTCATTGACCGAGAAAACTGCATCCGTTTCCGTACGGGTGGATGCGGCGCGTGCGAGACGATCTGTCCGGCAGGCGCCATCAACTACGATATGACCGACGAGTTCGTCGAAGAGGAGGTCGGCGCTATTATCGCAGCGACAGGCTATGAGATATTAGACCCATCCATCTATGAAGAATACGGCTATGGCCGGTATCCGGATGTGGTGACGAGTCTGGAATTTGAACGCATGGTCAGTGCCAGCGGACCTTCCAACGGCGAATTGACGCGGCCGAGCAATGGCAAACCGCCCCAGACAATCGTTTTCCTGCAGTGCATCGGTTCCCGCCGCGAAACCAACGGCAAACCCTACTGCTCCAAGATATGCTGCATGTATACTGCCAAACACGCCATCTTGTACAAGCACAAGGTGCATGACGGTCAGGCCTTTGTCTTCTTCATGGACGTCCGGGCCGGCGGAAAAAACTACGACCAGTTCGTTCGCCGAGTCGTCAAGGAAGAGATGGCCACCTACCTCAGGGGCCGGGTCTCCAAAGTGTTTGCTCGTGGCGACAAACTGATGGTGCGTGGGGCTGACACGTTAAGCGGCACACAGATCGAAATTGCCGCCGAAATGGTCGTCCTGGCGCCGGCACTCATACCGTCCAGCGGCGTGCGCGAGCTGTCTCAGAAACTGAGAGTCGGCTACGATGAACACGGCTTTCTGCTGGAGGCGCATCCGAAACTTCGTCCGGTAGAGACAAATACCGCCGGCGTGTTCCTGGCCGGTGCGTGTCACAGTCCCAAGGATATTCCCGAGAGCGTTGCTCAAGCCGGCGCTGCGGCCAGCAAGGCACTGGGGCTGATCTGCCACAATCGTCTCAGCCGGGAACCGACCATTGGCATAGTGGATGAATCGTCATGCAACGGTTGTTTCGAGTGTGAGGGCGTTTGCGCATACGGCGCCATCGGGCCACGGGATTTGACAGACAAAAAAGGCAACCGCCTCGCTACCGTCGCCTTTATCAATGAAGGCCTGTGTCAGGGCTGTGGCGCCTGTGCCGCGACGTGTCGCTCGAAGAGCATTGAGGTACAGGGATATCGAGATGACCAACTGTTTGCTGCGATTAATGCGATACATTCGTGAGGTAATATGATTCAGAAGACGAGCGATTCAACTGATCCGTCAGAGTGGCAGCCCCGCATCGTGGCGTTTCTGTGCAACTGGTGTTCCTACGCAGGCGCCGACCTGGCAGGTATGAGCCGCCTGGCGTATCCCGCTGCGATCAAAATCGTGCGCCTGCCCTGCAGCGGCCGAGTGGATCCTATGTTTATCATCAAGAGCTTTGAGCAAGGGGCGGACCTGGTGCTCGTGTCGGGCTGCCATCCGGGCGATTGTCACTATACCAGCGGCAATTACCACGCCCGACGGAAACTGCTTGCCTTTCGTGAGTTGATGACGTTCCTCGGAATCGATCCGCGACGATTCAAGATATCCTGGGTATCTGCCGCTGAGGGCGCCAAGTGGTCGTCCCTCGTAAAGGAGATTACTGCTGAGGTCAAAGCCCTGGGTCCCTTTGAAACCTACTCTGAAATCCGGAAGGGAGGGACGGGCAGATGAATGCAAACACCGCAATCACAGAGCCCCTCCAGCGTGCAACCGCAGAACTGCTGAGCGAAGGCAAGGTGGCTGTTGTCATAGGCTATGGCCAAAACGGAGAGTCGCCATTCTCGCATCCCGAGTTCGTACGCCAGCCTCAAGAGGCCGAGTCCCTCGTGTTCGATGACCGTTGTTTTGGGAACCTCGCGGTCTATTTGTCTAAAGATACTATACGTAGCATGGGTCAAATAGGAATCGTTGTCAAGGGTTGCGACCTTCGGGCCGTAAACGTGCTCTTGCGCGAGCACGTGGTGCAGCGCGAGGACATCGTGCTGATAGGCGTCCCGTGCACCGGCCAGGGAGAGCCTTTGCTGCATAAGTGTTCCGTGTGCGAGCAGCGCAACCCGCAGGGATGTGACATTGTAGTGGGTGATCCGGTTGAACAACCCCAGATCGACGCAGAGCAGAGGTACAGTGACGCAGCGAATATCGACGCCAAGTCTATAGAAGAACGCTGGGCGTTTTGGTCTGGGCAACTGAGCAAGTGCATCCGGTGTTATGCCTGTAGAAACGTGTGCCCGCTGTGCTATTGTAAGCGCTGCATTACGGAGAAGACCATCCCGCAGTGGATCGAGACCAGTGCCCATTTGCGCGGCAATATCGCCTGGAATGTGGCCCGGGCCTTTCACCTGACGGGCAGATGTGTCAACTGTGGCGAATGTGAACGGGCGTGCCCTATGGACATTCCGCTCGGCGCTATTAATCAAAAAATGGCTCAGCTTATGGAAGAATCGTTTGATTTTAGATCCGGGTTGTCATCCGAAGAGAAGGCACCGTTTACGACCTTCAACGTGGATGATCCTGAGACGGGGATTCTATGAAGTCAGCGAAAGTAGACGAGCAAACATTGTATCAGGCGGCGGCCGGCTGGCTAAAATCGGCTGTGGACATCCTGCAAGGCGCAGGCATGGAGGTGATCGCTCCAGTTGAAACCGAACCAGGCGTGGTCGAACTGCTCACCGTCAATTCGTCCGAAGCGGTTGTCCTGGATTATGCGAATGTCAGACTTTCGCTC
>Ga0255052_10002922_pt1 | contig 12066 bp, 22 predicted proteins | sample JV7_2_21_MG_FD_188632 | JGI IMG/M metagenome (GOLD analysis project Ga0255052, IMG submission 188632) | Seawater microbial communities from Jervis Inlet, British Columbia, Canada - JV7_2_21 | ecosystem: Environmental > Aquatic > Marine > Inlet | place: Canada: British Columbia | collected... | reverse complement strand
TAGTCCCAGGGCAGGAAACCGGAGAAGAAATCCGCAACGATTTTAAAATCACCGCGACAGTCACCGAGATCGGCGAAGCGCGCGAACGAAACGGCGCAACGATGTGGTGGAACGATGTGCCTCCGCCGATGGGTGGAATCGATCCAATAAAGTACATCGTCAATTTGTTTTATCAACGCTTGAAACGCTACTTGCCCAAAGATGCCGTGTTGGACGGAAGCGCCGGCACGATAGAAGTTACAACAGACTATCGGACAGCGAACAGAATGCAAGCAAGATTCCTGCAAGCCGCGAACAGCACGAACCGCTTGGGCCGATATATGGAGCGCCAACTCCCGAAAAAGAAAAAAGACCGTCGCACGAAACGCGGACGCGGCGAGCGCAACTAGAATTTGGGGGGCCACCCCCCTCATGCTTGGGTGGGAGTTCCCCTTGCGAGGGGCGACAAGGTGATCCATCAGTCACCTCTCCCATCCTCTCAAAAAGGCGATGTCGAATGATGGGTTGGCATCTATTTCAAGAGAGGTAAATAACTGCTATGGCAGCATTAGATACACTCGATCCGCGAACCCACGACGCCGTGGCAAATTCGCACTATGTCGCCGTTGGCGGGACCCCTGCGATTATTGCGAATGCAATGAATCAATCCATGGCGGTTCACCAGAACGCGACTTATTTAATCCGTGAAGGCGTGTTGTCCGAAGGTTTAGGGCAGCGAGCGGGTGCCGATCCGGCGCAAAGCGTATCCCAAGCGCGTGTCCTGAGCTCCGATCTCGCGGGAGAAATTTCGCGCCTGATGGGTGCATTGGGCGCAGGGCAGGTAGTCAGCAAGACTGCCGGAAATACGCCGCCTGTGACGCCGTAACAACAGGCAAACGTGAAAACGTGGGGCTGTTTCGACGGCCCCACGATTCACAGGAGGAACACAATGGCGACATTTCTCGAAAACATGCAAGACGACGAATATTTGTACAGCGTCGAAGACTTGAACGCGTTGTTTTTTGAGTTGTGTTCGAAAATCGACGCAAGTAAAATCAAAGACGCGGACACCCGCGTAAAGGTTAATGCGTTGTCTAAAGTCGGATCGTTGATTATTGGCGAAGCACGCGCGCAAATCGCGAACGGTGATCCGTTGCGCGTTACCGGCGCGATATACACCGGCCTGATTGAATCGATAGGCGCGAGATCGAAACAGCAATAACCGTGATGGAGGTTATACAATGAAACCTGAAACACTAAAAAAACTACAAGATGAAGTGTGGCTCAACGCTGCACCGGACAAACCCGCGCTTTTTTCTTCAGTTGCAAAATTGCTAAAGCCGCTGAAATTCAACAACCCGGAAATTGCCGCGATGGTCAACGCGTTGATTGTGACCGGCGAATCTATCGTGAAAGATGCCCCTGAATCGCCCTCAGTTGCGAACGTCAGCGAAGCACCCATTCCTGTGTTGAATGCTACAGCGAGCGCTACGCCTCAAGGTGTTGAGCCTGGCGGGCTGATTGATCACGCGCGCGATGTTGAAGCGAGTTTAGAGCTTGCAAACGAACTGTTGGATTTGTTCGAAAGGCAAAACGAATCGTTCAAAACGCAAATTGACTACGCGTTAGAAGTTCGAGAAAAAAACGTTGATATTATGAAAATCGAAACCGACGCGCACATCGAGGAAACGCGGCAGCTAACGACGATACTGTCCGACATGAACGGCGCGCCGACTGCATAGTCGTTTATTTGTTCAACGGGTAATTCAGGGGTGTCGCAATATCAAGCGGCAGCGCTGTGCTTGAAGCGGCAACCGGGCGTTCCTCTTTTTTCGTTTCTTCGTTGATTGCTTCATACACTACGCGAACGATTGAATTTTGCCCGGCGCTGTAAGCGACTTCTAGCAACGGCCGACTATGCAGCAATTGCGCGGCCTGATCCTCGGGCATATTGTTAATAATACTGTTAAACCAAGCATAAAAGGATTTAGTCATTTCAAGCCCTCGTCGTCTATTATTTCTCGCGCGCGCTTCAGCGTGTGCAGCGTCATCGGAAGGATTCTATCTTGCGCGTACCTTTTCGCGCACGTTTCTATATCCATGATGGCAATGTTGATGTATTCAATCAGTTCAGGCAACGGCCCCCTGCCCGCGCGCACGATGCGCCGGTTCTGTTCGGCGACGATATCATCGAGAGGCGCTTCAGTCATATCGACTTAGGCGGGATGCCCTGCGGTGGCAGTTGGGATCGATTGACTCGTATTGTTCCCGCGCAATCGTCGCAAATTTCGAAAAGCGTCGTTTGATTGCTCAACGTTGTTATTTCCCCCATACAAATGTTCGCTTCCCCAAATTCTTTTTTGCATACATCGCACCAATATCGAGCCTGTTTCATGATCCGAACACCCATTGAACTGTCATCATCATCGGCGCAATGATCAAAGCGAGCGCCGTACCAACGCACAATAAAATAAGCGAGATAATCAACAAGATTTCAAACAACTTAAAAAATGCTTTCATCATTCTTTCTCCAGCTGTCTAACCAAATTAGCAACTGCCTCACGCGCCTCATGTACCTGTTCTACCGTATCCCAACCACCCATCCATGCTGTGTTAAGTTGGTGTGTTAGTGCTTCATACTTGGCAAGTTTGGCCTCAAGGTTTTTTATACGAGTAGCGGCCTCCGCAGCAATACTTTCAGCAACGTGCTCCCCTATACATACTCCCTCTTTCTCAGTAGCGCCGGGGAAATTTTTCTGGTCATCCTTATACCACGGGTAATGTAATGCTTTACCTAAAACCTGACTTATTTCATCTGCTTGACTAAATACTATTGATTCTAAATTTTTAGTACGCCCCAACATCCATTCAACAGACTTGTCGTGGTTGTCAATTTCGTGTTTACAGGCTCCCAATTCGTTTTCTATTTTTTCAATTTGCTTTTCCAGCCTTTCACATTCTAGACACTCTGAATCGGATTGGATGTTTGTGTCGTGAGTCATCACTCCTCCTTGGGAAACCATCTGCGCCCGCAATGATCACAATAAAATTTTGGTTTTTTGTTTCGTCGATAGCGAACGCGGAATGCCCGCAAGTCGCACTTGTCGCATTTAACCCTCGTCGTATTTTTAGCCATTATTGTTTCCCCCGCATACGTTCTTGAAAAAATTCCCGATTACGAATAAACAAATATTCCGTTTCGGCTGCAACAGTGTCCGCCCTGCTGTGACTATCCAAAAACGCTGCAATGATATTTAAAATCCTAGAATCTTTAGTGCTATCTTTTATCCGCAGCAAAGCAACAATCGCTTGCATTTTAATCCGGGTTTCGTGGTTCAAAGCAGTCTGGCAACGGTCGAGGCAGTCGATTAAAGGATCAGGTTTATTTTTGAATAGATTAAACATTGCCCTTGCTCCTATGTGTCTTTTTCTTCGAATTTTTCAATGAAACGTTTTACCTCGCCCATATCAAAGCATTCACGCAAGTCGGAAATGAAATAGTTATATTTTACTTGTAGGGAAATTTTCAGTTTCTCGGCGCTTTTCATCGCAGCGTTTGAGAGTTCATAATCCGACAGCGAAAGGGAGTCGTTATATTGCTGCGTCATTATGTCCGAGTCTTTGGTTTGTTTTTCGGCGAATAGTCTTGCCGCTTCAATTGCGTCAGATTCTTTTGCGTACAGTTTATCTTGATTGTAAACAGACCCGGTGCCGATTCCTGTTTCCACGCACATATATTCCACGGAGTTTTCTTTGTGCGCAGAATCAAAACGTATTGACCCGATGGTCAAACGCTTCACGGTGGGCGTATAAACGGTATAGTTCAACGTCAAGGCGTGATTGCTTTGAAACGCGGCCGAGCAGCGCGGGCACGCGAAAGTATAGCGGACCCCTGCTGGTGATAATGCGTTCCATTCTTTAGTGCGTAAACAATCGGGGCAAGGATGCTGCCGTTTTTCTAGCGTTGTGCCGACATAGTAAACCGTGTCGCCGATGTCGTGTTGAATCTGATCGATTACATCTTTTTTCATCGTTGTTTCTCCTGTGTTTAATTAATCGTTGGAACGTTCCGTTTTGTTTTCATGTCCAAGGTATATCAAGCAGCAGTCTTTTTTATTCTGCCCTGGTTAACCCAAACACCATTTTCGTACACATAGTCTTCCATGGTTTCGATGTCTTTATACTTTAACCCTTCTTCGATCCCCTCATAACATTCCGGCTCACCGGCTCCCGCCGATATACATTTTTTTGAAATCGTAAAATCATGCACTCCTCTTATTCTTCCCGAATCCATCACATAATATTTACACTTTCTGGTTTCAAGTTTCTTGTAAAATTGAGTTATTATCCCGCTCACCTCAGATATCATTGGGAGGTGAAGTCCAGGAATGCGGACACTACATTGCAGGCCGTTATATTCAAAAACCCTCAGCCCTCGGATATGGGTTTTTACTGTCGTAATTTTTTTTCTGCGAAGGATGAAGTTTAAGATTCTTTTGTACCACGCAGACTTGTCTTTCAGTTTCCTGTGGTGAGAAGTCACCCAATGAACAATCGGCCGCCTCTTTCCTCCCTTTGTCATTACATACTCAACTTTATCTCGATCTTTAAACAAACGTTTAACGATCTCAGGACTTACTATCATATTGACTGTAACGTTCCCTTTAACAGCAGAGAAACACCAATTCGTATCAATAAGGTTTCCAACCTGAGCCATGGAAGCAGTCACAAAACCATAAGTAAGATATTTTTTGTTTAGTATCTGATAGGTCTGATCTTGCCATAAATAATCCAATTTCCATTCAATGCGCGTGTAGCCAACTCTCTCATGAATTAAGGCCCGATAAAAAACCGGATGCAGTCGGTTTGTTTCTGGATCATATGTAAAATAATATGAATACCGGTTTAATTTTTCTTCCGAGTCCAAAAAAATTGTCACTTCATAGGGTATCCCCGGTCCACTTGGCGCAATATTAGTCGGAAGATGAGTGCATCTTTCCAGCAGGCAACAAACCAATCTTATACGCACTTCTTCCGGTTCCTCGTCGGTGTAATTTTCATGCCAATCATGAATGTCCTGTCCAGCGAATACGAAATTCCCCAGCTTCCATGGCATAAACAACTGATAATACAATCCATCCTCTATCCATTCTGGTTCTTTGACTTCAGACAAATTGCTTGAATCAACAATGGTGGGACCGATCAATCGTGGCATCCCCAACCGACTTTTGCTCGGGCCTCTCCCATGATTTCCTTTTCCTTGTTTATCAGTTGATACGATTTTTAACGCGTAGCCCGCAACATCAATTAAATTGGATATTTCCCATATCCCATCTGACCAGGTGTGTTTATCCATCTTCTTTTGCCTGTGTGTTGTGTGTGATTACCAAATCGGCGTGTTTGAAAGCGCCCATAAACTGAGCGCGAGCAGTAGCGGGAAGCGCATTATTCGTCTTGCAAAGAATCAAGTATTGTTGCGCGCAGGGCATCATATTTTTCTTCGGCCCCAAGGAATTTGCTTCGCAGTACTTCAAGTTCGGATTTGAGTTCCACAATTTTCGCATCGCTTTTTGCAAGTTCGGATTTGGCTCGCAAAACAAACTTGTCGTTTTTTTCGAGTTCGGATTCAACCGCGCGAATATTGCCGCTGTTACGCGCTGCGAGCGTATATTGGCGGTTGCGCTCTTCCAAATCGCCTTCTAATTCAGCGACGCGCTTTTTCAATTTTATTATTTGGATTTCCCTGTCGCTTACGTTGCACGACAATTGGTCTATTCTTTGACGCAACGCGCCGGGGTGTTGTTCTAGTTCAGCGGTATTAAAACTTAAAAACGCCGTCATTGCAGCGTTGAATTCATGCAAGCAAATTCGTAAATCCATCGACTGTTCCACGGCTTGCTCGTATAGGGATTTTTTATCCATGGCGCATCGCCTTACTATCCGAATCAATATGAACGCCCCACTCTTTCGCTTGTTCTTGCGAAATCGCGTTGTCTATCATAAAACGCGTTTTTAACGATTCGAGTTGTCTCCACAATAGATGTGCCGACATGCACTCGCGAGTTAACGCTTTTAAAAAGTTTTCATCATTCATGTTTCCTCCTGTAGAAAAAGACGAGCGGCAAAGTTTTTCGGATTACTATTGTCAAGTAAGCAAAGTCATTTCACCGCCCGTCTGTTTAGCGTGTTAGTCGTCTCGAACGTCATAATTAAAAATGCACAGCGGGGCATGTCGCAACGCCCCGCAGCACCAACATTTTTGAATGTATTTCATGTTTGTATAATCGGGTTTCGCTGTCATCGTTCGCGCTGCTTCGTCGTGTTTTGCAATTCGCATAAGTCCTCGGCGATTATTAGCAGCGAGCGAGCGTCGAAAGTGCCGCGCTCGGCGTCGTCTGTCGCTCGCGCGTCGATTGCGGAATCTATAAAATTGTTGAGCGTGTCGCATCTGTCTAGAACGTGTCGTATGTTTTGTGCAAGGTCGAAATCCACCGCCTCGATGTCGTCAGCATGAATACGCAACAACAACTCAGGATCGACGTTGCCGGGTTCAGGGAATATCCACATATCACCAACCACATTTTTCGTTATAAGCGCGCATTAACAATTCCCCGCGATGTTCGTTAAGTTCAAATTGTTTTTTACGTAATTCCATGATGGCTGGTTCCGCCACCTTGTCAGCGATTTTTTCAAGTAAGAGATTTTTTATTGTCTCGGTCATTAAATCGATGTCGGTTTTGTTATTCATCGTTCCCCAAAATCCAAGAAGCAATCAACGCGAGCAAATAATAAACAGGCATCAACACGCGATCCCACCACGGTTCTTTTTCGTCGTCTTGTGTTGCCATCGCAAACATTTATTTGCGCTTGTTTCTCGACATTTCGCGCAGCGTCGCGTGATATTCAGAAACCATGGATATAAGTTCTTCGTCAGTAATCGAGCGCAGTTCTATAAGTTCAATCAATCGATCAATAATGCCATCGGTCATTGCGTCCGGTGATTGCTTTTCGTCTTGCTTGCTGCGAATCGAAATGCCGGTGGCTAGATAATCCTCGCGCTGCTGTTTATCAAAATCATCTAGGGCCTTGTCTGCTAATTCGCGCCCACGCGCGAGTTTCAAATTTGGCATTTTCAGTTTTTTTTCGTCTGTCATGGTAAGCCCCTTCATTGTCAATGTTTCACTTCGTCGTCGAGGAATTTCGGCCCTTCGGTAATGCAGAAACGCCATTTTTCGTTCAGCACTAGCGAGCCGTCTTCGTAAGTGTTTATCGTGTCGCCTTTTTCGAGCGAAATTTTCAGCGTGCCCGAGTTCGTTTTGACCATATAGTCCTGAGTTTGCGGCGCGACGAATCGACGACGCTCCGAAGGCTTGACAAGCCGCGCCCCGTTTTCGTTTTCGAGTTTTGGCACTGTTGTTTCTCCTGCATGTTGGGGTAAAAGCGACGAATCACGCCGGATGCGCTCGCCCTGCGCGCCAGATCATGCCTACCGAACGCGTGCGATTCTGTCGTCGCATTGCATCGACTAGCGAGAAAACGGCACAGGGGGCAAATAAGGGGCGCATATTAGAAAACCGTAATATTCACATGATGTTCCACGTGGAACTTAATTACCCTTTTTTGCGGCGGTCAACAACACTTTTTTACGCTCAGACACGGCGATGGTCACGCGTGTAATGTCTTGCTGTGTCAGCTCTGAACATTGTTTGATGATTTCACTAAGTTCTTTTTGTGACGCAATCGACGCGCGCTCAATCAAAACGTCGGCAGAAATAGCGCCGGCGTCTTTCTCTTGCGGGTTCGCGTCGTCGTTGATTGCTTTGGTGAGATCGGCGTCGCTCGCGCCCGCGTCTTCTTTTGCAACGTCGAAATAATCGCCCGGTTTTGCCATGCCATCGTGCAGCGCAGAATAAATATTTCGAAGGTTTAAATATTCCTTACGCGTCAGATCGGCGATGGTTACCGCGTGCCCTAAAAAAGTTTCAAGTTGTTCTGCCGATACACTGTAATCGGCGAATGTTTTTATCAACGCCTTTACCGTATCGTCATTGATGACTATTTGTGCCTCGACAGTTGCCCGGCACTTTTCAAGCGCGATGTCCTGAATATATTTCGGAATAATCGTCAACATACAAGCCCGCTTTCTACGCGCCGCGCTGTTGGCGATATGCTCGTATATATCGCGCTCGTCGTTAAGCACTTTCGATCTGCCGTTTTTGTAGTGTCTGACGTGCGACACTTGAAACATTTTCAAGTCTTTGGTGTTCGACTCTTGGTCCCACGCGTAGGACTCGACCTCTGAATACGGGATGCCGGTCTGCATGTCGACGCCGCGCGACAGTTCGCGGACCCCTGAATTCATATTCCCCCATGACAATTGCAACACTTCAGCAAGGCGAATAGATGGGCCGCGAATCGCAGTGCCACCACGGCTGTATGTGTACTCCGACTCCAAGGCAACGGAAAGTTGGTCACAGTTCGCGCTGATGCGCTGCATGACTTTGTTAATGTCGCGTGGAAAGCGCTGCGCGATAATCAGCGACGCTTGCACTTCTTCCATTGCGCGCTGCACTTCAGCGGAAATCGATGCGAGTACAGGCGCGGTTGGTGTTTGTTCTGCTGGTAAATTCATGTTGTTTGTTTTCCTGTGTTGTGTGTAGGGGTTGTTAAAGAACGTTCTATAGACCATCCTCTTTTTATACGGTAATAGAGCGTTAAGTAATTTATAGAATAAAGTCTCGCCCATTCCGCAATGGTCAAGGTCGACCCAAATGCTTTTAAAAAACGAGAACTGCTTTTATTGTTCGCTTGTTGTGTAATTAACACCCAACGACAATTTTTTGGTGTGTAATTTCCGTCATTGTCAATGCGGTTAATGGAGTGTTTTGACGACGGGCGTTTGCCCATATCTGTTAAAAAGTTTTTAAAGGAGCCCCACCGTTTACATACTTGTATTCCTCGCCCGCCATAATAGTGGTAACATTTAGTTTTCGGGTTGTTGCATCGATGGTGCATTGTTTTCCAAATGTAATATTCGCGCGTATGACTGCTGCCATGTATGGTGGCCTTATCGCGTTGAAGACATCCGCAAGATTTCGTATTACCTGATCGAGCGTGTCTGCCTTGCGTTATGGTTTGCTTCCCGCATTCGCAATCAAACAACCATAAAACGTTGTTGTGTTTCTTGCCAACTATGCGCAACGCAGTAAGTCGACCAAATTTTCGCCCAGCTATATCCACCACTTTTTTTGACATTATCATGCAGACATACTCCACTTGGGCATATTTATCGGTATTATATAGTCCGGGAAGGAACACCATTCATTCGTCTCAACACACTGATTAAATAAAGTCACCCCCACTCTAAATTTTCTATAGCCCATTATTAGAGACTCAGGTTCTAACACGTAAATAGCGACCGCAAAGGGAGGCGTTTTTTCTATAGCGGCGAATAGAAAACGAACGTTATTAATATCGGGGTGCGCGGCTTTAATCCCCTCCGTGTACATTGCACTCTGCACATCATAGGAAAAGTTCGCTATGGCTTTACTGAACCCGACGTATGACGCGTCGATGGCCGTTTTCAGATCAATGCAAAGCATGACCGTCTGACCGTTCATGATTATTCGTTTCATCGCGTCGGGACGACATTTCAACAGTGCCCCGCTTTCCACATCGCGCCAAAATATTGATTGTTCGATTTTGGTGTCTGCAAACGTGTTTTTAAACGTCTGACTATTATCGGTCGTCTCTTTCATCCATTGAATAATCTCGAAGTCGTCGACAGTAATAAATGTTTTACCGGGATTATCTGCCGTAAATGCAAGAATGGTTGCTTTGCCCGCATTGGTGCGTTTATTGACGTTCGGCAATATGGCGATTTCCGCGTCGAACCCGTCCGGTTCTAATAGGTATTTATGGGCGGCGCGACCGAAAACAAGGGCCGGTTTTTCGTCTAGTTTTTCGTATCGTTCAGGGTGAATCATGGGGTCTATAAAATGCAACGGTGTACGCAATATCCGTTTTACGCCGGTGCAGGATAACCCCGGGCCGGTGTGGTATTCGTCGTTCGACATATCGGGGTATACCCCCGGCTCTACGCCGTCGAGTTTTTCTTTCGGATAAACAATGCTCATATGAAAATTAAATTCTCCGGGGAGGTTGCTTGTGCCGTGTAGTCTTCGTCGCCTGTCTTCATTATCATCACCGCGTTGTCATATTTGACGAACACATATTTATTGTTAACAGACGAAACGACGCCGTTCTCGCAATCAGGGTGTTTTGAATTACCGAACGCGTGCGTGGGAATGTATTTCACGCGCTGCCCTTTTTTGAAGTCGCTTAGCTGCATAACTGGTTCCATATTTCATTTGGCATTTCCCGCACGGAAATTTTGGGTTCTTGATTAGGCGTATTTAAGTAGACGTTACAGCCTTTGCCGTTTTCTAGCGCTATGATTGCGCTCACATATTCCATATTAATCAATATTTCCTCGCCGGAAGACGCCCAATGCAACAGCACGAAATGTAAATATTTCATTTGCCGTCCTCCAAATCCAACGATTGCTGCATGGGCCCGATTTGCAATTCAACAAGTTGTTGCTGTTGATGACACAAACGCCCGATCTCTAATTGCGCCGGGTTGCCCTGCACTTGCAGCAATAAAAAACACGGGTCGCCCGCTGCGCCGATTCGTAAGCGAAATTTTTTCACAACGCAAGGAGCGAGCGTGATCGATTTATTTTCGCGCCCCACCCACAGCACTGTTTCGTGCTGTTCGAATTTCAAATTGAATTTCATTTCATACAATCCCTTGATTGCCGGGTTTTGGTTGTCATCCCAAAGCGCTGTTTTCAAATAATCGGTTTCTAATATTATCAACGGCAACAGATCGAGCGCGCCCTTGGCAGAAAAATCCAAGTCAACAGCGTCAACCGCCTCGCTTTCTTCGTCGTTGCCGTGCCGTTCTTTGCGTGCGTTTACGTTCGTCAGTGTTACGACTTGTTTGGGAAAAGTGAATTCGTGCATTGTCGGTTCCTCTTATCTGTTTTTGCTTGCGGGTGATACTCGGATAAATCAGGCAGCGGGATTCGTGTATTCAGTTTTTTTGCGCGCTCTTGTTTTTTCTTCATGCTTTACCCTTCGTTTGTTGTGAAAGCTATAACGGCAGAAGTTTCGCCGAAACGTGTTCCTGCGTTAATATAAAAAGAATTCTGTACATATACAATAACGAAACTAATAACGGTTATCAGGGATATTAAACAGTAAAAGTTTGCTATTGCACAGATACATTAAAGGTTATATTCTACAACGAATCTTTGTATCAACAGAACAATCGGGGAAGTCATGAAAAAGAAAGAGGCATTAGAAAAAGCAATAGATATATGCGGCGGGCAAGTTGAATTCGCCCGGCTTTTGAGCAAACGCTCCAAAAGAAAAATACTACAACAAAACGTATCTTATTGGCTCAACAAGCCGGGGGAACTGCCTGTTGATATGGTTCTCATTGCTGAAAAGTTGTGTGATGGCGCAATTACGCGGCACGATTTCCAACCGAAAATATACCCAAGAGAGCGCGCGCCACTGTAAAGGGGTATACTATGATTTACTCGTTGAGGTTCTTTGGGGCGGCATTTGTCGCCCTCTTTTTTTGAGCGCTGACATTTATCAATGTGCAGGGTGCTACAACGCGTGCGCTGTTCGAATCAAAACAAAAAAAGAATTAAAGCAGTATTTGGACACGCTGCCCGGCAATGTTCGTTTATCGGTGCAGCAACACGCAGAAACCTATTTTGCTTTGAGTAAACACCATGAAATTAAAACCAAAAACAAAGCACTGCAAACAATGCCACAGGCCGATAATACACGACGAAAAAAAATCCGTTAACGAGTATCTGAGCCGTATCTATTGCAGTGTCCCTTGCGCCAATCGAGCGCGCACATACGACAACAGTAAACGGGGAACGCGTAAGCGCGATTTAATACGCGCAAGCAGACAAAACGAAAAATTAGAAATAGGAAAGCGTTTTGTAAAAACAACGCCATTCGAAAAGTTTTTATACAACCCATGGGGCCAACGCGACGAGAA
>Ga0255052_10002921_pt1 | contig 12071 bp, 13 predicted proteins | sample JV7_2_21_MG_FD_188632 | JGI IMG/M metagenome (GOLD analysis project Ga0255052, IMG submission 188632) | Seawater microbial communities from Jervis Inlet, British Columbia, Canada - JV7_2_21 | ecosystem: Environmental > Aquatic > Marine > Inlet | place: Canada: British Columbia | collected... | reverse complement strand
CGAAAGCCGGCGAGCCAATGGCGTACGAAAGTACCAAAAACCAGCCGACAATAAGTTGCCATCTATCCACTCTCGTGCTTTCAATCCCCAGACCCATCTTAATGTCCGTTTACATATCGTTGGTGTTCGGAAACGGAGAATAGTACGCGAGAATAGGCAGTATCCTGTAAAAGTCTCAAAGGGTCACCAGCAGCCTGCCAGCAGTTTATCACTTGAGGGGCTGCTTCCAGATGTTTTCCAGCCGTTCGGCTGGAGATTACAAAATTCCTGAGTTGTGAACGTCGGCTCTTTCCAATAACAGTCGCTCGACATTGCTTGCTTCAAAGGACGGCAGTCGGCCAATAGCCGATATTCGCAAACGTGCAGAAAGCCTCACCAATATCAGGTCGAATGCTGCTTTTCAGTTGACTTGTCGTAATGGCTGTACACTGCCGTACGTGAAACAACGCCAGATCCATTCCACAGGTCCGAAGCGGAAACGCCTCAACCACCAGACACTGAATGCAGCTTGCAGTGGCAACTGCACCAGCCATACCAGGAACATCTGGGTCGTCGTGACCTGTCCCCAGAGGCCCAGCCCCCAGCCATAAACAATGAATGAATAAGGCACGTAAGTGAGAATGAAATTCGTTAGTGCCATGCGGCCGATGGCGGCCAGCGGATAGAGTCTGGGCCGCCAGTTCCGAACCTGACTGGCAAGTACCAGCGCACTGGCATACCCACAGACCAGCAACCACGACCCGAACGGGTAGAATGCGAGATTACCCAACAGCCAGAAGCCGGGACTGATCGCTTCATTGTCTCTCAGAGATCCGGACAGCACGCCGAGTGCCGTGAGCACCAGGCCAAGGCCCAAGCCCCACCACATGGCGCGGCGGAATTTCGCCAGATGACCCGGGATATCGTGCAACCAGCCCTTGCGGGCCACATACGTGCCGAACAACATTAGGCCGCCGATCTCGAACTCGTACAGGAAGTGCCGCCAATCTGTCCACCACGAGATCCAACGTTCAAAACGGTGCGCGAGAAAGGCCGGGAGAGTGCCTTCACTGTATATCTGTAGCGCCGCCGCTCTTTGTGCATCCGTGTAGCCTTCACCTGAAAGTACCGCAACCCATTTCAGGTGGCCAAAATACTCGGGAACGGATGTCAGGGTATCCGCAACGATGTAAACAGAGGCGAACAGTCCACCCGCCAACAAAATCGTCCCGGAACTGCTGTTTCGCAGCGGAATGAGCAATACTGCAAACAACGCGTACAGGATCAGTACATCATTGGGAATACCGAGCAACCAGATCGCGTTTCCGATGATGAACAGCCCCAGCATGCGGCGTAAATAGACGGGGAGAAATGGGCTGTTACGTATTTCGGCCCGTTGCATCTGCAGCGCAAAGCCGAATCCAAAAAGAAGCGAGAACAGGCTGAATGCCTTGGTGGTGAAAAGGAAGCGGGCGCTACGGATCAGTAGTATATCCAGCCCGGATTGTCCCTGGGCTTCGAGCGCCCAGTTCCACGATAAACCGGCCATGTGGACATAGAACATGCCCAGGATTGCAAATCCCCTGAGTAGATCCAGTTCCTGGATGCGCTCCGAGGGCGCTGTTGCCGAGAGTAATGAGGTAGGGAGTTGTTGGTTTGGCATTATCAACACCCGCATCGAGTAGAAAAAGGCTGACCGCGTCAGTACTGAACAAACACCATACGCTTACCTCGTGCAATAGTCGTTTTTCTGACTAGCCCTGAATGTCGCCTTTGGGTCACCTGCAGCCCGTCAGCATCGTATCACGCTGACTTCTGCTTTCGAACGCTTAGCAGCCGCTCAGCCTTTGAATATCTCAACGGCAAAGGTCGGCCAGAAGCAGCCGTGCATCAATTCGGAGCAAATAGAAATCGTTTGCTGCTAGTTGCCGCCAGTTCGCTTGGGACGACGCACATTCCACATGAAAAAAATGCTTCCGAAAATTGTCAAGGAATTAATAAGAGCCAGAAATTCTGGGAGCCAGGATCGCACGTGTGTGACGGACCACACCGGCACGTGCTCCGTTATCGCAGCCTCGACCAATGCGCGGCCGAGTAGAGAATACTCGTTACCATAGTAAGCGTACGCAGACATTGACCAGATTAGAATCGCAGCCACTACCAGAAAAAATGTGGTTAAGAGTCGAAATTGTGTAGTCGTGAGTTCTCGGCCAACTAAGTAGGCAGTAACAAGGTACCCGGAAGTTATCGAAAGAAATATGGCGTACGTGGCCAGTGAATTGCCATAGGCGCTCTGTGCTAGGTCCCATGCCTCGTATGCAGTCATTCGCCATTTCCTGAGTATCTATGCCCTTCGTTTAGCGGACTGAAGCACGAATTATGAGTACACAAATCGGAAATCTCCCGGTCAGTCAATGCTCGTCATCTGGGGGCTGCTTTGGGTCACAAGCGGCCCTTCGTCCCAATTCTAGCCCAACCCTAGCTTTGGGGTAAGCAGACGTTCATGCGAGTGCCACCTTAATAATATTTGCCGATTGTTAAGCTTTCAGACCAGCCATTGGTTTTACTCGACTGCCCCCCATAATCTGCAGGGCGCTAATTTTGTGAGACAGAGCGTATTGGCAATTACCTGTATAGAGGAAAACGATGAGATATCCAGTAGTCAAACCACCAACAAGACAAGAGCAAGCGCTAATTCGTCGCAAAATCAAAGAAGTAGTGAAGGAACACGGCGGTTTGCGGCCTGCCGCCCGTCACTTGAAAATCAAGAGTAGCTATCTAGGATCGCTATTGGATGGCACCAGGAAAAACCCCGGCGATTGGTATCTTCGCAAACTCGGCTTGCGTCGTGTCACTTACATTGAGGAAATCTAGCCGACCGCTTTCGGTCAAAAAAAGATTACGATGTGTATACTCGCGGGCAAGACCGGGATCATGATTTGCAAAGAGAGAAATGACTATGGGTATCGCCGATCTTAGTAACATTCTGAACATTTTTGGTTCGTCTTCACTTAGCGAAGAAAAACAGAAGGGGCTATACAAGGAAGTGCTGTTGCTGACCCTGGCGCGGGCCTCTATGTCCGACGCCAATATCCATCCTGTGGAAATTGAGACGATTCAGCAAATTATGCGGCGGGAGACCGGTGAGGAACTCACAGAGGCTGATATTCGCAGGGCGGCACGCCCGGAATTGTACGAATCGGTGAATCTGCGCAAATATCTCCGCAGAGTGCAGTCACAGCTCAAAGCCGAGCACAGAATCGCGATCGTGAAGGCGTTGGCGGATGTCATTAAAAGCGACACTCAGATCAGTGTGCTGGAAATCGACTTCTTTAACCGAGTGGCAGACGCGCTGCGTATAACACCTGCCACATTGATCGGACTGACAGCCTAGAACCGCTTTGGGTCACAAGCCGACATTTTACCCTAGATCGCTCGACCTCCATTACCAGAAGACCAAGCCGTCTTTTTGCGATTCGTAGCCGTTAACTGTAGGAAACGCCGTGTTCATAATGACGATCCCCATATCACCGTCTAACAGATGCGCGGCGGTTTCGACCCATTTCGCGAAATGGGCGGTCTTCGTGTGGAAGCTGTGTGATTCACGATCTCGAAAAACTTCAAATATGTAAATCGTTTCTGGGTTCTCAGGGTCTCTCAACACATCGTAGCGAAAGCAACCCGGCTCGGTGACAGAAACCTTGGCAATATCCATCGTCGCCTGAAAAACCGTTTCCGAATGTTCAGGTTGAATACGTATTGTCACAAAGAGCGAATACATTGACGGTGGAGATTCATGCGGTTCCTCGCCGGCGACGGCGTAGGTGGAAATCCCGAGGATCAATAAAACGCGAACAAGAATACTCATAGTAGCTTCGGCATTATCTCGACAAGAATTGAGCAAGTGCGACCGTCCGGAATGGGTCTATTCTGTTGAAAAACTCTGTTTCTGAGGAGCAAGAAAATTCATACGAATTTTTCGATTGCCCGGTGCGCTAATCACAGATCGACTGTGCCGCTGTGAGTCGCGTCAGACTGGCGTTTCATGCGACTTCTACTACGCCCTCATATCTAGAGTACGCAATGCTGTTTAAATCGCAAATGAAATCACCTCTCTTTTCAAAACAGAGTTTTTCAACAGAATAGGTCAATAGCTGCCGTTCAGATTCTGGTTACTAGGAATTGTTGTTGGACGTCGGATTTACAACTCAACAGCTGTTGTTGGGGGGTTAAGTCGTGACATAAGCGCGTACATGCAAGAGAAGGTGTTTCCGACAAATTTCCGACATCAGCTATGCATTGTTATGCATTGTAGGGCGAAACTGCAACGAACGCCGTCTTTTAGACTTTATAAATCAATTACTTACACTAACTTTCACGGCTACGAACCGAGCGGTCGGGAGTTCGATCCGAGGAGCGAAGCGACGACAGACGCCGCAGGCGCCCCGAAGGGGTGACGAGCGTAGCGAGGAATCAATCTCTCCGGGCGCGCCACTTATTCAAAGTTAGATCAAGCGGTTAGTGCATTACGCGGTAGCCGCTTTTTTCGTTAACGCTACCAACGCGGGACTTTTGCGGGCTCGCCAACGATTTGGTTAGTAATCCGACTTGCCGAAATCCTCAGTCCCGCGAATCTCCCGCGGTACAGTAGTCGTCGCATTCAATTACACAAGAAAACAACTTGGTGACGAGCCAAGTTGTCCTCGGCTGGAAGCGCCCAGTCGCGATTGTCAGTTCATTACCTGTCAGGGGACTCTGCTATTGAAAGAAAGCTCAATGGATGTCGAGAATTCCTATTTTGCGGTTTCGCGATTCATCAGTTTGATGTCATCTAGTTTGCGTCCGGTCATAATGCAATTTTGCTTGATTAATGCGAGTCAGGTTGCTGGACAAAGGCGGAGCTCAGCTGATGCGGGAAGCCTTGGACCAAGAAAAGCTGAAGGCCATCTATGATGGTGTCGCGCGGCGGTACGATTTTCAGCACTCTTTTCTTACGGCAAAATCAGATCAACGCGGACGGACAATCTTGGTGGGTAAAGCTGTCGGTCCGGGCGACAAAGTACTTGATTGTGGCGCGGGGACAGGTTCCACGGCGTTATTAGCGGCCCAGAAGATTGGTACATCCGGCAATGTCGTTCTCCTTGATATGAGTGACGGGATGCTCACAATTGCAAGGGAGAGAGTCGCGCAGGCCAACTTAAGCGATAGTGTCGAGTTCAAATCTGGTGACATACTCGAATTGCCCTTCGAAGATGGCAGCTTCGATGTTGTACTTTCCACCTACAGCACTTGTCCGCTGCACGATCCGGCCAAGGGCGCAATGGAACTATACCGTGTGGTGCGGCCCGGCGGTCTTATTGGCGTCGCGCATTCTACCGATCCCGAGACGCCGCTCGTAAAATGGTTGGCGGATAAGGTCGAACGAGCCGTGTGGCTGATCCCATCGATTTCGCTTGGCTGCCGATCCGTGTCGGTTTTACCGACACTCGAACAAGCCGGATGCAAGGTCATTTTGAAGAAACGTATCGGAATACCGCTGTGGCCCTTTCTTGTCTTTGTGGTAGAAAAACCTGCAACCTAACCACGCGCTCCGGCCGCAGGAAACCATGATGAGTGCACAAAGTGGAAGATTGTTCTTGATAAGAATTGCGTATTGGCTGGGTATTGTTGCAGATGCGTTGTGGGCGATTGCTTTATTTGTTCCTCAGATATTCGGCATGCTGACCGGAATCCAAGATTTCAACCCCGATCTACAATTCAGGCTCACGATGGCCGTAGGCGGAACGATGATGACAGGTTGGACTGTCCTTCTCATGTGGGCGGTCAGACAGCCAATTGAGAGAAGATTCGTAATCCTATTGACAGCTTTTCCAGTGGTTTTCGGATTGTCCATTGTGGCGCTGGTTGAAGTTTTGCAAGGCAATACGTTTCAGACTTGGATTTTGATCAAAAACTCAGTGTTATTTGTATCTATGATTGGCAGCTATATCCTCGCAGGTAGAGTCGCTAAGGAAATGACTACGGACGCATGACCAAGACCCTACAGCTTGACCGCTCCTGGGCGATGCTGCTACTCGTGTATTCGCAGGGCGGTCACAACGAACGAAGGGAATATTCAATACGCAAATCAACCGCAATCGTCCGGCGAGTGGTGCATAACTGCTGATGGAACCGCTTGGTTAGTAACCAAGTTGTTTTTCTCGAACTGTCGGCCCAGAGGATCGGAGGTAGAGCACTGTCTCCCGAAGGCATTAGGGCGTTTATAAGTTGTTGTTATTTAAAGGCATACTGGAGACGCATCGTGGATGCAAGTGCCTAACGAGTCATAACGGGTCCGGACTGATCCCGGCAAAATTCCGGCACTCCAAATGTGGTGGTTAGCCCTACAACTAACGTCACCGTCGCGGAAAAGACGGTGCCGATGTCGGCAGTCGTCGAAATCAGAGAAGCTCTTTAACATTTGTTCAAGATTAGTGCAGTTGGACAGGGTTCTGGAGCTTGTTGAGTACAAAACAGCATGTTCGATATCTGTTCGGGCATCATTAACACCGTGTAGTATCTCGCCGAGTCGCTGCGTCACCAAAGATAAGCCGGCGATCGTGAGCGAGTGCGATTCGCTGCCGTGCCCGACCTGGCTGGTGTCGCGATTTCGTACCTCAATGTCCACCATCGCTCCGGCGGAGATCGACTATGAATGATCTGACTTTATGATTGATGAGTTGCTTTTGGTACTGGGCTTGGTTGTGCTGATTAAAGGGGCTGACCTACTCGTCGAAGGGTCCTCGGTTCTTGCAAGTCGTTTCGGTATTTCCGCGCTGACAATCGGGTTGACCGTGGTGTCGTTTGGTACCTCGCTGCCTGAGCTTTTCGTTAGTCTGACGTCGGGTCTCAAGAATCATCCAGACCTTGCAATCGCAAACGTAATAGGCAGCAATATAGCGAATGTGCTGTTGGTACTGGGCGTCGCAGCGATGATCCGACCACTACCGGTTCACGATTCCACTGTCGTATCGGAGATTCCGTTTATGCTGACGGCGGCCTTACTGGTCGGATTTCTCGCCAACGCGCATCTATTTTCCGATCAACCTGAGCTCAGCATCAGTCGATTGGACGGTGGAATTCTTCTGTTTTTCTTCCTGCTATTCATGCTCTATGTGTACAAAGTCTCAGCGTCGAACGGCACGCCCTTGGTACAGATAAAATCCAGCGGAAAAGTGACGAAGGCTGTCGCCTCAATCCTTCTTGGCGCGCTGGGATTGTATTTTGGCGGGCAGTGGGTGGTCGATGGTGCGGTCGGTCTGGCCCAGGATTGGGGAATAGGCGATGCGCTTATTGGTCTTACCGTTATCGCCATCGGCACATCGAGTCCCGAACTGGTTGCCTCTGCAGTGGCGGCATACCGCAACAAGACGGATATCGCCGTTGGCAACATTGTTGGCTCGAACATATTCAACTTGCTTTGGGTCTTGGGGTTAACGTCGAGCATCACCGAACTGCCATTTGAGATCGTCAGCAACACCGATCTTGTGATCGTCATAGGATCCAGTGCGATGATCATTTTTGCCCTGGTATCCAGCCGTAACAATTCAGTGAATAGAGCGCACGGAGTCTTGTTCGTTGGGGCGTATATTGCCTATCTTGCGTATGTGGTGCAGCGCGGATGAACGAGTTGGCAGTGTAACAGGAGCTCGATGGAAGAAGATGATGGCACCGACGGAGGCGCCGAGTAGAGGCAGGATGGCTAACTCGCAACATAATCGCTGCCATTGCGAGTTCCACGCGGATGTGCGCCTGCTTGGAACCAACTTTGTCGATTCACATGGTCGCGTGTGGCCTTGGGTAAATCCCGTGCTCGATAAGCCTCCGGTGTCGAATTCGAGCATACTATTCGAAGCATTTTGGGGCACCACAGTCGATGGCGTTATTTGCTGACCCTTTCTCCGAAATTGCCGCCGTCCTGGCAGTCGCGGCCGGGATCGGTGCGATCGCGTTCTGGTTACGCCAACCCCTGATCATCGCTTTCATTTTCGTCGGCATTTTGCTTGGTCCTGCGGGACTGAACTGGGTACATGCTCTTGACGAGGTGGACCTGTTTGCGAAGCTCGGGATTGGGCTGCTGCTGTTCGTGGTCGGTCTGAAACTCGATCCTCACCTGATCCGATCGGTGGGCCCGGTGGCCGTAGTCGCTGGCGTGGGTCAGATGACCATGACTGCAGCGTTTGGCTATGTGGTCGCGCTAGCGCTCGGAATGACCACAATGTCTGCCTTTTATGTGGCGGCAGCCCTGACATTCTCGAGCACCGTCATCATTGTCAAATTGCTTTCGGACAAACGAGAGATTGACGCGCTGCATGGGCGGATTGCGCTCGGTATTCTGATCATGCAGGACATTGTGGTTGTCATCTTGATGATTGGACTGACCGCCTATGGCAGCGCGACTCAGGAGACGCACTTCGGCAAGCAAGCGCTGGAGGTGATTGGCAAGGGGGTCAGCTTTTTGGCGCTCACAGCGATCACTACCCGATATTTACTCCCGTCGTTGTTGCGCTCATTGGCGCGCTGGCCTGAATTATTGACACTTTTTGCAATCGCCTGGGCTATCGGATTGGCATCGCTCGGGACCGGATTGGGTTTCAGCAAAGAGGTGGGCGCCTTCGTTGCCGGAGTGGCGCTCGCCGCCACACCTTACAAAGCAATACTCGCAGCTCGCCTGGTAAGCCTGCGGGATTTTTTGCTCTTGTTCTTTTTTATCGATCTCGGCGTGCAGATCGACGTGGGACACCTGGGAGTGGCGCTGGGACCAGCGATCCTGCTTTCGGTGATCGTGTTGGTGGGAAAGCCGATTATGATTATGGCACTTGTTGGCGGCATGCGGTATTCGAAACGCACAGCAGCAACGGCGGGGCTCGCTATGGGGCAGATCAGCGAGTTTTCGCTAATCCTTGCAGCCTTAGGCTTGAGCCTTGGTCATATAGACAAGCCGACTATGGGTCTAATCACGTTGGTTGGTCTGATCACCATTGGATTGTCGACCTACATGATTCTCTACAGCGACTGGCTGTATGAGCGAATCGCTCCGGCGCTCAGTGTGTTCAGACTGCCAAGGCGTCGCGCCGACGAATTTCTCGATGACGCTGGACGGGCAGACACAACTCCAGTCGACACCATTGTGTTTGGATTGGGCCGGTACGGCAGGAACCTCGCACAAGCGCTGCAGCGACGTGGACACTCCGTGCTTGGTGTGGATTTCGACCCCGAGCGAGTACGATTTTGGCGCCAGCGAGGACTCGCAACCCTCTATGGCGACCTGGAAGATGCCGAGCTTTTCGATGGGTTGCCGCTCGCTTGTACACGGTGGGTCGTGAGCACCATACCGGGGCGGGATAAGTCCCTGGTGTTGCTTGACGTGTTGAAACACCACGGATTTGCTGGCCGTGTCGCGCTCACCGCGGACACAGTGCAGCATCGTGCGTTTCTCCTGGACGCTGGTGCCGATATTGTGCTGCTGCCGTTTCGAGACGCAGCGACAGAGGCAGCCGATATGTTGATGTCACACAGTGAGACACATTCGGAACAGCCGTCCAGGAATGATGAACCGTTGAATTCGCGGGACTAGTGCCACCCAGCTGCTGCGGTAGACATTGACGCAGGGCACCAGTTTTTCGTCACCCCTGTCTGTGCGGCATGCTGTCCGAATACGAGATGACCAGCGGCGGCGGCTGCTCGCTATTTGTTCGTTCGAACTAACTCCAAACAGGCCGCATATGACAGCTATGTTGTCTCTGAGCCAACGTCACTTGAATAGCCACTCCGTCTATTGACGTTTAAGACATGATTTATATATCATGCTTTGAATTTCTTGATACACATGACCTATGGGCGATTCGCCATGACCGAGCCGGCACCTGCGTGGAGCTTCTTGAGTAACCACGCGCATACTTTGATCTGTCTGGCGGAGGATCCGACCGCCCGGATGAGAGACGTCGCTGACCGGGTCGGAATTACCGAGCGTGCCGCCATGCGCATCGTCTCCCACCTGGCGGATGCCGGCATTCTGACTCGACAGAAAGAAGGTCGCCGCAATCGCTACGTAATTCATACGCAAAAACGTCTACGGCACCCCTTAGAGTCCAAATGTAGCGTCGGCTCGCTGTTGTTGCTGATGTTGAGAAAAGAATAATGCGATCCGCAAAACGCGCCGGCTCATCAATGCATCAGCATATGCCGAAATCACGGCAATCAATCGTCGATCGGAATCGTTCGGCGATTGCTGTCAGGGCCTGGCGTCCAGTTCTTATATTGATCTTAGGCCTTGCATGCCTTGGTTTCCCCGTGTCGGTATTTGCAGCAGAAGACGGCACACTGGAACTGGTAGAGGACTGGGTCGGCATCGTAGCGCTGATCCTCTTTACGGCCGCGTACGTGTTGGTGGTAGTTGAGGAGTTCACGAACCTTAAGAAATCGAAACCGGTTCTGCTCGCGGCCGGTCTCATCTGGGCGTTGGTGGCCTACGAGTATGCCAGCCACAACCTGATTCATGCGGCTGAGGCGGCTGTCGAAATCTTCCTCATGGAGTTTGTGGAGCTATTCTTGTTCTTGCTGGTGGCCATGACTTACGTCAATGCAATGAGCGAACGAAATGTGTTTAATGCACTGCGCGCCTGGCTCATCAGCAGACGGTACGGCTACCGACGTTTGTTCTGGACCATGGGTGTGATCACGTTCTTTCTGTCACCGATAATCGACAACCTCACGGCGGCGTTGGTGATGTGTGCGGTCGCGCTCGCCGTCGGCAAAAACAATCGTCGTTTCGCGGCGCTCAGTTGTATCAATATCGTAGTGGCTGCGAATGCCGGCGGCGCATTCAGCCCGTTCGGTGATATTACGACCTTGATGGTATGGCAAAGCGGTTTGGTCGATTTTCAAACGTTCTTTGCGCTATTCGTACCGTCCGCTGTGAACTATCTGGCACCGGCTGTACTGATGTCGTTTGCGGTGCCGCGGGAGGCGCCTGAAATTGACGGCTCGGAGGCTGTCACTATGAAGCGTGGCGCGAAAGCCATCATATTCCTGTTCGGCTGCACCATTGTCACTGCCGTCTCGTTCCATAACTTTCTACACCTGCCACCGTTTTTGGGCATGATGACGGGCCTCGCCTATCTCAAGTTTTACGGCTACTACTTGCAGAGATCTCACGTCTCCGCAGTGACGGATCAGGCCAGCTATGGAGTGGTGGGTGATATTACGGCATTTGATAGCTATCGAGAGCTCGCCCGCGCGGAGTGGGATACGCTGATGTTTTTCTTTGGCGTCATCATGTGCGTCGGTGGGCTTGGTTTTATCGGTTATCTCGACCTGGTCTCGCAATATCTTTACCTTGAGCTTGGCGCGACTACGGCGAACGTCCTGGTCGGGTTCTTCTCCGCAATCGTTGACAACATTCCGGTCATGGTTGCGGTTCTGCAGATGAATCCCCAGATGGATCTCAACCAGTGGCTGCTTGTGACACTGACGGCGGGCGTTGGCGGCAGTATGTTGTCGATTGGCTCCGCCGCCGGCGTGGCACTGATGGGCCAGGCCCGTGGCATCTACACCTTCTTCGGCCACCTAAAGTGGGCGCCCGCCATTCTGATTGGATATGCGCTCAGCATTTGGGTGCACCTGCTCATCAACGGGCGCTTTGTAGGCGTTGCGGTGCAATAGAGAACGTGAGCAGTGTTTGAGGCAGCAGGTGCACAAGCGGTCACGCGGAACGCGACTGAGCTAAACCAAGGAGTTACCAGCCAGTGATACATGCGCGAAAAGTGCTCGATCGTCTTCGAGATGGCAACTGTCGGCACGTGCTTGGCCTGCAAAAACGCGACGCGCATCTGAGTCATTTGCGGCGAGCGGACCTGGCAGAGATTCAAGAACCCGTCGCGATCATCCTCGGATGTTCAGACTCACGGGTTCCGCCAGAAATTATGTTCGATCAGGGATTGGGTGACTTTTTTGTTGTCCGTGTTGTAGGAAATGTAGTCGGCCCCACACAGCTTGACAGTATCGAGTTTGCCGCGCTGCGTTGTGGCACACGACTTGTTGTCGTATTGGGG
>Ga0255052_10002920_pt1 | contig 12071 bp, 8 predicted proteins | sample JV7_2_21_MG_FD_188632 | JGI IMG/M metagenome (GOLD analysis project Ga0255052, IMG submission 188632) | Seawater microbial communities from Jervis Inlet, British Columbia, Canada - JV7_2_21 | ecosystem: Environmental > Aquatic > Marine > Inlet | place: Canada: British Columbia | collected... | reverse complement strand
CATATGGAGGATGGCTGGTTCGATACTGGCGACGTCGCGACCATCGATCCGAACGGGTATTTGGCAATTACCGATCGCACCAAGGACGTGATCAAGTCCGGCGGCGAGTGGATTAGCTCAATCGAGATCGAAAACACGGCTATCGGCCACCCAGCGGTGGCCGAAGCCGCGGTGATAGGTGTCGCGCATCCGAAATGGACGGAGCGGCCGCTCCTGATTGTGATCAGGGCCGAGGGCCAGGACCCCAGCAAAGAGGAAATCCTCGCCTGGTTCGACGGCAAGATCGCCAAGTGGTGGCTGCCCGACGATGTCGTATTTGTCGATGAGCTTCCGCACACTGCAACCGGAAAGATCAAGAAGGTTGAGCTTCGTCAGCAGTACGCCGACTACCAGTTACCTGCATAGGTGGCCCCGGTTTATTCGTCGATGGCACAATCTATGTCTTTGCTGATATTTTTCTTTGCCGTTAACCACTAGAATGCTGTGCTTCGCTCGGCATCGTCTACAAACCTGTGCTGATGGGCGAAGCCACGATACAGGCAGGAAATTAAGGTGATTTATGGATGACGCGAAGCGTCTTCTTGGGCTGAAGACAATCGTTACCGGTGCCGCTAACGGCATTGGCGAGGCGGTAGCCAGAACTTTCGTCAAGCATGGAGCAGAGGTCCTGTCGGTCGATGCACCCGAATCCGGCATCGAAACGAAGTTTTCCTCAATCCGTGGCATATCGGGATTTGCTGCGGACCTGAACAGCCTGGAATCGGCGGGACAGATTATGGAGGCCGCGGCATCGAAACTCGGCGGGCTCGATATTGTTGTCAATAACTACGTCATTCAGTCGGACACACCGATAAGCGACAAAGATGAAGGCACCCTGGGAAGTTTGCTCGACCGGAAAATGACAGTCATGTCGGCCATCTGTGATGCGGCCTTGCCGCTTCTGAAGAAAAGCCCGGCCGGAAGAGTAATCAACATAGGACTCGTCCGTAGCTCCTTTACGCCAGACGGCGAGGGCGCCTTTGCGTCGTCACAAAGGGCCCTTGCGGAATTTACCGGCTTCCTCGCTGCGACATGTGGCGAATTCGGCATTACCGCCAACTACATTCAACCGGGCGCGATCATGACGCCTGACAGTCGTAATGTGTTTAATGAAGATACGGCGTTGCGCGACTATTGCATTAATCGATCCGCTGCGAAACGCCTGGGTGAGCCGATCGACATCGCCAAGGCTGCGTTATTTCTGGCGACTGGCGACTCCGTGTTTGTCAGCGGTACGGGTATTATCGTTGACGGCGGCGCGGCAAATGCACCCGGTACTTGAGGACCTGATCGAACTTCTTAAGCTCGAGCGTATCGAGGACAATATCTTCCGTGGCGAAAGCCGCGACATCGGCGGTTCGCAGGTATTCGGTGGACAGGTACTGGGCCAGGCGCTGTCCGCTGCACATCACACCGTTGAGGGCAGGGTGGCGCATTCGCTACACGCCTATTTTCTCAGGCGGGGAGACATGTCCGCACCGATCATTTACGAAGTAGACCGCGCACGTGACGGCGGCAGCTTCTCGGTACGGCGTGTTGTTGCAATTCAGCACGGCCGGCCCATTTTCAATCTGGCCGCGTCTTTCCAAAGCCCTGAAAAGGGAGTCGAGCATCATGCAGAGATGCCCGACGTGCCGGGTCCGGACGGATTGCAGGATGTAACCGAAATTTCGCCGGAAATGCTGGCCAGGGTTCCGGAGAAAATGCGGCGATTTTTGACGGACAGGCGCCCGTTTGAGATCCGCCCGATCAGACCAATCAATTTCGAAAAGCCTGAACGTCTCCCGCCTGAGAAACAGGTCTGGATCAAGGCGGTCGACGCGCTGTCCGACGATTACAGTTTGCATCAGAACCTGCTTGCCTACGTATCCGATTACGAGTTACTCGGAACCAGTGCACTGCCGCACGGTTTGCCGTTCGGCCGGGGCATGGTGCAAATGGCCAGCCTTGATCACGCACTGTGGTTCCATCGCGATGTCCGCATCGACAACTGGCTCCTTTATTCCTTCGACAGCCCCAGCGCTTCCGGTGCACGGGGCTTTGCACGGGGCCAGTTCTTTACGCAGGATGGTGTTCTGGTCGCGTCAGCGGCGCAGGAAGGTCTGGTTCGCGTCCTCGATAAACCGCGCACGTCGAAGCACTCTGATCCTCGCTTGCAAGCTTAGCTGACCCCGTCTTCCCGAGGCTTTAAATCATCCGGCTTTTGCCTGATTAGCGACTGCCGCCATGGCAGCAGCGACTGCGTCCGGGTCGCCGATGAACCCACGTGAAACCGGCTTGAGATCAGCGTCGAGCTCATAGACGAGAGGGATACCGGTAGGGATGTTGAATTGCGTGATGTCTTCTTCGGAAACCTCGTCCAGCATCTTGACCAGCGCACGCAAACTGTTGCCATGTGCCGAAATCAGCACGTTCTTGCCGGCCTTCAATTCGGCGGCAATCATTTCATTCCAGCAGGGCAACACGCGGTCCAGCGTGGTGGCGAGCGATTCGGTGCCGGGCAGGTTCGAAACGCCGGCATAGCGTTTGTCATGACAAGGATGCCGCTCATCGTCCGCTTCGAGCGCTGGCGGCGACTGCGCGTAACTACGACGCCAGATATGAACCTGCTCATCACCGTATTTGGCGGCTGTTTCAGCTTTGTTGAGTCCCTGGAGTGCACCGTAATGCCGCTCGTTCAGTCGCCAGTCGCGGATGACAGGAATCCACATGCGATCCAGCTCATCGAGCATGATCCACAGCGTCCGGATCGCGCGCTTCAGGACGGACGTAAAGGCAATATCGAATTCGTAGTCAAGCTCACGCAGGCTTTGGCCTGCGTCGATAGCTTCCTGCACGCCTTTCTCGGTCAGGTCGACATCGGTCCAGCCGGTGAAAAGGTTTTTGAGATTCCAGTCGCTCTGCCCGTGCCGACAAAGTACAAGCTTGCCCGTCATTTGATCTCCGCTATCTTATTCTGTGCTGAGTTTTCGAAGCTCTTGCTGCGCCACCGAGAGCGTTGCAAAGTCGACTGTGTTTCGCTGCTTCATTTCGTCAAGCGTCGTCTTGAAATTTTGAACAGCCGTAGCGTGTTGTTCCAGCCAAATGTCCACTGCGTTTTTCGGAATTGCGGTGCCCCGACGGCGCAGGAGTATGGATGCCAACTCACGTCGTTCGCGATGAATTTCATCGCGCAGATTGCTTCTTGCCATTGCCTGCCAGCGGCCTTTGACCTTGAGTGTTTCAATGTTTCTGTATATCCAGGCAATGTCCAGTCTGTCGCTAAGCTCTGAATAGAGTTTCGCCGTTTCGACAGCATTCTTTTTGTGTATGTTCGCCAGATCGGTAATGTCCAGCATGGAGCGCGTCAGGTAAATCGCCGCCATCTTACCTGCGAGATTCTTGGGGACGCCAAGCGCAAAATATTCATTGGCGGCACGTCTGCGCGACCTCCTGGCCGATCCGGAGAATATGCTCATACCGCGAGCAAATATCGCAGTCATGCCCGGCTTGAACAGCTGAATCGATGATTCAATCTCGAGGTCGTCGCCGTATTTCTCGATTAACCAGTAACAGGCATGCCGTAGAATCCGGCTGACCTCGAACATCATCGTCTGTTGAACGGTTGCCAGGATCTTGTTGTCCAGTGATTCGATGGTCAGCAACAGCTCTCCAGCCTGGCAGATTTCCCGCGCGACCACGTAAGCTCGCGCAATCGTTACGCAGTTCGCGTTCGTGTCCTGCTGCACGCGCTTGACGAATGCCGGGCCCATGCGATTGACAATGTTGTTTGCAATCAACGTCGCCAGTATCTGAGGGCTCAGCCGGTGACCGGGAATCAGGTCAAGGTAGCGTCGCCGCAGTACGGGTGGAAAATAACGCTGCGGGTCTGTTGTCAGAAAGTCCTCGAGCCCCTGGTTCGAATCAATCAGGCCGTTGTATAAATCGATCTTGGCGTAACTCAGGACAACGGCGAACTCAGGTCTGGTAAATACCTGATTTTTCTGGCGTCGATCGTCGATCTCTGCCTCGTCGGGAAGAAACTCCAGGGCCCGGTCCAGCAAGCCCGTTCTTTCCAGATTTGTGATGAGCAAAGCGGTTTCATCGAGCCGTTCGCCGGCTTTTGCCGTCATCATGCTGATTGCCTGCGTCTGCAGGTAGTTGTTGCGCAACACGAGCCTGGTTACGTCGTCAGTCATTTCGGCAAGCAGTATATTGCGCTTCTTGCGCGTCAGGTTCTTGCTTTGTGCCGCAGCGTTCAACAAGATCTTGATGTTGACCTCGCGGTCCGAAGTGTCCACGCCCGCTGAGTTGTCGATGAAGTCCGTGTTGACGTGACCGCCATCGAGGCTGTATTCGACTCGTGCACGCTGGGTCAGCCCGAGATTGCCGCCCTCGCCGATGACTTTGCAGCGCAATTCATTGGCATTGACCCGGACATTGTCGTTGCTTTTGTCGCCGACATCGGCATGGCTTTCGGTACTGGCTTTCACATAGGTGCCAATGCCACCGTTCCAGAGGAGGTCCACATCCATCTTGAGAATCAAGCGAATCAATTCGAGCGGCCGCACGGACGTTTCTTCGGTGTCGAGGAGTTTGCGGGCTTCGGTGCTGAGTTTGATGTTCTTTGCTTGCCTCGAGAAGGTGCCACCACCTTTGGAGATCAATGTTTCGTCATAATCCGTCCAACTTGATCGTCGCAGTTTGAAGAGTCGCTTGCGCTCACGAAAACTGCCGGGCATGTCGGGATCCGGATCGATAAAAATGTACTCGTGGTTGAAAGCGGCGACGAGCTTTATTTTTTTCGATAGCAGCATGCCGTTGCCGAATACGTCTCCGCTCATGTCGCCAATGCCGATGACGGTAAACGGATCGGTCTGGACGTTGACACCTTGCTCCCTGAAGTGCCGCTTCACTGCCTCCCACGCGCCTCGGGCGGTTATGCCCATTTTCTTGTGGTCGTATCCGGCCGAACCACCGGACGCGAAGGCGTCGTCCAGCCAGAATCCATAATCCGCGGACAGGCCGTTCGCGATATCGGAGAATGTTGCCGTCCCCTTGTCCGCCGCGACGACAAGGTAGGGATCATCGGAGTCGCGGCGCACCACCTGCCGAGGAGCTACGATCTTTCCGTTGACAATGTTATCGGTGAGATCGAGCAAACCGGAGATAAAGGTCTTGTAGCATGCGATGGCCTCGGCCATTACTGTCTCTCCATCACCGTCCGGCAAACACTTCGGTACGAAGCCGCCCTTGGCTCCGGTGGGAACAATCACGGTGTTCTTGACAACCTGCGCTTTCATGAGCCCCAGGACTTCGGTTCGAAAGTCGGCCCGGCGGTCGGACCATCGAATACCGCCCCTTGCGATATCGCCACCACGTAAATGCACACCTTCTACCCGCGGTGAACACACGAATATTTCGAACTTCGGCTTCGGCAGTGGCACCTCCGGTAGCTGCTCGGGATCGAGCTTGATCGAGACGTATGGTTTGATGTCACCGCCGTCATCGGTCTGATAGTAGTTGGTCCGCGAGGTGGCGCTTACCGCACCGGAAAACGCTGAAAGAATTCTGTCCTCGTCGAGATTTTTCGCCCTGGCAACCCCTCGTGAAATTTTCTTCTTTAACGCGTGCAGGTTTTTTTCGCGTTTCTGCCTGGTTATGGATGGATCGAATTGCAATTCGAACTGCGTAACAAGATTCTTCGCAAGGCCCGCATGCGCGGCGAGGACGTCTTCCATGTAGTCCTGGCTAAATGGAAATGCCAGTTGGGCAAGATACTTGGCGTAGCATCGAATCAGTGCCGTCTGCCGCCAATCCAGGCCAGCCGCGAGAATCAGCCGGTTAAATCCATCATTTTCTGCCGTACCGGCAAGCACATACCGGAAGCAGTCCTGGAAGCGCGTGGCAACGGAACCGATATCAAGGCTGGACGCGTCTGCGTAGTGCAACACAAAATCCTGAATCCAGAAGTCTCCGCTGCCTTTAATAGTGAGCTTATACGGTCGCTCGCTGTGAACATCGGTACCCATGTCTTCGAGAATGGGTAAGGTAGTTGACAGGAAAAGTGGATTATCGCGCCGAAAGGTCTTGAAACGCATGTGCATTTCTTGCGCGCCTTCCGGACGATAAAGCAGAAATGACTGGGATTTGTCTTCATCGATCATGCGATCAATTCGTTTGACGTCCAGACAGGCTGTGTCCGGCGCAATTTCTTCCTCATAAGCGGCTGGAAAAATCTCGCCGTATTTGCGATAGAGAGAAAGTCCTAATTCCTGGTCGAACTTTTTTGTCAGCTCGGCGCGCAGTTTGTCCCGCCAGCTCACCACTGCATCCGCAATTTCCTGCTCGATATCCCGAATGCTGATTCTCGGGCGGTCTCCGGGCGATGTGCGCACGATCAGGTGCACACGTGCGAGCGGAGAATCCATTATTTGTACGCTCGAGTCGACCGATATGCCGCTGAATGCCTCCATCAAAATCTTCTCGACGCGACGTCGAATCGCTGTCGAGTATTTTTCGCGCGGGATATAGACGATGCAGGAATAGAATCGTCTAAAGGTATCCCGCCGCAGGAAAAATCGGACTCTTTGCCTGTCCTGCAGATTGAGAATACCGCTGGTCGTTCGCACCAGGTCCTGAATTGTGCTTTGAAAGAGTTCGTCACGTGGAAACGCGTCGAGGATATGCAGCAATGCCTTGCCGCGATGACCGGACGGGTCCCGGTGCGAACGTTCGACGACACGCTTGATCTTGAGGCGAAGAAACGGGATTTTCCTCGGACTTTCGCTATAGGCAGCCGAAGTAAACAAGCCCAAGAACCTTTTCTCACCGATAACATTGTCGCTGTCATCGAAGAACTTGATTCCGACATAGTCCAGGAAACTGTGGCGGTGTACGGTCGACCGGGAATTGGCCTTGGTGATGACCAACCAGTCCTTTGAGCGGGAATAGCGCCGCATTTCCTTGGTCAGTTCGACGGCACGACCGCCCCGATCGTCAGATCTGAGGATCCCAAGCCCGCTACCATCGACCGGTCGTAGATAGACCTTCTCTTTCCGATGGTGCAGTTTGTATTCGCGGTAGCCGAGAAAAGTGAAATGATCATCGGCCATCCATTTGAGCAGCTCTTCGGTCTCGTCTTTCAATGCTACATCGGTGTCCGCCGGCCCTTTCTTCAGAGCGGTAATCGCTTCAAACATTTTGCCGCGCATCTTCGCCCAGTCGGCGACGGCGGTTCGGATGTCTCCCAGTACTTTGTAGATTTCATGTTCGAGAATATTGAGCAATTGCTCGTCGGTTTCTTTGTCTACAGCGAAGCGAATAAACGACTCGTTATCGCTACCGTTCGAGGTTTCCAGCACGTCCTGGATTCGACCTCTGGTGTCTCGCTTGACCCGCAATACGGGATGCACGGTAATATGGACTGCCAAATTCTGGCGAGTGATGGCTGCCGAAACTGAATCGACCAGAAACGGCATGTCATCGTTGACCATTTCGATAAACGTATAGAGTGACGTATAGCCGGCACTTTCTTCCGTCGGGTTGAGAATCCGCAAGAGCGGCTGACCTTTTTTCCTGACCCGACCAAACTCAAGGTGAGACACTGCCGCGTGCGCCATTTTTTTGGTCGACTTGCCTTCCATGTCTTCCACAGGAACGTCGACGAAGTATTGCCGCAGGAAGTTGTCTATTTGCTTCCTGCTCTTGAGAGAATTCGACTTGGGTTTCGATGCGACGATTTCGTCGATCAGACGATCCTTAATGTCGCTGATGCGACGGAGTTTTTGTCTTGTCACTGCAGGTGCTCCGATCGGGCTCGATACCGATCCGGTTTGCAATAATATCTCGTTTCTCTGGGCCGTGTTACTGCGGTTTTTCCAGATCCTGAATCATTGCGGCAAGGAATCGAGCCGCTTCGCCACCCGTCATACAGCGATGATCGAAATTGAGGGCGCAATGGTATGCGCCTGTGTACCTCGATTCCACCCATTACTGCCACGACAAGGTGCTGTGTTTGCCGGATCCTACAATTGCCACCATCGGCGGTACCATGACCGGCGTCGCATATTTTCCAGCCAGAGTGCCGAAATCATATATGAAGGCTGGAGCGTACAGCTTGCATGCAGGCCTACCGGCGCCGACCGGGCGCACCCCAGGATCGTCTATCTCTGTGGGGCGCTTATAAGGTGCGCCCGGGCCAACAGGCGTTCCATGATGACGCTCAGCGTTTGAATCTCATCCTCGCTTAGCCCATGCAGAAGGTCCTCTTCGAATTTCAGTGCCAGTGGCGCTATTTCGTCATGGACCTGCTTGCCCTCTTCAGACAGGCGAAGGATTGAACGCCGGCGGTCTGCGTCTGCGAACTGGCGATCGACCCGGCCGGTGCTGATGAGTTTCGTAACCGCCCGACTGACGGCAACCTTATCCATCAATGTTCGTTCTGCGACTTCGACAGCTGACAAGCCTGGGAACCGGCCCAGAACGGCGATGACATGCCATTCGGGAATGGAAAGACCGAATCGCTTGTTGCAGGCGGTGGCGATCCTGCTGCTTACGGTGTTCGACAGAATGGATAGCCGGTATGGCAGAAAGTTTTCGAGAATCAATTCGCTTTTCATCGCATCGTCCGGGTCAGTTCCGCAGTTCCGAAGCCAGTGGCCCATCCATCAATATAGCCTTGTTGGGCCACAAGCATACTTGGTCACCTTGGCAATATACTCACTTGTCTCTCGCAGCAACGGACATTTCTACCGCGCAGACTCCTAAGACATATGGGGCGCATGCAGATACGCCGTCGATTGCATCTCGATGAGTCTTGACGTCGTCCTCTGGAACTCGAAAGTAAGCTTTGGCCCAGCATACAAAGACTCGATTGCGGTAGCTGCCGACACCATCAGTTTTACTTTACGGTCGTAAAATTCGTCCACCAGTACGACAAAACGCCGGGACTGGTTTTCCTGATCGGCGGCCAACACCGGGATGTTGGATACGATGACGGTCGGATACCAGCGCGCAATCTCAATGTAGTCCTGCTGGCTGCGCGGGCCGTCGCAGATGTCTTGAAAATCGAACCACGCGACGCCCTTGGCGCAGCGCTCAGTACGAATACGTCGGCCAAGAATGTCCAGCACACGACCGACGACAACATTGCCTGCCCCATTATTTCTTGTAATGCTAAGATCTGCCGAAGGACTGGGGGTAACACTTAATGCCTGACGCTATCGAGCGTGAATCGATGGAATTCGATGTTGTCATCGTCGGTGGGGGACCTGCCGGCCTGGCTGCTGCATGCCGGCTGATGCAACTCTCGCAGGAGGCTGGCGAGGAATTGTCAGTTGTCGTCGTCGAAAAAGGATCAGAGATAGGGGCTCATATCCTGTCCGGCAACGTATTCGAACCCAGGAGTCTCGAGGAACTGTTCCCCAATTATCAGGAGCAGGGCGCACCGGTTACGACCGCCGTCTCCGGCGACAATATTTACTACTTCCTTGGCGCTTCGAAGTCGCTCAAGTTACCCGGGCTTTTCGTCCCGACTCCGATGCACAACAAGGGCAATTACATCATCAGTCTGGGCAGGCTTTGCCAGTGGCTGGGCGACCAGGCGGAGGCCCTGGGTGTCAACGTCTTCCCGGGTTTTGCGGCATCGGAAACACTTTACGATGGCCAGGGCAGGGTGCGTGGCGTGGCGACCAGCGATATGGGGGTTGACAAAGACGGGCAGCACAAATCGACATTTCAGGCCGGCTACGAGTTATTGGCGAAGTACACGATTTTTGCTGAAGGCTGCCGCGGAAACCTCGGTGAGGAACTCATCGACAAGTTCAATCTGCGAAAAGATGCTGATCCCCAGCGTTACGGCATTGGCCTCAAGGAAATATGGGAAATCGAGCCGTCGAAACACGTAGAGGGTCTCGTCGTACACACCATGGGTTGGCCGTTAAAAAACGACACGGAAGGCGGTGGGTTTCTCTACCACGCCGAAAACAAGCAGGTGTTTGTCGGTTTGATCATTGCGTTAAATTACACCAATCCGCACCTCGATCCGTTCGAAGAATTTCAGCGGTGGAAACAACACCCGAAAATTCGCCAGTATCTTGAAGGCGGCAAGCGAATCGCATACGGCGCCCGAACCGTCAACAAAGGTGGTCTGCAATCTCTGCCCAAACTCGTATTTCCGGGCGGCATGCTGGTCGGTTGCGACGCCGGATTTCTGAACACGGTGAAAATCAAGGGTGCGCACACGGCAATAAAGACCGGCATGCTGGCGGCCGAAAGCGTTTTCGAGGCGCTTGCCGGCGGAGACGAGGGCTATGGTGTGCTGGAGGCTTACGAAACACGCGTCCGTAACTCATGGGTGCAGGACGAAATGTACAGGGGCCGAAATTTTGAGCCGTCACTGCACAAGTTTGGCAATTTCTTTGGCGCCGCTTTTACTTATGTCGATCAGAATATTTTCCGAGGAAAATTGCCTTTTACGTTGCATGATCCGCACGCCGATCACGATTCGCTCAGCAAGGCGAGCGATGCGAAAAGAATCGACTACCCGAAGCCTGACGGTGTCATCAGTTTCGATCGGCTATCGTCGGTGTTTTTGTCCGGTACGAATCACGAAGAGGATCAGCCCTCACACCTGAAACTCAAGGACGTGTCAATTCCGGTCGACTACAATTTGCCGGAATTCGATGAACCGGCGCAGCGGTACTGCCCAGCCGGCGTTTACGAGATCGTGACTGACAACGGCAAGCCCAGATTTCAGATCAACGCGCAGAACTGTGTGCACTGCAAGACCTGCGATATCAAGGATCCCAGACAGAATATCGTCTGGGCCGTACCCGAAGGCGGCGGCGGCCCTAATTATTCGGGCATGTAGTCGCCAGACTACTTGGGCTGCATCCTGATTGCGCCGTCCAGTCGGATCGTCTCGCCATTGATCATCGTATTGCCGTAAATACTCGCGACGAGGTCGGCAAATTCCTCAGGCCTGCCCAGGCGAGGCGGGAACGGCACCTGCGCCCCGAGCGACTGCTGAATTTCCTCGGGCAATCCGGCCATCATCGGTGTCATGAAAATACCGGGAGCAATCGTATTGACCCGGATGCCGAACCGCGCCAGTTCCCGGGCGATTGGCAACATCATGCCGATGATGCCGCCCTTGGATGCGGAATAGGATGCCTGACCGATCTGGCCCTCGTATGCAGCAACTGATGCAGTGCAGACCACGAGGCCGCGCTCGCCGTCCGCGTTGGGCTCATTTAGCTGCATGACGGCAGCTGCCTCTTTGGTGACGATGAAAGCGCCCACGAGATTGATCTGAATGGTTTTGCTAAACGAATCCACTGGTGCCGGGCCCTCCCGACCCAAAACGCGCGCGGGGAGTAATACGCCGGCGCAATTGACTGCGAGTGTTATGCCATCCATGAATTCGGCCGCTTTCCTGATTGATTCTTTAACACCGGCTTCATCTGTTACATCGGTTGTCAGGAAAATTGCGCGGTCTCCTAAGTCCCCTGCGCTCTTGGCGCCCAGTTCTTCATTCACATCGAGCAGGGCGGCGTATCCACCCGCATCAATTACGTGCCTGGCGGTCGCCAGTCCGAGTCCTGAAGCACCGCCTGAAATGACGGCTTTAGCTGAAGCAAGATCCATACTTGTTTTCCTGTTTAGTTTGTTTCGATTCCTATGGCGACCGCCTCGCCGCCGCCGATACAAAGAGATGCAATGCCGCGGCCGCCGCCACGACGACGCAATGCATTAAGGAGTGTCACGATGATTCGGGCTCCGGATGCGCCGATGGGATGCCCCAACGCACAGGCACCGCCATTCACGTTGATCTTGTCGTGCTCAATACCGACCTCACGCATTGCTGCCATGGTGACGCAGGCGAAAGCTTCGTTGACTTCGTATAGATCAACCGAATCCGTGTCCCAGTCCAGTCGCTCATGCAGCGCCTTGATCGCGTAAACGGGCGAGGTCGTGAACCAGGCCGGCTCCTGGGCAAAACTCGAGTGTCCGACGATTGTCGCAAGCGGCTCCATTTTGCGTCGTTCCGC
>Ga0255052_10002919_pt1 | contig 12073 bp, 9 predicted proteins | sample JV7_2_21_MG_FD_188632 | JGI IMG/M metagenome (GOLD analysis project Ga0255052, IMG submission 188632) | Seawater microbial communities from Jervis Inlet, British Columbia, Canada - JV7_2_21 | ecosystem: Environmental > Aquatic > Marine > Inlet | place: Canada: British Columbia | collected... | reverse complement strand
TTGTATGATTGAATGAATTCATCACCGTTTTTTTCCAAGAGTGTCAATACTTCGTTAATTCCTGATTTCAGACGTCGTAGCATCTCTGTAGCGTGGTTGTTTTCTTTATGGAGAGAAAGATGAAATTCAGGAGTGTGGGACATGATACTTCCAGTGAGCATAAATTGAACTGCGAACGTTGTGCCGCCTAGTTTTTCAATCAATGAAACATCTTCGCTTTTTAGGATTGAAGCTAGTATCATGTTTGTAAAGTAAGGAAGGGAAAGTGTAAGAGCCATAATCCGGTCATGTTCATCTGCATCAACAATGATTACCTGAGAATCTGGAAATAATGACTTCAGTATTTTTCTTTCGTCGTCTTCTTCTTGTATTGGAATCAATGCAAATTTCTTTTTGAGATCACTGGCACCTGGACCAAACAAAGGATGAATACATAATGGTTTGATTTGGCTCTTAGAAACAGTCCTTAGAATCTCAATCACATTCGACTTTAGTGAAGATATTTCACATATAATGGATTCATTCTTCATATGCGGAAGAACTTCTCGAATGACGTCAGCTGAGTGTTTCATGGGCACTGAAATCAGAACAAGATCCGCGTTGTCAACTGCAGCTATATTGTTTGAAGCTATCTCAATGTCTGAATCATGGTTCTGGTCAATTCTTGGGTCTGCAACAATCACAGAATGACCCAGTTTGAGAAAATGATTGGTCAACCATTTCCCCATGCCTCCTGCTCCTCCAATGATTGTTGTCTTCATTTCAGAATCGCCTCCATTCTATTAACAGCTTTGATTAGTTGATCTTCTGGTTGACAAACGGCGATTCTGAAGAAACGTGTATACTCCTGACCGTATCCTGTTCCAGGAACAACTGCTACTCCTTTCTTGGTCAGCAACTTATCTGCAAATTCGAGTCCAGTTTCATCCTCACTATTCAACATGGGAAATACGTAGAAGCCGCCATCTGGCTTAAGGAAAGATATCGGTAGTTTATCCAGTAATTTGTTGACCTTCTCCTGTCGTTTTTCGATTGTTCCTGTGTACTGCTTGACTTCTTTCTTACAATCAAAAGCTTTCACTCCCGCATATTGAATGAATTCTGGAGCACACGTTAGGGAAAGGGTTTGCCTCTTTGTCATTTTCTGAATTGTGTCAATATCCGAGATAGCATAGCCCAGTCTGAAACCCGTCATGCCGAATGTCTTTGAAAATGAGTTAATATAGACCTGATTGCATTGTGGAAATTCAAGGATACTTGAATGCGGTGAGAAGACAAACTCAGAGTAGACCTCATCACTCACAATCTGAATATCATTTTCCGTGGCTAGTTCTACGATATTTTCAAGAGTAGTTTTGCTTAGGAGTTTCCCAGTAGGATTTGAAGGACTGTTTAGAATTATCATTCGAGTAGTCTTGTTGATACTGTCTTCTAATTGTCCAATATCTGGACTCCAATTATCTTCAAGGCGAGTTGAAAGATGAATTGGTCTTCCACCTACCTCACTTATACAATCCGAATATGCAGGGTACGAAGGATCAAAGACGATGACCTCCTCTCCCGGTTTGAGGGAAGTTACAAGAAATAGGTAGAGCGCAAATCGTCCTCCAACAGTAACCGCGACTTGGTCAGCATGGATGTTTATCTCATGTTTCTCGTTAACATGCTCTGCAATCTTTGTGCGTAACTCAAGTATTCCTGCTGATTGTGTGTATCCCGAATGACCTTCTTTGACGGCCTTCGTCAATGTTTCTGCGACTTCAACAGGAGGACCAAAATCCGGTTCACCCACTTCAAGATGAATTACTTCTTTTCCAGCTTTTTCAAGAGCTTTCGCTTTAACAAACATGTGATAGGCATTAACTGGCTCTATGCGTGTGGTATGAGCCTGCTGGATTCGAACGGATTCTATTATGAGCTCATTTAGTAAACGCAGAGCGAACCTGGAATCTTGGTGGTTTCTCTCGCATTGCTCAATAACTTTGTTTCTGAGATGCCGCTCAACTCCTCTGTTTACAAGAGGTGATCCAGTCCTGAGTTTTTCCTTTATCACTTCCTTAGCCAAAGCAGATCGTTTTCCTGCTAGGTGAATAATCTCGATTGTCATTTGCTCAATCTCAGTTCGGAGACTGTTCAATCGAAGATTCTCAGTCATTTGTTCCTGACCTCCCTGATCGAGCTCTGGGTTGAAACAGAGTTTACACTAATTGATTCCCTTTTTTCGGGAGACCTCACATTCGCTAATTTTGTGTTAAGAACCATAGAACCACCAAAACAAGAATTTTCGAAACCAAAAGGTAACAGAATCTTGACTAGCAGTCTATCAGCTATTGATAGCTATAATAGAAGCCACTATACTGACAGTCTACTGTCATGTATGTCAAAGTGGCTACTGCATTTTCAGTCAAGATTGTCATTAAACTCCATTGCAGGAATCTTTCCATATATAGTTAATGTTCCACTGGTGCAACTCCATTTATTCACTCGTTCAATGCATCAAGCTTAAGTGAGAATCAAAATAACCCATTATCTGTTGAGGTCTTCAAATTGAGGATGTTGCAAATTCACAGCGATGGCTTCGCTTACGAAGCAAAGAGAAAAGCGCTCAAGAACGCAGAGGCAGTAAAAGAGAAGTTCTACAAGACTGAGGACTCCTGCCTAGTCAATTTCATCGCAGCTGAAACAACAGATGCAAAGGATGTAGCCACTGCTGCAAAGGCAACAGCAGACATGATCGCTAGTGCCGCTGAAGAAGTCAAGGAAAAGAACATAGTTGTCTACCCTTGGGTGCACTTGACTGAGGATCCGTCAAAGCCTAGCGTTGCACTCAAACTTCTAAAATCTGTTGAGAAGGATCTGAAAGAGAAAGGCTTCAAAGTAGTACGTGTACCATTTGGATGGTATAAGGCATTTGAAATCCATTGTAAGGGACATCCACTCGCGGAACGTTCCAAGGTCCTTGATATTTCAAAAGTAATTGCGAAAGACGCGGATGTGGAGGTTACAGAAGGGGAGGACCTGACTGCTCTTGTTGCTGAGGAAAAGACTACGTCGGTTTTCTACATCATGGAGCCTGGTGGTAAGGTCACTGATGTCAAGGATTTCAATTATGCTAAGTATAAGGAACTCAAACTCTACATGAACTATGAGACCGCAAAAGATCGAACTGCACAAGACCCTCCACCACACATAGAGCTCATGAAACAACTCGAGCTTGTTGACTACGAACCCGGTTCAGATGCAGGCAACTTCCGATGGCCTCCAAGGGGTCTCACTCTGAAGAAGGCCATAGAGGAACGAGTCACCCAAGAGATGGTCGACTATGGTGCTCATGTTCTTCAGACTCCGCTAATCTATGACTATGAGCATCCATCATTGAAGTCATACCTTCAGAGATTCCCGTCAAGACAGTACGTGGTGAAATCTGGGGACCATGACTACTTCGCCAGATTCAGTGCTTGCTTTGGTCAATTCCTAACGATCTCGCAAGCAACTGTTTCCCACAAACAACTACCCTTGAAACTGTTCGAGATTGCTCCATCATATCGCCGAGAACAGAGTGGCGAGCTCGCCGGCATGAGACGTCTAAGAGCTTTCACGATGCCAGATATTCACGAGATTGTCGCTGATGAAGAGATGGCCATGGAGGCTGTGCTACGACAAATGGAGTTTGTCGAAAAACTACACACCGAGCTTGAAGTTAGCATTGAAGTGTCATTTAGAATACTAAGGGAATTCTATGAAAGGAACAAAGATTTTGCACAAAAGGTTGTAGACAAAGTAGGAAAGCCTGTTTTGGTTGAAGTGTTCGATGAGAGATATGCGTACTTCATTTACAAATGCGAATGGAATGTTGTCGATGCTCAGAAGAAAGCGGGCTGTCTGGGAACTGTTCAAATCGACGTTGAGAATGGGGAGCGCTTCAACATCACATACGTTGATGAAGATGGCAAGGAGAAACACCCTCTCATCCTCCACACTTCGCCATCAGGAGCTATCGAAAGAATACTCTATGGAGTTCTTGAACAAGCGTACAAAAACATGAAACTCGGGAAGGTTCCACACTTACCATTATGGATGACCCCAGTTCAAGTGCGATTTGCTCCAGTTGATGATAGCTTTGTGGAATACTGCCTGGAGCTAGGTAAGGTACTCGATGCTGCTGGCGTTCGTTATGAGATAGATGATAGGTCTCAGACAGTTGGCAAGAAGGTACGGTCTGCTGAGAAAATGTGGGTTCCATATATTGCAGTCATTGGCGAGAGGGAGCAGAAGAGCAATGAACTATCGATTCGAAGGCGTGAGTTGAAGGATCAGGTTCAAATGACCATTGAAGATCTAGCAAGGGAGATTCAAGATAAGACCAAGTTTGCCCCAAAGCAGCGTCTACTCCTGCCAAAAATGGTTTCCAAGCAAGCAATCTTCACACGAGACGTCTGATGATATCTATTAGAGAGTTCGTAACCGAAAAATCACATCAATCGCGTTCTACGATAGTGTTTTTACATGCCGTGACTATCTGCCCCATAAGCATTGGTCTGAGGAGAAATACAACTTGAAAGTCCTTGTATTGGGGTCAGGTCTCATGGGCAAAGGTGCCGCCTTTGACCTAGCAAAACAAGACAGTGTCGAGCAAGTAATTGTTGCAGATATTGATCCAAAGTGTGCAGCATCTCTAGCAAAAGAAGTAGGTCCAAAAGCTGTCGCAGAAACTGTTGATGCTACAAAAAAAACTCAACTTGTGAAGATTTTCTCAAAAGTTGATTCTGTAGTTAGTGCAGTCAGTTACAAAGTCAATCTACTTCACACGCAGGCGGCAATAGAAACCGGTACTCACATGTGTGATCTTGGAGGTAATGGGATTATCGTTGATCAACAGATTGAGATGAATGATCAAGCGAGAGATGCTGGAGTCACAGTAGTCCCTGATTGTGGACTTGCTCCTGGAATGGTCAGTGTTCTGGCAAGAGAAGGAATAGAATACCTTGACAGAGTTGAGAGTGTGAAAATACGAGTTGGAGGTCTCCAACAAGACCCACGTCCACCCTTAAACTACTCTTTGATTTTTGCTGTTGAAGGTTTGATCAACGAGTATGTAGAACCATGTGTTGCAATCCGTAATGGTGAAATTGTAATTGAGGATCCTCTTGTTGGATTTGAAGAGTTAACATTTCCAGAACCATTCGGCAAGCTTGAAGCTTTCAACACAAGCGGCGGCACATCGACGCTACCTCATACGTATCTTGGTCGAGTGAATAATCTAGACTATAAAACAATCAGATATCCGGGACACGGTCATAAAATGTGGTGTCTGATGAAACTAGGTCTGATGGATAGCAACGAGATTGATGTGGACGGTAAGAAAATCGCTCCCAGAAACGTTCTAGAGAGGCTCCTCGAAAAGAACCTCCCACCATCAGGCAAAGATGTCACGCTTGTCCGAACCATGATAGAAGGTTGGAAAGGAACTGAATCTCGAACCGTCGAGTATGAGATAATCGATTATCACAATGAAGCAACAGGATTAACCTCAATGATGCGGATGACATCATTTCCAGTTGCAGTGACTGCAATGATGATGGCAGACGGTCGCATTACAGAGAGAGGTGTGTTAACACCTGAGAGATGTATTCCTCCAGATTTGTTCATTGAAGAACTTCGTTCACGGGGTATTGATATCAAGCACAGAGTACTCTGATTCTCCTTCCCCTAATTGGTACAACTTTGTAATTTAGAGGGACAATGATTTACAATAATCGATTGAGTGTAAAGCTTATGTGCATAAATTCAAAATTAATAATGAGGCTTTGAACTGTGAAAGTGCTAGTGATTAACGGAAGTCCGAGAAAAGAACGTGGTGCAACAGGAGGTATCCTCTCCATCTTTGTTGAAGGGATGAAGGATGCGGGTGCTGTAGTTGACATTATTTATTCTAAAGGCCTCGATATTGGCGATTGCCGCGGCTGCTTCAATTGCTGGGACTCTACACCTGGAAAATGTATACAAGATGATGACATGACTGAAGTTCTAGTCAAGCTTGCGGATGCTGATTTGATTATACTCGCTACACCAGTTTATGTAGATGGCATGACGGGCTCTCTCAAGACCCTTCTAGACAGATCTCTTCCTCTCCTACATGGTGCATTTGTGCTTCGCGATGATCATTGTCGACATGAGCTTCGAGATCACGTTAAGGTAGGAAAAATTGCGTTGGTATCAGTGAGTGGTTTCACTGAGATGGATAATTTCGACCCATTAATTGCTCATGTGAAGGCATTGAGCAAGAATATGAGTCGTGAATTCATCGGGTCGCTTCTAAGACCCTATGGTTGGATACTCAAACCAGCACAGCAACAGGGAGCACCTTTGGATGACATTTTCACAGCTATCAAACAAGCAGGCCACCAGCTAGTGGCTGATGGAAAGATGAAAGAAGAAACTCTTGCTGCTGCTGCAAGAGATATCATTCCTCGTGACGAAGTCATCAAAATTATGCAGGGGCAATACACTGAGTAGTAGAAATTGCAGTGGAATCATTAATCTAGTAGGGAGCAACGTCCATTACTAGTGACGACAATGGGTAAGTATAGTGAAATCTATTCTAAGATTTTGAATGCTCGTGAGGTTCTTAGGGACATCAAACACGTGACCAGATTGGATTCGTCATCTACTTTCAGCAGGATCACTGGTGGCAATGTCTTTCTAAAGTTGGAGAATCTTCAAAAGACTGGTTCGTTTAAGGTTCGCGGAGCTGCTTATGCTATGTCCCAACTCACGGACAAAGAGAAGAAAGCAGGTGTCATTGCTGCGAGTGCAGGTAATCACGCCCAAGGAGTTGCCTATGCAGCCACAAGATTAGGAATCAAATCGACAATTGTGATGCCAATTTTCTCGCCAGTGGCAAAAATTCAAGCTACTCAAGGATACGGAGCCAACGTAATTCTTCATGGGACAGCGTTTGATGATGCTCTTGCTCATGCGAGAGAAACTGCTGAAAAATCAGGAGCCACATTTCTACATCCCTTCAATGATGAGGATGTCATTGCTGGACAAGGTACAATTGGTTTGGAGATTCTAAATGAATGCCCTGATGTTGATGTAATAGCAGTTCCAGTGGGCGGCGGAGGTCTCATATCGGGTATAGCAATTGCAGTAAAGGAACAGAGACCAGATGTTCAGGTATACAGTGTAGAAGCTGCAAGTGCAGCTTCAATGAAAGCATCCATTGAGAATGGGAAGATAACCAAGGTCGATGACCTTGACACCGTGTGCGATGGTATCGCCGTGAAGAAACCCGGAAAAATCACATTTCGGATTGCAAATAATTTACTCTCTGGCGCTGTCACAGTCGAGGAACTAGAAGTCACTCGTACGTTGTTTATGCTTCTTGAAAGAGCAAAGATTGTCGTTGAACCGGCAGGATGTGTAGGACTTGCTGCCTTTCATCACAAGAAAATAGACATCAAAAAGAAGAATGCTGTTGCAGTGCTTTCTGGAGGTAATATCGATATGTCCTTCCTTTCTCGAGTTGTTGAGAAAGAACTCTTCAGACTCGGTCGATCGGTTCGAGTACGTGGTTCAATTCTAGACCGAATAGGGAGTATGAGCAGGATTCTCAGCATTGTTGCTGAGTCAGGTGTGAGCATCATTGAAGTCAATCAAGATCGATTCGACCCAGACATCCCTCCAAATAGAGCTGAGCTCGAGATGATTCTTGAAGTGCCTGACGAAAAGGCAGTTGAGAGAATGCTAAAGATGTTGAGAGAAAAAGGTCTTGATTTCAGAATCTTTGAAGATAGCAACCCCTGAATGGTTAACTTTCTAAACTAACGGAAGACTAGACATTGCCACGATTGCAAGCAAGAATGCTGTTAAAATCACAGCTGGCCAAGTATTCTCAAACTCTAATGCCGCATAGGTTGTTATGATAGTAGTAAGAATCTGTACAACCAACATGAGGAGCAGCAGAAGACCAAGAAGCACCATCTTCCCAGCTATCAATCCTAATGCTGTTGTCCCAAAGACAACGACTACTGCTAGTACTGACACTACAGCAAACTTCGAGATGAATGCTACCAGTATATACTTGATGTTGTGACGTCCTCCGCTCCATTCTCTTTTACTCATTAGGAGACCGCGAATCCATGCAGCCTCCACGAGTAGGAACGGTATCGATAGTATTGCAATGATTACGGTGTTAATAGCTCGGTCACCCACTGGCCATTTTACTAGCGCAATGATTGTGTATGGTTCCATCGATTCTGGCAATCCCATAATGGCAAGCCAGAACATAACCCATGCAATTGGTATCCCTGCAATGACGAGGCTCTTCAGAATGTCTTTTCCATGAACTCTCAAACTGATTCTTTCAACTCCAACTGATGCAAGAGCTAAGTTTGTATTTTCTCTGCGCAAGAAAATATACATCAACATAAGAACTCCGATTATCCCCAAGAAGTAGTAGAGGAGGAGACCTGTTGCAAACATTGAATTTGGCCAAGCTAGTCCAATATTCTCTAGATGAAACCCTGTTGTTATTGTTGCTGCATAAATAGCGACAGTTGTGGCTCCAATTATTGAACTGATTACAAATGTCTTCACGATACTATATGATTGAGTATTCAGCTCGATTTTTCTGGGTCGCATTTTTTCCGGGAAATAGCTGTACACTAGTACCATGATTGGAAATGTCGAAACAAGTAGGAACATTGCACCAGTGAATGTCGCTATTGTTTTGCTAAAATAAACTTGACTTTGCGGGTCAAGGGTTTGGGAAAACTGAGCCGCACCCTGAACTCCTTGAACAAGCCAAGATACAGTTTCACTTACGATAGTTCCATCAACAGCTTCAAAGACATGATCAGTTGGGGCGAATGCCAAACGGTACGCAGTCTGATTCATAAGAGAACCATAGGTCACTCCAGCTTCAGCAGATGAATTACCTGTGGCTACCTGAATTGCATGAAGTGCGTCTTCATTCGAAATCATCTCATCATATTCACCTACAGCGATAATCAGATTTCCAGGGAAATCAATATACTCGCCTAATGCCATCTGTCCAATATCTCCCACAGCAGCGTATGCCATTGGAGCTATTGGAAAATCTTGAAGCTCAATTCCAACTCGAAAACCATGTGAATGTGAGATAATCCCATAACTCTCATTGAGAACATTCGGATATGTTGTTTGAACATAGCGAAGAGCGTAGTACGCATCCTGTGCCATTGTGTTGAAGTCTGTTACAATGAATGGCAAGGTAGAGTCTCCGTGTCCAGGTAAATCCATCGAAACGACGGTGAAATTTCTCCTTGCTAGTTCGATATTGAAGGAGTACATTCCTTCTTTCGAACCCGCAATACCATGAAGTGAGAGAATGATTGGCATTGGATCAAGGGAATCTCCCAAAGCTTCAGTTCTGGGTTGATAGACCAAGATTTCCACAGGTCGACCAGGTTCTCTCTCTATTGATATCCTCTCTACTGTAATCCCGCCCATTCCTCTATCAACTGACCAAGAAAGATAGAGTGAAGACCCAATCAGGATGGTCAGGATGAAGATTGTAAAGTAGAGCGGCTGACGATTCATATTGGTCACCGAGTGAATAGCACTTATCGGAGCTATCATTGACATAAAGGTGACGATAAGCGTTCTTTAATTGTGAAGAGGGAGAATCTCAAGGTTCTCTTCCTAATAATCAATAAGAGATATATGAAAGGAAAACTGTCATTCAAAAAGTTGATGCCAATGGATAGTGACGATATTATTCAAACCTTGTTTAATGAGGTTATGGAAGAAATAGAAGAAGAGATTGAAGATGAATTCAAAGAAGTGATTACTGAAGAAAGAATCCGAAAGATGGTTTCAAAAATCCAAGAAGAAGTAAAAGATGATGTTCGAGAAGTAATCACAAAGAAATACTCAGAAGAAATGTCTGATGAGCAAAAACGAGCTTTGGGTGAGAAGCTCGCGAAATTAATTATCAAAGAAGTCAGAAAGAGTCTATCAAAGCTTGTTGGACAGATTGCAGGAAAAGCAATGGAAGTTGTCCAAGAATTACGAGAAGAAATTATCGACGAAGTCTTCGAGGAAACCGAAGAGAAAGAGGACGAGGAAGAGAAAGAAGTCAAGGAAGAAGGCGAAGAAGAGAAAGTTGAACCTGAAGCGAAAGATGTTGAAGATAAGGCTGAAGACAAGCCTGCAGAAGAAGAAGAAGAGGAGAAAGTAGAAGAAGAAAATGTTTGAGTCCTAAGCGAATCAAACTCTGTGGCATTTTCTTAGAAAGAAGATTGAGGTGTCTGAATTAGACACCTGCAACTTCGCTCAATATTTTATGTCAAGCTTCTTTGAGAGCTTGTCCAACATGTCCTTGGTCATTGCTGCAAGGTCGTAGTCTGGTTTCCAGCCCCACTCATCTCGAGCAACACTATCATCTAGGGACGCTGGCCATGACTCCGCAATCTGTTGTCTGAAGTCCGGTTTATAGCTCATCTCAAATTCTGGGATGTGTTTTTTGATCTCTTCAGCAATCTCCTCAGGTGCGAAACTCATTGCAGTAACATTGAAACTCCTGTGCTTCAGCTTGCTAACGTCCGTTTCAATTAGGTCGATGGTGCATTTCAAACAGTCAGGCATGTATAACATTGGTAGGTATGTCCCCTTGTCTAAGAATGACGTGTACTTCTTATTCCTGAGAGCTTCATAGAAAATCTCGACTGCGTAATCAGTTGTTCCTCCACCTGGGAGCGCTTCTGAGCTGATAATACCTGGATATCGAAGTGAGCGGAAGTCCATGTCGTACCGTTTGACGTAGTATTCACCCCATAGCTCGACGAAAACCTTGGAAACCCCATAAGCTGTTGTTGGTCTCATAATCACATCATTAGGTGTGTTTTCCCTTGGTGTGCTAGGTCCAAATGCTGCTATTGAGCTCGGTATCATTACTTGATCGAGGTTGAGAATTCTGACTGCCTCGAGGATGTTGTAAGCTCCCTCAATATTGGTTCTATATGCTAATTGTGGATTCTTCTCGCCCGTTCCAGAGAGAAGTGATGCGTTGTGTATCATAATATCAATGTCATAATCAACAAGCATGGCATGAAGCTGGTTTGTGTCAAGCACATCCAGCTGAAGGTAAGGTCCATCTTTCTTTAGAATTGGAGGAGGTTTTTTCCTTCCAGTAGCAACAACATTTTCGCCGCCATATTTTTTCCTCAGAGCTCCAATGAGCTCAGTTCCAATTTGGCCATAACTACCGGTCACCAATATCCGTGTCATTTTATCAGTCCTCGGAAAATGATGTTATCACGGGTGTGGCCGAGTTGTCTTGGTTTTAAGTGTTCACTTTAACATTCGAAACTGTCCTACGGTTGGATTGATATCGAAATTATTCCCTTCATTCTTGTTCGTGGAGAGGGCTGATAGACATGGAGATACCACATCAACTCAGATCCGCGAAACACCAATACACATTCCTACTTCTTGTCTTTGAGTAAGAGCCAATCGACCGATTTGATTGCCGCTTGAGCAGCAGCCAGCCGTGCAATTGGAAGTCTATAGGGTGAGCAAGACACATAGTCAAGTCCTATCTCATGGAAGAATCCAACTGAGCGAGGATCTCCGCCATGTTCTCCACACACGCCGATTTTGATATCAGGTCGAGTCTCCTTACCTCTTTCGATTGCTATCTCCATAAGCTGACCAATACCCCTCTTGTCAATACTGACAAATGGGTCATTTCTCAAAATGTGTCGGTCTAGGTATTCAGGTATGAACGTATCGATATCATCCCTCGAGAAACCAAAACCCATTTGCGACAGATCGTTGGTTCCAAATGAGAAGAACTGTGCTGACTGGGCCATGTCTCCTGCACGCATACAAGCTCTAGGAATCTCAATCATCGTTCCGTACAAGTAAGGAATGTCAAATCCAACCTGATTCTTGACTTCCTGATGTACGCGCTCGACTATGAGTTCCATCGTCTTTAGTTCAGCACTGCCAATTGTGACTGGAATCATGATCTCGAGTTGTACTTTCTTATTCTCTTTGATGAGTTCAGTTCTTGCCTCGAGGATTG
>Ga0255052_10002917_pt1 | contig 12076 bp, 14 predicted proteins | sample JV7_2_21_MG_FD_188632 | JGI IMG/M metagenome (GOLD analysis project Ga0255052, IMG submission 188632) | Seawater microbial communities from Jervis Inlet, British Columbia, Canada - JV7_2_21 | ecosystem: Environmental > Aquatic > Marine > Inlet | place: Canada: British Columbia | collected... | reverse complement strand
CAAATCAATCAGTAATACGATGTTTGATCCCAGCAAGCGGCGGACCGCTTGCAAGTTTGCGTCAGGACAACTCCCGCATACCCCGTTCCAGGCCATTGACGGTAAGCGGGTACATACGCTGTTCCATCAACTGCGACAGCATCTGGATCGACGGTGTGTACTCCCAGCGCTGCGCGGGTTCCGGGTTCAGCCAGATCGCTTTCGGGTAGGTATCCAGCAGGCGTCTCATCCAGGTGGCGCCCGCCTCCTCGTTCCAGTGCTCTACGCTGCCGCCGGGGTGCTGGATTTCATATGGGCTCATGGTCGCATCACCCACCAGGATCAGCTTGTAATCGGCCGGGTACTTGTGCAGCACGTCCATGGTCGCAGTCCTGGCGCTATGGCGGCGTCGGTTGTCCTTCCACAGCCCTTCGTAAACACAGTTGTGAAAATAGAAATATTCGAGGTGTTTGAACTCGCTGCTGGCGGCTGAGAACAACTCCTCACACACCCGTACGTGGTCGTCCATGGAACCACCGATATCAAGGAACAGCAGTACCTTGGTCGCGTTGTGGCGCTCCGGCACCATCTTGATATCCAGCAGACCGGCATTCTTTGCGGTCGAGTCGATGGTATCGGGCAGGTCCAGTTCCTCTGCCGCACCCTCACGTGCAAACCGCCTTAAACGACGCAGTGCAACTTTCAGGTTGCGCGTACCCAACTCCAGTGAATCATCGAGGTTGCGAAACTCGCGTTTGTCCCAGACCTTGACCGCCCGACGGTGGCGTGAGCCTTCCTGTCCGATACGGATTCCCTCCGGGTTGTAACCGTAGGCGCCGAATGGCGAGGTGCCGCCTGTTCCGATCCATTTGCTGCCGCCCTGGTGGCGCTCATCCTGCTCCTCGAGTCGTTTTTTGAGCGTCTCCATCAGCTTTTCCCAACCGCCCATCGCTTCGATCTGCGCCTTTTCCTCCTCACTGAGGCCAAGCTCGATCTGTTTGCGCAACCACTCCTCGGGGATATCCGCACCTTCCGGTCCGAACAGGTCCTGGATACCCTTGAAATGAGCGGAGAACACCCGGTCGAAGCGGTCATACAGGGCCTCGTCCTTGACCAGGCAGGCCCTGGAGAGGTAATAGAACGCTTCGATATCGAAGCGGATAACGCGTTTTTGCAACAACTCCAGCAAGGTCAGGAATTCGGTAATCGAGACCTTCATCCCCCCTTTACGCAACAGAAAAAAGAAACTGACCAGCATGGCTCTGATTAGATTCGCTTAACGTGCATTACGTTGGTTGAGGAAAATCAAGCTTTCGAAAAGATGTACATCCTGCTCATTTTTCAACAGCGCCCCGTGCATCGGCGGCAGTGTCTTGCGGCGGTCATCGCTGGACAGCGCCTCGGGCGGCACGTCTTCGGCGAGTAACAGCTTCAGCCAGTCGAGCAACTCGGAGGTCGATGGTTTCTTTTTCAGCCCCGGCACGTCACGCAGTTCGTAAAACGCATTCAATGCTTCACTCAACAGGTCTTTCTTTAAACCCGGATAATGCACGTCGACGATATCCACCATGGTCTCCTTGTCCGGGAAGCGGATATAGTGGAAAAAACAACGGCGCAGGAAGGCATCCGGCAATTCCTTTTCATTGTTACTGGTAATCACGATGATCGGGCGGTGTTTGGCCACGATGGTCTGGTGGGTCTCGTAGACGTAGAATTCCATCCGGTCGAGTTCGCGCAGCAGGTCATTTGGAAACTCGATGTCCGCCTTGTCAATTTCATCGATCAACAGCACCGGTTGTGTATCCTGGTCAAAAGCCTCCCACATCGGGCCCCTGACGATGTAATTCGAGATGTCGTGGACACGTTCATCGCCGAGTTGGGAATCACGCAACCTCGCCACCGCATCATATTCGTACAGACCCTGTTGCGCCTTGGTGGTGGACTTTACGTGCCATTGCAGTAACGGACGGTCCAGACCACGGGCGACCTCCTCGGCCAACTGCGTTTTGCCGGTCCCGGGTTCACCCTTGATCAGGATCGGACGGCCCAGCGTTACTGCCGCATTGACGGCGGTGGTCAGGTCTTCGGTGGCGACATAACGGTCGGTGCCGGAAAAGCGTACATCGGACATGAATTTGCTGCCTTTGGGGAAAAAGACATTTTAACCTGATTAGCCCGCATATTTCGTGAAGGATCCGGAGTTTGCAGGGTAGCTGGCGAAACAGTTTGGTCGATCGTTCGAAAAAGCATAGCGGTAGCTATGGTTTGAGAGGGATCGGCCGAAATGTGAAGCCAGATGCAGTGCAAAACCGGATAGGACAAACTGTAACCGTTGAATATTGCCACAAAGATCAGTAAGCCGTTGAATTAAATTTGATAATGCCATTTGAACGTCCGCCTTCATGAAATATGCGGGTTAGCAGAGGTTCATTTTGATGAACTCCCTAGCGCCTGGCAAAAATACTTCGGCTATTGAGGTAACAAACATCTCGGCACACGGGATTTGGATTTTGGTGCGCGATAAAGAGCTGTTCATGTCCTATGAAGATTTTCCCTGGCTTAAAGACCAGACGGTAAAAACAATCACTAATGTTGAGGAGCAATCCCGCGATCACCTGTACTGGCCTGACCTTGATATTGACTTAACAGTTGAAATAATTGAAAACCCGAGCCGCTTTCCGTTGCAAGCAAAAATCGGTTAGCCAGGTTGTAAATAGCGCTGCAAGACCGGGAACAAGGGCGTAGTGCGCCATCAGTGGTTGCGCGGACATTGCTTTTGATTGCCCATAGGAACCCGATGGCTCTTTCAGAGGCGGCTTGAAGCAGCTGGCGCCCTGATTTTTGGTAGATCGCCGCGAGCCCGGGCCTCTGCATATATCACATTGTGCTGCCACCAGCTGGCTGGTCGACTCACATTTAACCCTTATCAATGCGAGAGACGGTTTGATTTAACCCGATTTTTGTACCAAACCAGAGTGTAGATGATGGCGTTGATGAACAACACCGCCAAGCCCAGCATGATTTGCGTGGCAGATGTCAGTCCTGAAGGATAAACCAGCGGCATCAGGTAGTGATCAATATAGCCACCAGTATAACCACTGGTGCCAGCTGCGGCTCGCAGGTCGTTCTCCAGGTAGGTCAGGGGGCAAACCCAGCCCTGAAATTCAATGAGCATACCCCACAACGCAGCGGGGATATGGAACCAGGCCAGGCCACGCCGCCAGAAGACAAGCACACCGCCAAGTACAACAAACAGGATAAATGTCGCATGTAGCAAGAGCATCAGGTCTGCGAGCAGAGCGTACGGCATGCTCTGACCCCACTCACTCATGACCCCACCGACTCAAGCAATACCGGGCCTGGCCCCTGTTTTGCCAACTTGTCATTGGCATTGTGAATGGGACAGTTTTTCAAGGTAGGCAATTCTCGCATCGAGGTCCTTCCGCCAGTGGCCTGCAAGAACTTCCCAGTCGCGCGTATCGGGTGTCCTGTTTAAGGTTACATGTTTGAAAAAAGCTCTTGACCTCAACTTAACTTGAGGTTTTATAGTACACATAAATCAACCAGGAGGTAACGATAATGACCTTGACAGGAGGTTGCTTGTGCGGGGCGGTCCGCTACGAAGCCAATGTGTCCGCCTCAGAGAACTGGTATTGCCATTGCCGAATGTGTCAAAAATCGACCGGAAGCGTCGTTTCCACAAGTGCAATTGTCCCAAATACCAAGTTGCGTATTATCAAAGGGGAACCAAAATTTTATCAGTCCTCTCAATTTGTCGAACGAGGCTTCTGCTCCAACTGTGGCTCGCCTATGTTCTTCCGCCCGACCAACGAAGACTGGATATCCATTCTATCCGGCACGCTGGACGATCCCGAGCTCGCTCCACCTGAAGGTCACTATGGTGTTGAGAGCTGGATCAGCTGGCTGAAGATCAAGGACGATCTGAAAAAGGAACGTACACAACAGGACGAACAGACCTGATTAAACTCATGTTGCCGAATACTCTTACGCCGACTCCATTTATTAGGGAATGCCCCGATGAAATTTGGAATTGACCGTCTGCTGAGTAAAGAGGGATAAAAGCCCTTTACCATCAATAAACATCAATAAACAAGAAACCCATAAAATGTCACTTTGAGGGCGTTCAATCTCTAAAATTTCACAACTTCCGCACTCCCGACACGCTTAACTCGCCCTGGCGTGCATGTCAGAAAGCTGAAAAAGGCATTGTCAGTGGGTTCACGGGAGAATTCCGCCGGGACCTTTTGGACAGCGATGCGTTACTTTTACTTTATAATGTCCTTCACAAAAGGAGACTTCCTGCATGAAGAACTTGTGCCTTAACCCGTACGTTTTCCGGACATTGTTTGTTATTGGCATCATGGGCATTGCACCCGCGATTTTTGCCGGTGAAGACGCGGCAAAACGTTTGTCTGAGCCCGTTGCGGTTACTGCAACACATGAAGTGTTTGGGGCCATGCTCCCGAAACAAGGGACACCACTTAGTCTCGGTGACCTGATCAAGGAAAATGATAAGTACCAGGATCAGGAGGTGTTGCTGGCAACACGCATTGCCAAGGTCTGCCAGAAGAAAGGTTGTTTCTTTGTTGCCACCGAAGGGGCAGCGACGGCACGGGTGTCATTCAAAGACTATGGGTTTTTTATCCCCACGGATTCCGGGGGTAAGGACGTCGTGCTCCTGGGTACTTTTTCCCGCGAGAGTGTCAGTAAGAAAGAGGCCGAACATTACGCCACAGACCTGGGTGAAACAACTACTTCAAGCCCTGAACGCTTTCAATACTCGATAGTTGCTTCAGCGGTTAAAATCCCACGCAGTTAATAAAAGCGAAGACGCGCACAAAATATGATTACAGGTCATTGCGAATGCGGTAGCGTTCAGTATCAAGTCGATGGTGAGATCAACGATTTCAGCCATTGTCATTGCAGCCAATGCCGTCGATTACACGGCGCAGCCTATGCTTCTTTTGGCGGTGTTTCCCGAAAAAATTTCAGTTACCTTTCGGGACAATCAGACCTCGCATCGTATGCTTCATCAGAGTCCCACGCCCGTATTTTTTGCCGGCGCTGCGGATCCAATATACTGGTGGAGCTCGATTCCGAACCCGATGATCTTTACCTGGCCATGGGTACCGTCAACGGAGATCCAAAACTACCTCCCGGCTACCATATATTCGTTGGTTCGAAAGCCCCCTGGCACTCCATCAATGATCAATTGATGCAATACGATACAAGTCCGGAAGAGGACCAGGTATCCGAGCCGGGGTAAGTCATCATCGTGGTGGAAAAGCGGATACGCCCATCACTTTTTGTCATTCCGGCTACACACATCACTTTTGTCATTCCGGCTACACACATCACTTTTGTCATTCCGGCCTTGAGCCGGAATCCATTTGTGTGTGGCAATCGCGCTCGTTGCGTACGCAGCTTGGTTTGGTTATTCGCGGAGGACTTTGTTTGTGATTAAGCTTTAGAGTGGGGCCCCCTTTTTTTGCTTTGTTTGATCTCTGTTCCGCTATCAATGGTTGCCATATAAACCGATCGGCGACCAGCACCATCAAATGTTGTAAACGAATCCAAGTGGGTTCGTATGGACTTGCCTGGATTCGTTGCTAAGGCAGCGAATTCAATATTGCGCCGTTTGCGTGGTGAGTCTGCCAAACCGGGCACAAAAATCTATAGGAGCGATCAATGAAGGTTTCTTTCAAGTTTCTCACGGCTGCCGCACTGGCGGTTCTGATTGTAATGCCGAGTGTGGCCGAGGCCGGGGGCAGTCACAGTACAGTGAACAAGAGTATTCGCATCGATGACAACTCCATGGCCGGTAACGTTGATTCGGTCAACGGTTCAATTCGCATCGGTGCCAATTCATCTGTTGAATCTGTCGAGTCGGTCAACGGCTCCATCAAACTTGGCAATGATGTCACGGTCGACCAGGGTGTCGAAGCCATCAATGGCGGAATTACACTTGAGTCGGGTTGTGAAGTGGGTGGTGATGTCGAGACCGTCAACGGCGGGATCCGGCTCCAAAACACCAGGGTTTCAGACAATGTCGAAACGATCAACGGTCAGATTCGAATCCTGGAAGGATCCGAAGTTGCCGGCAATGTCGTGGTTAAGAAGTCCCATGGATGGAGCATGAACAAGCGGCGCAAGCCGGTACGTGTGGAGATAGGCAAAGATGTCGTGGTTCACGGAGACCTGATCTTCGAACATGCAGTTGAACTCAACCTCCACGATACTGCAAGTGTGGGTGAGATCATTGGAGATGAGGTTACTATGGTTGGTAATTCTTAGATGTCATAAGCAAAAAAAGCGTAAAGGGTGCCGGGTATACATTGGCAAAAATGTACCCGGCACTTTTTTTTGTGGGAAAATGACCCGCCCCCGTTTTCAAGAGTTACCCATGTCCGCCCTGTTGCGAACTCTGTTGATCACTCTTTTACTCCCCCTTTTGTTGTCAACCTGTCAACCGGGCCACAACCAGGCAAATGATCCCGCAACCACCAAACCATAGATCAATGCATCCACCAGGTATTTCGCGGTGGTGGACCAGGGGTGCCCATACCAAATGCTCATCGGAATAGTGGCCCAGCCAAAAGCCAGAAAGCCTACGGTAGAGACAAACCGAAATACGACCATATAATCCGCGCCCGTGGCGAGTACCTGTGTCGCGCAGTAGGCAATCAATATGCAGCCAAGCAGGAAAAAACCGATCTGTAGCGGCATCAGCTTGCCCATGTTGGGCAGGCCGTTTGGAAACACGGTAAGAATAGCGACAGGTCCTTTATTGAACTTTTCCTGAACCTCCGGCTTGTTCATTTCAGACATATCTGTGCAGTAGGGAAGCGTATGAATTCCAAGTGCTGGCGAACCGTTTCTAACGGCCGCCATGACCTCTTCCTCATTCGATAGTGCTTGATAATCAGAGTTGTGATACTTGGCGACCACGTGAATGAGGGCGCTCGCGACCCATGCCAGAAATGTACCGAGGAGGATTGGCATCCATAGTTGTAATAGAGAAATACTCATTTGACTCTCCCGTGCTAGTGTTTCTTGATTATAGGATTTTTCTATCGGTGCCACCGATTGGCGTGGAAAATGGGGTCAGAGTCAGGTGCCAGAGTCAAACAAAGGGAAATGGGGTCAGAGTCAAGTGCCAGGGTTAAACAAAGAAACAAAACATCTATAAGAAGCAAGACCCATTAACAACAACTCCAAAAATGCCATAAAGAAAGAAGTGCAGGGTTAGACGTACAAGTTCAGAGTAATTCGAAACCCACTCTGGCACTTTACTCCATCATTCAACAATTCCTACAGCAATCCCTGCCGTTTTCCTCTTCTGCAAAATTTAGCCGCTAAGCATACTGGTAAACAGGGAACTGGAATCTGTAAGGGGTTGAAATGAAGCATCTCAATGTTATCATATATGAGAACAGCGCGATATGAAGTGGAGAATTACCTTTTACAACAAGAAGGTTAAATCACAAGCACTGGCTTTTCCGAAAGGCATTCTTGCGAATTTTCTCCGTTCATTAGAACTCCTGGAGGAGTTCGGGCCAGGCATTGGCATGCCCCACGTACGGTCGTTGAGTTCGGGGCTATTTGAGGTACGTGCGCAGGGTAAAGAGGGGTTGGGGCGTGCATTATATTGTGTCGTGCCAGGACGGGAATTGGTGATTGTGAGTGTTTTTGTTAAGAAATCACGAAAAACGCCGATTAAGGAAATCAGATTGGCTCAAAAACGTATGAAAGAGGTGTCAAAATGACCAGACCATCATTTGAAGACTTCAAGAAGGAGGCGTTAACCCAGCCAGAGGTAAGGGCTGACTACGAGCGACTGGCTCCGGCCTATGAATTACGCAGAAAACTGATTGAGATACGTTTGGAAGCCGGGTTTACCCAGGAGCAGATGGCCGAAGCCCTAAAAACTCAGAAAAGTAATATTTCCAGGCTGGAAAACGTCAATTCAAAAATTTCACCTACGCTCTCTACTATTGAACGCTATGCAAACGCGGTGGGTTACAGGCTGGAAATCAATTTTGTACCGGAAACGCACTCCTAGGATAAAAGGTGTAATTAATGGTGTCAGAGTCAAGTGCCAGAGTTCCACTCCGACATTTTACGCGAGCACCATTTGTTTTCAGTTCAATCCGGAAATGATCGTGCTGCGTGACCGGTACGTAACGTGCAGGCCTGCCGGAGCCGGTGAATTGCGACAACGGTGCGAACCCGCAATTTCCATCCATCACCTGGCAATTACAGGGTAGCTTACGCAGCAGAAAGCAGCTACGCTCCCCTGACTTTACTTGTAGAGCACGATTTAGTGATGAAGAATCTCGCCATCGTACTGCTAAGCAGCTTTATCCTGTTGGCCTGTACCAATGAACAATCCGCCGTTGTACCGGTGGAAAAGGTAACTCAAGCCAAAACAAGTATGGCCCCGGATTTCGATAGCCGGATGCAGCAGCTGGCGAAGGACTATTTCGTCCTGCGACCGGAAACGGCCACGTATTTTGGTGTATCGGACGAAAAAGCGGGCGCTGGCACTTCCAGCCGCCTGGGCAATTATTCCCCGGCCGGTGAAACTCAAAGGCGAGCGGGTCTGAAGGCAATACTTGATGAATTGGATCGCATCGATGAAACAACGTTGACCGACAGCCAGAGAATCAGCCTGCAACTGGTCAAAACAGAAGCCGGTAATGCCTACATGCCGGCAACCCTGGTCGATTATGGTTCCTTGCTGGGTGAATATGGAGTCTGGTTCATACCCTACGTGGCCTCTCACCTGACGGGCCCTCATGTCGAGATTCCCGGCATACTCGAGGACAAGATGGCGGTGCAAACCAAAGCGGATGCCGTGGCTTATCTAAGCCGTCTGACCAACTATGCCCTGGTGCTCGATGGCGTCATCGAAAAGATGAAGTATGACCGTGACCTGGGTGTTGTGCCACCCGATTTCAGCATCGACAGGGCAATTGCCAATTTAACTCCCGGGCTTGCAGATCCGGCAGCCAACAGCACCCTGGTGAGTAGTTTCAGCCAGAAACTGGCCGATGCCGGCATTGAGCGGGCGGACGAATTCGTGGCGCAAGCCATCGCTTTGGTCGAAGAGCAGGTTTATCCTGCCACCAGGCGACTGATTGATGCATTGACCGAACTGCGGCCATTGGCATCTCACGAGGCAGGCGTTGGCCGTCTGCCCAACGGCGCCGCATTTTACCAGGCCATGATTACCCACATGACCGACACGACGCTGCCACCCGCTGAGATCCACGCTATCGGGCTCATCGAAGTGGAGCGCATTCACGCAGAAATGGACCAGTTGCTCAATACCATCGGCTATACCGAGGGCACGGTGGGTGCGCGGATGAGTGAAATGTTGCAGGACCCTGCCTACATCTATCCCAACACCGCTGAAGGCAAGGCCCGACTGATGGCTGGCCTGGCAGCCGATCTTGAGCTGGCAGACGCCAGGTTATCGCAGTGGTTTGGTAAACTGCCCGAGCAGGAAGTTGCAATCAGGGTTGTTCCACCTCATCGCGAAAAATCCACCAGCGGCGCTTTTTATGATGCTCCGTCGATGGATGGCAGCCGCCCCGGCACCTTCTGGATCAGCCTGGCTGACACAGCCGCCCTGCCGTCGTATTCCCTGCAGACACTGACCTATCACGAAGCCAACCCGGGTCATCACTTGCAGACCATATTGTCCCTCGATCCTTCGCTGCCCATCCTGAATACCATTTTTTACTCCAATGCAGCCGGCGAAGGCTGGGGTCTTTATGCTGAGTACCTGGCCAGCGAAATGGGGCTTTATGAAAATGACCCGGTCGACGACCTCGGCCGCCTGCAGCAGGAATTACATCGTGCGGTCAGGCTGGTGGTCGATACCGGTATGCACGCGATGGGCTGGAGCCGTGAACGGGCAATTGAGTATTCAGTTGCTACGGAGGGTATTCATCTCGATGAAGCCACTGCAGAAATTGAACGGTATGCGGTATGGCCCGGCCAGGCACTGGGTTACAAGCTGGGTATGCTGAAGATCCTTGAATTACGTAAACGGGCGCAGGAACAGCTGGGTGAGGGGTTTGATATTCGCACGTTTCATGACAGGATCCTGGAGGAAGGCGCACTGCCATTGAACCTGATGGAAGCAAAGATCGACGCCTGGATAGCGGAGCAACTCAAATAATTGAAGCGCGGGAATCACTATGCGTGCAAAAAGGGAACAAGACACCCATCAAATTTCACTTCCAAGATTGCCTTAAAGGCCGGGGACGTCTTCCATCTCCTCTTACGCAAATGGGCGCCAAACACCCATATCAATCCAGTGCAAAATGATAGAGACTTTATGAATGACCTTCGAACTTACCCTTGACCTTGTAGGCAGAAACAGCTTAAATGTGTATAAATATATACTTTCATACACACGCAGGAGATCTGCATGCGAACCAACATTGTTATCGATGACGAGCTAATGGCGAATGCCTTGAAAATGACAGGCTTACGAACAAAGCGCGAGGCAGTAGAACTTGGCCTGAAAACCCTGGTTAAACTCAAACAACAGGAACAGATCAGGCAGTTTAAAGGCAAATTGCCCTGGAAGGGTGATCTTGAAAAGATGCGATCTGACAATTGATTTTTGTCGATTCCAGCGTTTGGGTAGACTACTTTAACGGTAGGAACTCTGCCGAAACCGACTGCCTTGATAAGCTGCTGGGGAAAGAACCCATCGGAATCGGAGACCTGGTGCTTATTGAGGTTCTACAGGGGTTTAAGCAAGACCGGGACTACAATACAGCGAGGGAGTTACTAACATCGCTCGCGGTTTTCACACTCGGTGGTCAGGAGATTGCGATAAAAAGTGCAGATAATTTCCGTTTGCTGCGTAAAAGAGGTATCACCGTACGCAAAACCATTGATGTGCTCATAGCCACGTTTTGCATAGAAAGGAAACTGGCACTGCTTCATTCCGATAAGGACTTTAAGCCATTTCATGAGTACTTGAAATTGGATCATGTTCTAAGTTATTAGAGCCCCAGGAGGAAAGGACACGTACAACTTACTCCAATCATTTCCGCCCCCCTTTCCGAGGAAGAAACAACCATCTAAAACGGGGCCGGATTACATTTTTTTAGGAAAAATGTAATCCGGCCCCGTTTCCGTGTAACGTTTCCAAATTCGCCGAGTCCTTGTTTATAGCTAAGCGGGAATCACTATGCGTGCAGTTTCAGATGAACAGTTAATCGAATGGGTGGCCAATGGCGACGCGTCATGCCTTGGCACCCTGTTTGAACGGCATCACAAGGGTGTGTACAGGTTCTGTTTGCAGATGACCCGCAACCGGGAGCAGGCAGAGGACGTGGTGCAGGAAGTGTTTATGAAGGTCTTGAGAAAAGCCGGCACTTTTCGCCACCAGGGCACTTTCAAGGGCTGGCTGTTCAACATTGCACGCAATACCACGCTGGATTACTTCCGCAATAACAAGCGCCACAAGATAACGGCACCACTGGATGAACACGCCGAGTCACAACTGGTGGACCATCAGTCTGCCGAGAACGTTACGGCCGGGGCACAGAAGATCAAACTGCTGGAGCAAGCTTTATCCAGACTGCCGGCGAATTTCCAGGAAGTAATCTGGCTGGGCCGCTTCCAGTTCGGGAGCTTTGCAGAGCTTGCGCAGGCACTGGGTTGTAAGACCGGTACTGCGCGGGTGCGTATGCACAGGGCCATGCAGCAGCTGAATGTTGTTTACGCGGAATTAGATGGAGATCCATTCGATGACTGAGCGAAAAGACACGTCATTACCCTTTGAAAGCAGTGAAGCATCAGAGCAGCAGCTGTGGCAGGCACTCGGTGATCTGCCGCAGGCCGAGCCTTCAGCCAATCTGCGACGGAGGTTTTATGAACAGCTGGAAAAGTCCGGCTCACCCGGTCTCGCCGCGCGGATTCGCAGCTGGCTGGGCCTGAGTGGTAACACCGGATGGGTGACAGCCGCGGCTTGCCTGCTGATGGGCTTCGCCGTCGCACAGTTATCCGTTGAAAGAGAAACCGCGCAGCCTGACCGGCTGGCCGCCCT
>Ga0255052_10002916_pt1 | contig 12077 bp, 10 predicted proteins | sample JV7_2_21_MG_FD_188632 | JGI IMG/M metagenome (GOLD analysis project Ga0255052, IMG submission 188632) | Seawater microbial communities from Jervis Inlet, British Columbia, Canada - JV7_2_21 | ecosystem: Environmental > Aquatic > Marine > Inlet | place: Canada: British Columbia | collected... | reverse complement strand
CGGGAAGACAACCCTGATAAAAAAAATACGACAAGGTGATTGCAATGGTTTGTGTGAGCAGCTTGGTATTGAAAACCCTTTTATGGCTTTACTCCGGTCCGAACTTTCACAGATTCGTCAACCAATAGTTGAGAGATTAGTTCTTCACTATGACTTTTCCGGGAAGGATTCACGAAATGGCGAGTATAGAGAGCTTTGTGAGCTAATCAGTAAATCCGACAATGTGACTATTTTGACGTTATGCACTTCTAATAAAATATTATCTCAACGTATTACCTTGAGACTTCGACAAGTGTTTCACCGCCGCTGTCCCCACCCGCGAAGAGATATTTTTATACTATGGAAAAAGCGGCGGGTATTTAGAGATATTTTCAAGGTGGTCGCTTTATATAAAAGATGGTTCAAGTTCGTCAACGGAATTAATGTTACAGATCATTTATTAGTAGATACTACTAAGCCAAGTATTGCGAAGGCCTATTCATTTGAAATGGATGAAGTCAAAAGAATCCTGATGAATTAGTGGGGCGCCTTTGAGCAATTTTAGGGGTAAATACAGCTCTTTTAAAAGCCCCATAATTACTGCCCCCAAAAAAGCAAATTCCTCTAAAGCAAACGGTTTAAAATTCTTACTTTGTACACCTTAACCTTGCGAGACATAAATTTATCCACATGCTGAAGGTGTAATTTGTGCATCCAGGCTTTGAGCAGGGCAATCAATTTTTCCTTTGGCGGCCGCAGAGGAATATACACATGGTTGTTCATAGCACATAAATCACAGTGTTCATGAAGATAATGCCTGAAGTTTTGCCATGCCAGGCCATAATAAATTTCACTCAACGAATGTTCAAATACATTACCCATAACAGGCCCATGAGTATATTCAACAATATTACAGGGATGAACATCGCCATTGGCGAGAATCAATGCTTGCTGCTGAGGGATTTTACAAATTCCGCGGTCTGGTCTATAGATTCCTTTTGCCCAATGGACAGTATCCAAAATCTTATCTGAAAAAATCCGTCTTATATTGGAAATGGCAATATCTTTGACATAAGGGTCAAACTCTTCACACACTTTGATTGCTTTTGGAATGATGCTATTTCTAAAATGATGGATTTCTTCTTCGGTAAATAAATGCTTTTTCTCAAAATCGCCTTCCAAATAAGATAATAACATACCGCTCGAACCAAGACGGTAATGAAGGGCCAGCAATTCAGCAAAATCAGTATAGTTTTCGTGACATAAAATGCTTTGGGAAATTATTGTAAAATCAGGATATTTTGGTTGCAAGTCAGAAAAAATTTTAAAGGCCGCTGTGGCTTTCTGCCATAGTCCTTTTGATGCGCGCATACGATCATGAACAGAAGGGTCAGGGCTGTATAAGGAAAGATCAATCAAAGTCAGTCCGGATTTTATTAACTCTTCAGCATAGTGTTCCGCATTTTCTTTTTGCGTAAAACTGCCGTTAGAATTGAGCCATATGAACCAGTTGAAGCGTCGTCCGAGCTTGATTAAGTCAGGCAGTTGTTTGTATAAGGTGGGTTCTCCACCGCTAATCGTTAATTTGAACGATCCAAGGTTCTTAGCCTCCGTTAAAATTCTTTCCCAATCTGCAAAAGTGAGCCATTGCTGCTGGCGTGCCTCTTTATGCAGTAGTCGTCTACTAGCACAGGTTGGACATTTTGCCGTACAGGCGAGCGTAGGTTTAATAACAAGGTTTTCCATAGACCTAACTCAGCCACCGAATAATTTTTTTCGTAATTGAATAAGCCATCCGACACGCTGATGAACCCGCAGGTTATTTACAAGATGCAGGCAATAACTGCAATCACAATTGGTTTTCTGCATAGATGTCAAATTTTCTAGTGTAACACTTTCTCTACGAAAAGAACGATAGTTTACATTATTCCAGATTTCAGAAAAGGTATTTTTGTGGAGATCCCCCATTGGAAGATGACATCGCTGGCAGGCGTAAACAATGCCGTCTACCCTAAAATAAGCATACTGCCAGGCAATATAACAAGGATGTTGCTGCCAGCCTGATTCACCGAGACGGTATCGCAGGATGACATCTTCAATATTATGTTGTATTCCAAGAGAGTGAAGGTTTTTCTTTAATCCTTTGAGTTCAAAACAGGCGAAATTAACTTCCTTGGCTGTTAAGAGAAAGGGTCTGAATTGTTCTCCTCCTTCTGCAGGCTGCAATACGGCAAAATGCAGGTACTTGCTCCCCGTATTATAGGCTAATAAGGCCATTTTTTCCAGATTCTTTACACTGCTGCGACTGATCGCATGAGAAATTTCCAAAATGGGAAACATTGTCCTGCGTTCTTTTTTTAATTGTGACAGTAATTGCATTGCCTTAACGACCTTGTCGAATCGCTGATGATATTTTCCGCCATTACGATAGAATTGCTGGTACTCTTCTTGAGAACTGGCCCCAAGACTCACCCTGAGAACATCGAGAGGCAAACTGACTAAAGCGGTAATTGTCGCTTCGTTAAGCAAAGTACCATTGGTATACAGTATGACTTTTAGTTGGTATTCTTTGGCAGTCGCAAGTAAATCAAAAATTTGAGGATGTAATAGTGGTTCGCCGGCCCCTACAAAGAGCAGAGTCGTTGTACCAAGAGAGTGCAGGCTTGCGCACAATCTTCTAAATTGGTCCGGTGCGAAATCTTTGACGGCTGGGTCCCCCGGAATTGTTCTGTTTAAAAGCGGCGAATGCCAGCGACAGTACAAACAACGGAGATTACAGCGATGCGTCACATCGATATTGACACTAAAAGGCCCGACAAATGCTGTGTCTCCCATTGCTAGCCCCCGTATTAAACGCAGTCTGTTATTGAGGGCTTCCAGGTGTTTTTTTCTTCCCTTTGCCAAACTTTCAGGCAATTTGTTTTGTTTTAGCATTGTTAGATTAATTCATTGATAATATGCATTTATTTAGAAATCAGAGCAGCACGTATATAGAGGTTGTTATAGTTACCATCGTACAACTTTTTCAAATATTCCTTTCCCGAAATTCTGCCATAACCAATGCCGTAATTTTGCGGGCACTATTAATCGGCGTCCTAATTGAACAGCAAGGAATGGTATACTATTTAGACGGGAAAAAACAGGGTGACGATGAATAGCACCATATTTTTTAAATGCTTCCCATACATTCGAGTCTTTCAAACCTTCTTCAATTAAGTATTGTTCTAACCATTTCAGGTAATTGATAGTTCTGATGCGGATTAGTCCTTCATCGGATAGACTCGTGTAATAAGAATCGGCGTGTCGACGATACTTCAGCCAGACCTCATCTGCCGCATACACAGCAGCTTTCAAAAATATCTTGACAAAAAAAGCTCTATCTTGAGGAAAATTTCGGGCAGGCATTTCATATCGGCCTACGTCACGCAATACACTTCGGCGAAACATAGCATCACTTGCTAACAACCTTTGCGCTCTGGTTTGAAAGATATGAATAAAAAATTGGGGGGGCATAAAAAGCATATTTAAGGGAACACCTGTGATAAAAGTGAAATCTCGATCAATATCATCCGGATTTCCAGACCAACTAAACCAATACAGCGGACGTCCGTAAACGAGATCCGCTTTTGGGAAAGATCGACAAATTGCAAGCTGCCTCTCAAGTTTATTAGGCAGCCAGACATCATCTGCATCCAAAAAAGCGATAAATTCGCCTTTTGCATTATCAAGCCCCAGGTTACGAGAAGCGCCAATCCCACAATTGCGGTGTTCTGAGTGTTCGAAGTAATGTATTTTCGAAGGGTATCGATGAACATAGCCGAGAGCAATTTCAGTGCTTTTATCGGTTGAGCCATCATCAACAAGCAGAAGCTCCCAATTTTCATATTCCTGAGAAAGGATACTTTCTATGGCTTCCCGAATGAAAGCTTCGGCATTAAAGAAAACAATAATACATGAAACACGTGGGCTGTTAAAGTTCAGTGATTGATTTCCGGATAACGTATGGGACTGTGTATAATCCATTGGTTGTTGGAGTTGTGATTAAATAGATAACAAAATGGTCTAATTTTTTTATTAATCCTGTGTAAGCCTCCGGCTTTGCCAGGCGACTCGTAAAGTTTGACATTTCCGGGAATGTAAGAAAACCTCCTTTGATGTGAACCGCTTAAAGTGAGAAGCGACAAGGAGGTTTTCAATGGAAAATGTTAAAAATTTAAGCTATTCAAAGTGGGAATGCATATATCATATAACCTGTATACCGAAATATAGAAAGAAGAAAATTTTTAAGAAGCTTGGGAAATATTTGGGTGAGGTTTTCAAAGAACTGCCTGCATCGGTGAGCACATTACAGAGGGGGCACTCCAGATTGCAGTTGGTTGTGGGCTCAATCTGCAGGTGCGTCGGATAAGCCAAGGCTTTCTGTGTTTTGAAAACAGAAGTCAGTTCTGCTGCGAGCCAGTTGAAAAGGCGTTTTCGGGGCATTCCATCGATGGTAAATTCAATCTTGTCAAAGGTGAAGACTAGCCGCCGCGTTGCGAGCGTTCTGAGCGTTTTCCATATTTTGTTCATTGTTTGTTCCTGTGTTTGATGGTTTCAAAGCTCGGCTTACGCCAAGCCGTGTAAGCGACACATTCACCGAACGCCCACGAGGAAACACCGAGAAGCAAGATGGGCATCGATTTCAGGAATCTTGACCAATACAAACGGTTCCGGATGTTGCAGAGCACAATTCTCGCAAAAAGCACGGCAGGTATCAGGAAGGAGCCGGCTGCATAGAGGACCTGTTGCGTGGACGTAAATCTTCTGCGCCTGACGAGGCCAAAGGAACGGCCGTGATGGAATTCGTGCTTGATGAATTCGCGAAAACCACTCAGGCTCAAGTGGTTGACACAAATCTGTGGCATAAACCGAATACGGTAGCCCCGTTCGTTCACCCGCCAGTGAAACTCTGTATCCGAGCAGTAGGTCCCCTCGATGAACGGGCCCAACTCCTCAAACACCTTTCGTTTGTAAGACATATTCGCGCCGGGGACATCAGTAACAGGTTTTGCAGCTGAATGGGGCATCCACTGGCTGAACTCGGTAAAGTAGGCCGCCCATCCCACCACGTTACACAGCTTACTGTTCGCAACGCTGCCACCGATGATGAGGTGTTCTGACTTGTGCGCTTGCAGGATCCGCTCCACCCAATCCTCAGTGACGGTACAGTCGGCGTCGGTAAAAGCGAAAATGTCTGCCTTTGCATGGGCCGTGCCGATGTTCCGCGCGTCGCCGCAGAATTTTCGCTCAGGCAAGGTCATCGACCGGACATCCGGAAATCGCTTTCCCACAAGTTCGGCTGTGCCGTCACTTGAGGAGTCGACCAGTATAATTTCGAATTCATTGTTCGTCTGCTGTCGGTGTAGGGATTCAAGGCAAAACGTGATTGTCTCTCGGGCGTTGTAGGAGGTGATAATAACCGAAAGTTCCGGCATACCGACGTCAGGCATCAAAGACACCACTTTTCTTGTTTCTCTTGAACAAGTGTGCGTCCCGGAATACAGGCCACGCTTGATTGCCCTTCACCCGAAGTGCGTAATAGCTGCCATGCACGATGAATTGAGGCACGTGAACTAGGAAGTAGTACGGCAAAAAAACGATAAGATGAACAAGGCTGGCGTTCAGACACTCGAAAAGGAGCAGGTTTCTGAGCAGCAGCCATCCGCGCCGCAGCAGGTAGCGGTTCATGGTTGCGGCATCCTTGTGCAAAACCTTTGCCTTCTTCACAATGACCACTCTAAAGCAGGCCCGTCGTGCCCTGACGTTAAAATCGGTTTCTTCGAAGTATACATTGTAGATAGTCCTGAAAAGGCCTATCCTCCCGAACACCGACGCCTTGATGAGGGAAGAACAGCCGAGAATGGAGTCGTCGCTCTCACCAGCGTTCACCAATGCGCGGAGAGTATCCGGCAGGATGACTACGTCGTTGTTGAAAACCCACAGGTATTCGGCACCTGTCGCCAGACCGTACTGAATTCCCTGGTTGACGGCTTTCGCATATCCTGAGTTCTTCTCGTTCTCCAGAAGCACACACTGCGAATAATGGCTGGTTACCGCCAGCTGTGAGCCGTCGCTCGATGCATTGTCGACCACGACGATCTTCAGTTTGCTTCCAGGGTAATCGACCGTTTCAATAGACGCGAGGCACTCAAGAAGATGTTCCTTGCCGTTCCAGTTGACGATGATGGCCAGCACAGAGGGCAGAGCAGCCTCTTTCGGCAGGCCTCGTTTCAGTTCTCCAGTTTCTGTATCCATGTGTACGGCAGGAAGACGTCATTTCTAGAGGCGAACGCCCGCGGCAGACGATAGCACGAATCCCGCTAATTTTCCATTCGGTCTTTCAATATACAGAGGCTCATTCTCCTGTTCTGAAGTCTTCCTTCAATGTAGACCTGTTTCCTTCTTTCAGATATTGCGCACAGATTTCAACGAGCTTTCCAAAGGCAACGATCCGGTGCCACTCCGTTCAATCCTCCCTCTCTCCATCTCTATTGGTCCACTTTTGCGTGGTTGTCATGGTGAAATTGGCCACGGAAGCATCGCTCTGAGTGTGCCGTATTTTCGGATCTCTGCCCAAATTTCTTGAGTTGATAAGAACTTCCTTTTTTGTGTGAGAAGTATAAGGAAATTAATTTTGTGTGTCAAATTGAATTCAACCTCATATTGTTGTGGCAACTCTTTGGCTGAGATTGAGGATTGGAAATGTAGTGTCGGCACGGAATTTGCCGCTGGATAGGTTTCGTTTTCTGATACATATTGGTAACGATCCCCATGGCAGCATCCGTCTACCGGCAGCGGGAGTCTCAAAACTCTCCTTATTATCGGTGCGTGGAGGACCACTTCGAAGCGTTTGAACAGGTTTATGAAGAGCGGTTTGAGCGACGATACGGCTTTTTTCGTTCCTATGTCAAACAGGTGATTTATCGGTATCTGGATTGCGGGGTTCTGAAAAACGGGTTTGCCAGGGTCAGGTGCGGAGATTGCGGTCACGAATATCTTTTGGTATTTTCATGTAAACATCACCATTTCTGCCCATCCAGCCATTAAAAACGTGTGGTAGAGTTCGATGAGCGGCTTTGTCAGGGGGTGGAAAAGGGCGTACCGCATCGGCATGTAGTGTTCAGCATCCCGAAAATTCTACGGTAAATATCTTCAACATTTTGCCCTGAAATTAGAAACTGGCAGAGTTTGTGATAACATTAATTTAGATTATAAAGGACGGGGTGGCGTTAGCTGCAATGTACCATAAGTTTTCTTTTCGTGTTAAAACCTGATGTATTCCATACATACCTTCAAAATTTCCAGCCTTTAAAAACCTGAGATATCATCTTTGCGATCAGTTCAGATGAATGTGGTGAATGAGCTATAAATCTTTCGTGTTGAGGTGGTCTTAGAGATTGTGATATCAACATCGCTATTTTTCGCTGCTCGATCCAGCCAAATCAAATGGGGGTTCTGATAGACAAAGGCAGTGAAACGACCTCTCCAAAATCACCTCATCCTGACTACAATCCTTCTTTAATCTTCCCATTCATTGCTTTAGCTGGCCGGTTCAAAGTTATCAGAGTTTATGATGCGATAATGTCAAAGCAGTCGGGCATGACATTGAGATTAAGGTCCGCCTTGTCGGCATTGACGTTCCTGAAACTAAAAAAGACAAAAGAAAGCCTGGGCAGCCATACAGCCAAAAAAACGACGAAATTTATCGTCAAACTCGTCCTGAACAAAACCGTTGAGGTTTTGAAATGGCATCCATGCTCATTTGGGTATACTGTTTGACGAAAATCAGAATTTGGTGCAATATAGGCAGGTATGTTATTTGTAGGCAATTATGTCTTATAAGGCCGTGTGAAACAGCTTCTAAAAAAATGAAAACGAATCATCAAAATAAGGCCACCGGTGTGGTTGAAGGGTACGGTGGGAGAGTCCTTCATAAAACCGGCTCGTCAGCACTTCATGAGCGGATTGTCGAGGTGTTGAAAACCCTACAGGAATTGGAAAAAATGAAGTCTCCCGTAATGCCTTATCTGGCCGCTTGGGAAGAAGGGAAGAAAATCATATGGTACGAATTTATAAGTCCAAAATTGTGCCATCTCCTAAAATGTAGCGCCGCTGAAGCCGCCAAAACATTCAGCGATGCTGTCATCGACCAGAGAATCTATAAATATACCGGGCCTGAAGCCAAATTGGAGGAGGAGATCATTACCAAAGATGAATTGGGCGGTCACAGGAAAGGCTTGCGCGAAGAAGTGAAAAAGGCGGGCAGTGTGGATGTCGTTTATAAAATCGAGGTCATGAAGGGAAAGTATTTATGGCTGAAAGACCAGGCCAATATCGAAAAATTTTCTCAAGATAATGTATACCTTTCAATTGGATTTTTAACAGATGTTACTAAGGAAATGGAGCAGAAGGATCTGTTTGAGAAGATCGGGTATTTCGATGAATTAACAAATCTTCCCAAGAGATCTATCATGGAAAGAATCTTTGAAATCAATTTGGGTAACTACCGTCGTTCGAAAATTGACGATTTTGTATTTATGATGATTGATGTCGATTATTTTAAAGCGGTTAATGACAGATTCGGACATCAAGCAGGTGATTATGTCCTCGCTGCGTTGGCAGGATTGATGACCATCAAAAAGCGGAAGGAGGACGAAATCGGCAGGTACGGCGGTGAAGAATTTTACGCGTTTTCATTGGGGCATATCAAACCTGGTGTTCAGTTTGCCGAACGGTTGCGCCGAAGCGTCGAGGGTTATCGATTTGCTTTCGATGATGCGGTTATCCCGATCACCATATCCATTGGTGTCGCTTCGGCATCACAACTGGGCGATAAAGACCAGTTGCTAGCCGACAAGTTGATCGAATTGGCAGACCAACGATTGTACGTTGCCAAACAAACCGGCAGAAATCGTGTGGTTTGGGAAGATCAGGTTAAAAACTAGAGCCCTAATTGATCGTAACAAAAATAAAAAAACAAGGGATACGGGTGCACTTTCTGCGATAAAACCAACTATCTCAGGCCCCTGTTCTGTGCAGATAGTCCATACATACATTCAAAATTTCCAACCTCTCAAAACCTGAGATATCATATAATTGACATTGAATCATAATTAAGTTATTTCCAATTTAACTATCCAAAGTTCTTTTATTTTTCCTCTCAACATTTTCTATCAGAAAAATTTCAGGAGGAGAAAAATGAGATGTCCGAAATGCCAGACTAACAATCGTGATGTGAGGAAGTTTTGCCATTCTTGTGGAGCGAAATTACTGCTGATATGCCCGCACTGTGGCTTTGAAAACCTTCCCGGGGAAGATTTTTGCGGCGAATGTGGTCATGATCTTACCAAGCCCGAAGAAGTCCCGCTCACCGATTATTCTCAACCCCAATCTTACACCCCAAAATTTCTGGCCGAAAAAATCCTGACCACCCGAAGCTCCATGGAAGGTGAGAGGAAACTCGTTACCGTCCTTTTCGCCGATGTGGCGAACTATACTTCAATGTCCGAAAAGCTCGACCCGGAGGAAGTCCACCAGATTATGGACGGCTGCTTTAAAATCCTGATGGGTGAGATCCACAAGTATGAGGGCACGATAAACCAATTCACAGGCGACGGGGTCATGGCCCTCTTTGGTGCACCCGTCGCACACGAGGATCATGCACAACGGGCCTGTCATGCCGCCCTGTCAATCCAAAAGGCTATCTGTGAATACGAGCAGAAGATCGAGAAGGACCATGGATTAGATTTCAAGATGCGGGTGGGTCTTAACTCCGGTCCTGTAATCGTAGGCGCTATCGGCGACGATCTTAGAATGGATTATACCGCTGTTGGAGACACCACCAACCTTGCATCCCGCATGGAGGCGATGGCCGGGTCCGGTGCTGTCATGGCTTCAACTGACACCTATAAAATGGCCCGGGATTTCTTTGTATTTGAGTCTGTCGGTAACGTTTCAATAAAAGGAAAAAAACAGCCACAGGAGGCTTATGAACTTATCAAGGCTTCTGAAGTCGAAACACGTATCGAAGCAGCGGCTACCAAGGGCCTTACGAAATTTGTGGGCCGTGACCCGGAGATCCAAGTCCTGAAAACTGCCTTTGAAAAAGCAAAATCCGGTTCCGGTCAAGTGGTGGGGATTGTGGGTGAAGCCGGTGTCGGTAAATCCCGGATTCTTTTGGAAGTAAGAAATATGCTCTCCAATGATGAAAACACCTATCTTGAAGGCCGCTGTCTGCACTACGGCGGCGTCATGGCCTATCTGCCCATGCTGGATATTTTGCGATTGTATTTTGAAATCCAAGAAGGGGAGCAGGAGGTTTTAATCAAGAAAAACATGAAAGAAAAGGTGTTGCAATTGCATGAGAAACTACAAAATGCACTTTCACCCTTTCAAGACCTATTGTCTCTTAAGATCGAAGATGAAGCCTATTTGAAGCTGGAACCTCAGCAAAAAAGAGAAAGAACGTTTGAAGCCCTTCGAGACCTCTTTGTCCGAACAAGCCGGCACAAGCCCCTGGTTCTTGCGGTGGAAGATCTTCACTGGATCGATAAAACCTCAGAAGAGTTTTTAGAATATCTGATCGGATCGCTGCCAAATGCTCGTATATTGTTGATCCTGCTCTACCGGCCGGAATACACCCATCTGTGGGGAAGCAAATCCTATTACACTAAGATCGGTGTCGATCAGCTTTCCACCCCGACAAGCCTCGAGCTCGTGCAGTCCATTCTCGAAGGGGGTGATGTGGTTCCGGAACTGAGAGAACTTATTCTCAACAGAACCGGAGGAAACCCCCTTTTTATGGAGGAATTCACCCACAGCCTGCTTGAAAACGGCACCATTCAAATGAAGGATGATCAGTATGTGTTGAGCCGAAAGGCGTCGGAGATCGATGTCCCTGATACCATACAGGGGATCATCGCAGCACGAATAGACCGGTTGGAAGAAAACCTTAAGCGTACCATGCAGGTGGCTTCCGTGATCGGGAGGGATTTTGCTTTCCGTATCTTACAGACAATCCCGGGAATGAAGGAAAATCTTAAATCCCAACTCATCAACCTTCAGGGGTTGGAATTTATTTACGAAAAAAGACTATTTCCAGAGTTGGAGTACATCTTTAAGCACATTCTCACCCAGGAGGTTGCTTACAACAGCCTGCTGACTAAGAGACGAAATGAGATTCATGAAAACATAGGTAAGGCCATAGAAACGATTTACACGGAGAGGCTGGAAGAGTTCTACGAAATGCTGGCGTATCACTATTCCAAGAGCGAGAATGCTGAGAAGGCTTACCAATATCTTAAACTTTCCGGCAACAAAGCCACGAGAAATTATTCCAACTCGGAGGCCTTTCGTTTTTATAAAGATGCGATCGATGTGCTGACCAATATGCCTGAGACTGAGGAAAATAAAAGAGAACAGATCGAGGTTCTCTATTTAACGACGATCCCCCTGTTTTCCTTGGGTTTCCCTGAAGGTTCCCTCGAAATCCTTCAGAAAGGGGAGAGACTATCAAAAGAGCTCGGAGACAAAAAAAGTCTTGCACACTTCGTAAGCCTAATTGATACAAATTTAGGACTTAAAGGTGAGGACCTTCTTTTAAGGTTACAATATTTAGAGGATTCCTTTAAAGAGGCTGAAAAAACAAATAATATTGGATTAATGGCTCACATTGGATTGATGCTATGTGTAATTTACTGGTGGATAGGAGAATTCTTTAAAATAATTGATATGGCTTCTAAAGTCATTGCTTTGCTGGATAAAACACAAAGACAATCTAAATTCTTTGGAGGGGGCGCTAACGTATATTCCGGCCTCCATGGAAAATATGCGGTAAGTATGGGAATATTGGGAAATTTTGAGGAAGGGAAAGTCCTGGTTGAGAAGGGCATTGATTTTGCGCTCAAGATCAAAGACTTATTTGGCTCAGGTCTGTTAGAATTAGATTACGGCACGATGCAAAATATTAAGGGAGACGGAAAGAATGCTATAGAGCATTTACAAAAATCTATTAGATATTGTGAAGAGGGACAAATTGTTATTTATTTAGGGTTGGCATG
>Ga0255052_10002915_pt1 | contig 12077 bp, 15 predicted proteins | sample JV7_2_21_MG_FD_188632 | JGI IMG/M metagenome (GOLD analysis project Ga0255052, IMG submission 188632) | Seawater microbial communities from Jervis Inlet, British Columbia, Canada - JV7_2_21 | ecosystem: Environmental > Aquatic > Marine > Inlet | place: Canada: British Columbia | collected... | reverse complement strand
CAAGGACGACGAACGGCTCGACGAGGTTCAGGCTGTTTGTACGCAAGGGCTGAACATGTTCCGCAGCCTGATGATCTATCTGACGCCGGTGATTCCCACCGTCTCCGAAGGTGCGCGCGCGTTCTTTGATGAAGCGGAATGGAACTGGAACTCAGCCGCCGAGCCACTGCTCGGCGCCACCATAAACAAATTCAAACCTCTTTTGACGCGTATCGAAGCACAACAGGTGGGCAACATGATCGAGCAGTCAAAAGATAGTACTCAGGAGCCCGAGACCGTGGCCGACGACGACACCATCAGCATCGATGACTTCATGAAAGTGGATTTGCGCGTTGCGCGAATCGATAAAGCCGAACTTGTTGACGGAGCCGACAAGCTCCTCGCGCTGACACTGAACGTCGGCGACGACACGCGCAATGTTTTTGCCGGCATAAAGGAAGCATACGACCCGGAAAGCCTCGTCGGACGACACGTAATCGTTGTTGCGAATCTCGCACCACGAGAAATGCGCTTTGGTGTGTCTGAAGGCATGATCCTGGCGGCCGGACCGGGCGGCAAAGATATCTTCTTGTTATCGCCGGACGACGGTGCTGAACCTGGAATGCGCGTCAAGTAAATCAGGCAACCCATGACAGAACTCATCGTCATTCTTGTTGGCACGGTTCTCGTCAACAACTTCGTGTTGGTTCGTTTTTTGGGCTTGTGCCCGTTCATGGGCGTTTCTCGCAATCTGGAAGCCGCGACGGGCATGTCGCTTGCGACTGCGTTCGTGCTGACATTGTCATCGGCGACGGCTTACCTCTTGCACGAGTACATTCTCGTACCACTTGACCTGGAGTACTTGCGCACCATCAGTTTTATTCTCGTAATTGCCGCAAGTGTGCAATTTACGGAAATCATGGTGCGTCGCCTGAGCCCGTTACTGAACCAGGTACTCGGCATCTTCATACCGTTGATAGCGACGAACTGTGCCGTGCTCGGTGTCGCACTTCTCAACGTGCAGCAGTCAAATGGCTTCGTCCAATCCGTGTTTTTCGGTTTTGGTGCATCAGCAGGCTTTGCACTGGTGCTGGTCATGTTTGCCACAATTCGCGAGCGCCTTGATGCCGCAGATATTCCGGCGCCATTCAGAGGCACGGCGATCGCTCTCATGACAGCGGGCATCATGTCATTGGCTTTCATGGGATTTTCGGGCATGGCCCGGCCGTGAGGATTGGTGAGATGGGCTCTATGTGGACAGCCATCCTGACCATCACCCTGATCTCTCTCGTCGCTGGACTCGCATTGAGTTATGCCTACCGGACCCTGCCATCCGATTCGGGCGAGCTAATCGAGCAAGTCAATGAACTTCTCCCGCAAACCCAGTGCGCGCAGTGCGGATATCCAGGTTGCAGACCTTATGCAAAAGCGATCGTCGACGGTGATGCAACCATCAACCTGTGCCCTCCCGGAGGCGACGATACGATTCGTCGACTCGCCGGCCTGCTTGGCAACGATATTCTCCCACTTGCCGAGGGACCTGCATCGGGACGCGCAGTCGCCGTAATTGACGAATCATTGTGCATCGGCTGTACGCACTGCCTTGGTGCATGTCCCGTCGATGCGATCGTCGGCGCTCAACAACTGATGCATACAATCATCGAAGCCGAATGCACAGGCTGCGAGTTGTGTGTGGCGCCCTGCCCGGTTGACTGCATCAGTATGAAGAGCTTGTCGTGAGTGCCCCAACGTATGACCTTGGAAAACTGCACGGCGGATTGCGTCTGCAGGCACACAAAAAGATATCGACAGCCAAACCGATTCGACACATTCCGGTACCCAGGCAACTAATCTTGCCGATCACGCAACACGCCGGCGACCCGGCACAACCGATCGTTAGTATCGGCGAACGTGTGTTTAAAGGGCAATTGATAGCCGAGCAGGAGGGTTCACTTGGCGCGCCTGTGCATGCGTCGTCGTCAGGCCGGGTTGTCGCCATAGAACCATGGCCTGTCTCACGTCGCTACGGCGACAATGCTCCGTGTATTGTCATTGAGTGCGATGGCAAAGACGAGGCAATCGGGACCGCCGACAATCTGCCAGGTTACGAAACGCTTGCTCCGCGAGACCTTCTAAGCAGGATTCTGCAGGGCGGCATTGTGGGTCTTGGCGGTGCCGTTTTTCCAACGGCCCAAAAACTCATGCAGGCGATGAGTTGCGAACTTGAGTTCCTGATCCTGAACGGCGTCGAATGCGAACCATACATCAGTTGTGACGATGTACTGATGCGCGAGTATGCGCATGAAGTTATCGCAGGCGCACAAATACTGTTGCACGCGCTTGATCTCGATCTCTGCTACGTCGTTATCGAAAGCGACAAGCCTGTTGCGATTCGCCGTCTTGGTGAGGTGCTGGCCCAACTTGACGATGCACGCATTGTGCTCAAGCAAGTACCAACAATTTACCCTTCCGGGGGCGAAGATCAGTTGGTACAGCTCGTCACGAACCGGGAAGTGCCAAGCGGCGGGTTGCCAACGGATGTCGGCTGTCTCGTCCAGAACGTCGGCACAGCGGCCGCAATTCACAACTGGATTAACAACAACCAACCACTTGTTTCACGAATTACGACGGTGACCGGTGACGGTGTGGCTCGACCAATGAACGTGGAAGCCCGGCTCGGCACGACGATCGCCGATATTATCGAGGTCGCCGGAGGTTATACCGACCGCGCTGAGCAGCTCATCATTGGCGGTCCGATGACCGGCAAGTCCGTTACGTCGGACCGGGTCCCGCTGGTCAAAGCAACGAATTGCATCCTGGTGATATCGAAATCGCCCTCCGTCAGTGCCGAACTTCCCTGCATCCGTTGTGGCGACTGCGCCGCGGTCTGCCCGATTCAACTTCTGCCGCAACAATTGTTCTGGTACGCATGCGCCGATGATGAGGCGAAGATGCGAAGCTATGGCCTGACGGACTGCATTGAATGCGGTTGCTGCGACCTCGTCTGTCCAAGCCACATACCACTGACAGCGGACTTTCGCACGGCGAAGGCGCGTATCCGGGAACTTGCAGACGAGAAAGCGCGCGCGGCCCGCGCACGGCTTCGGTTCGAGGCACGCAACGAACGGCTCGAGATGGAACAAACCTTGCGCGACGAAGAACTGGCGCAGCAGAAAGAATCAGCCAGGAAAGCGGGCCCCGATGCGATCGCCGAAATCCTGAAGCGAAAACAAGAGCAGGACGAGGACTGATCGTGGACTTTGTCAGGAGGGAAGCACCGTATCTGGCGCCCAAAGCCGATGTTGCGTCGATGATGTTGCAAGTGTTGGTCGCCCTGATTCCGGCGGCACTTGCACATGTCTGGTATTTTGGTCCGGGCTTCCTTTTTAACCTGATCGTTGCATCGATTGTCTGCGTAGGCGCTGAGGCATTGATGATGCGCGCGCGCGGCCGCGATCCTGAGATCGCCCTCGCCGACTTCAGCGTACTCGTCACCGCCGCATTGCTGGCATTCGCCCTGCCATCCCTGACACCGTGGTGGGTTACCGCGACTGGCTCGCTGTTTGCCGTTGTCGTAGCGAAGCACCTGTATGGCGGCCTGGGTTTCAATGTCTTTAACCCGGCTATGGCCGGATACGTTGTTATTCTCGTCGCATTTCCGATGGACATGAACCTCTGGGTCGCGCCACGTATGGGCGATATCGACTACATCGACCTGACAGTCTTGCAAACCCTCAATTACACGCTAACCGGGTCTCTGCCCGAAGCCCTTACTTTTGATGCGCTCAGCCGGGCAACACCACTCGACGCGATGCAATCGGGCCTGCGTAACATGCGGACATATGCGGAGATTCGCACCAACCCGATGATGGGCGACTTCGGTGGGCGTGGTTGGGAGTGGATTGGCAACCTCTTCGCATTTGGCGGTTTCTGGTTGCTCATCAAGAAAATCATTCGCTGGCAAATCCCGGCCGGCGTGTTTGCGGGCCTGCTCATACCAGCCGGCCTGATGTACATCATCGCACCAGGATCGAATGCAAGCCCCGGCTTTCACCTTTTCTCCGGCGCCACAATTCTGTGCGCTTTTTTCATCGCAACCGATCCGGTATCGGCCGCCACAAGCCCGAAGGGCCGTTTCATCTATGGCTGCGGCATCGGGTTCCTGATTTTCGCAATCCGAAAGTGGGGCTCGTACGCGGACGGCGTTGCATTCGCCGTATTGATGATGAACATGGCGACACCTGCGATCGACTACATCACGCGACCACATATCGTCGGGCATCTGACCCGTGGTGACAGGTCATGAACGATCAGACTGTCGTTAAAACAGGAATGATTCTCGCGCTGATTGCAGCCATCTGTACAACATTGGTCGCCGGAACATTTCAGGTCACGAAACATCGAATTGCAGCTAATGAAAAAGCGCTGCTCGAACAGAGCCTCCAACCGGCTCTCGCCGGATTGTTTTACGACAGCGGCATCAGTGAATCTCGCCTCGTCTTAAAAGCACCTCACGAGCTTCCCGGCAATGATGCAGCAATAATTTACCGTGTTTTCGGCGAAGGGAAACCGGTTGCAGCGTTGTTTGCCGTCACCGCGCGTGATGGATTCTCGGGACCAATTCGAATACTGCTCGGTGTTGACTCTTCCGGTGTGGTTACAGGAGTTCGCATACTGAAGCATCGCGAAACGCCGGGTCTCGGCGATAAGATCGAGTCGGCGCGCTCGGATTGGGTTTTTCAATTCGATGGCCACGCGATAGGCAATCCGGTTGTTACCGGGTGGGCGATCAACGACGATGGCGGCGAGTTCGATCAATTGACCGGCGCATCGGTTACATCCCGCGCTGTCATCAATGCGATTCGTGACACATTGCTTTATTTCGAAACCAATCGTGACGAGATTTTCGCACTTTCGGGGACAGGGGAAGACGAATGACATCAGGTGGACTCATCGAGCGAATGCAAACAGGCCTGTGGGCGGAGAACCCCGGCCTGGTCCAGTTGCTCGGGCTGTGCCCATTGCTGGCTGTCACGACGACATTCGTCAATGGCTTCGGGCTCGGCATCGCCACACTTCTCGTCTTGACATGCTCGAATGCCCTGGTGTCAGCAACCCGTCGCTGGATCAGGCAGGAAATCCGTATTCCCATATATGTCTTGATCATTGCGAGCCTTGTCACGTGCATCGAACTGATATTCAAAGCCTGGTTTCCGACGCTCGATCGGTCGCTTGGCATCTTTATCCCCCTGATTGTTACGAACTGCGCCATCGTTGCCCGGGCAGAAGTCTTTGCATCACGCAATCCCATTGGCGCCAGCATCGCCGACGGAATCGGAATGGGCGCCGGATTCGCAATGCTGCTCATGACTATTGGCGCGTTTCGTGAGCTTGTTGGACAGGCGTCGATCTTTTCACGCCTCGATATGCTTACCGGCGGTGAGCCATTCGCCGGATTTTCGTTTGCTGACAGCGGTTTTCTGCTCGCCATTCTGCCGCCGGGCGCATTTTTCAGTCTTGCACTTGCCGTAGCGCTTAAGAACCACATTGATCACAAGCGCCGCATTTCACGCAACGCCGGCATGCCGCGGCGCCTGCGAAGGGCTCGCTGATGAACAAAGACAAGCGAATGGCTATTTACGCGAAACTCCGGGAACTCGATCCGAGTCCGGACACCGAACTGCGCTATGTCAATCCATTCGAACTGCTCATCGCTGTAATTCTCTCTGCGCAAGCAACGGACGTCAGTGTCAATAAGGCAACCACTCGTTTGTATCCGGTCGCCAACACGCCTGAGAGAATATTCGATCTCGGCGTCGCCGGACTTAAGCCTTACATTCGCACGATTGGCCTCTTTAATAGCAAGGCCGCGAACATCATCAAGACTTGCCGAATCTTGATCGATGAGCACAACAGCATCGTGCCGCATACTCGCGACGAACTGGAGATGTTACCGGGCGTTGGCCGAAAAACGGCAAATGTCATACTGAATACTGCATTCGGTGAACCGACAATCGCAGTGGATACGCACATTTTCAGGGTCTCGAATCGCACAGGCATTGCCAAGGGCAAGACTCCGTTCGAGGTTGAGAAACGGCTGGTGCGCCTGACGCCTGACGAATTCAAAAAGAATGCGCATCACTGGCTAATTCTGCATGGCCGCTACATCTGTAAAGCGCGCAAGCCCTCGTGTGATCAGTGCCCAATTATTGAGTGGTGTGAATACCGCCATAAGGAACTGCAGTGATCTTCGGGCAGGACAGAAATGAGCTTCGCAAAATGTACGCAGATGCCTGGCAAAAGCACTGCGACAAGCAAACGCTGTCACCGCTTGAAGACCAAATCGCCCGAGTGATCGAAGATCACCCCGAGTACCATGATGCGATCACTGGCAATCTCGAGCGTGATTTCACGGTCGAGGGCGGCGAGACCAACCCGTTTCTGCATATGGGCCTGCACCTCGGTATTCGGGAGCAGATATCGATCGATCGCCCCGGCGGAGTTGCAGAAATTTTCAGAAATCTCGCCGGAAAAACCGGCGACGCTCACGGTGCCGAGCATCGCATGATCGACTGCCTTGCAGAGACCTTGTGGGAGGCGCAAAGTCAGAATCAGGCACCGGACGAAGCCAAATACATCGAGAGATTATGCCGGCTGTAATGTAATAAATGCGGCTATCGCGTGGTCTTGTTTCGTAACGCATCAACAGGACTAAAATGAGCGATCCAAACCCACAATATCCTGTGACCGGCGCAGGCCTTGGCTTTCGACGCCCGTTGGCTGACAAGCTCAAGGCTGTATCACCTGGCGATATCGATTTTATGGAAATCGCGCCGGAGAACTGGATTCATGTCGGCGGGGCATTAGGCAAGAAGCTGCGCTGGTTCACAGAGCGGTACCCGTTTCTCATTCACGGACTGTCGCTATCGATCGGCTCCCCTGCCCCACTAAATGAACAGCTCGTACGCGACATCAAGGATTTCATGGCTGAGCACAAGATTCGCATGTACTCAGAGCACCTGAGCTATTGCGGCGATGACGGCCAACTCTACGACCTGATGCCGATCCCGTTCACGGAAGACGCAGTGAAATACGTCGCCGCACGAGTACGACGCGTTCAGGACATTCTTGAGCAGCGCATCGCGCTCGAGAACGTCTCTTACTATGCGCCGACCGATACGGCGATGAACGAAGCGGAATTTACGCTGGCTGTTCTCGAAGAAGCTGACTGCGACCTTATGCTGGATATCAACAACATCGTCGTTAACAGCATCAACCATGGCTACGACGCGCACGAGTTCATGCTCAAAATGCCCGCAGACCGAATTCGGTATTTTCACCTGGCCGGACACTATGTCGAGGCCGAGGACCTGCGTATCGATACTCACGGCACAGCTGTCGATGATCAGGCCTGGCAGTTGCTCGCTGATGCGTATACGCATTTCGGTGTTGTCCCGACCTTACTCGAGCGCGATTTCAATTTCCCGCCAATAGAGGAACTTGTGAACGAGTTAGATCACATACGGGAGCTTCAGACCGCGGCGGCTCGCAAGGAGGCGGCTAATGGCTGAACTTCCTGATTTTCAGAAGAAGCAGCTTGCTTTTGCCGCTCACATCCGTGATCCCGAGCATGTGCCTGCACCTGAAGGTGTCGAGGATCGACGCATGGCGATTTATCGCGAGTTGTTCTTCAATAATTTGCGCAACCTGCTGTCGACTATGTTCCCGGTTCTAAAGAAGCTGCACAAGAAAGAGAAATGGGAAGAGTTGATTCGGCTGTTCATGCAACGCCACCGCGCGGACACGCCTTATTTTTTGAAGTTGCCCGAAGAATTTCTCAGCTTCCTGCAGAACGAATACGAGTTTCAGGACGACGATTTTCCGTTCCTGATCGAATTGGCCCACTACGAGTATATTGAGTTGGCGCTCTCGATTTCGGAGGAAGAAAACGACCTGACATGCATTGACCCTGACGGAGATTTGCTAGCGGCGATTCCGGTGAAATCGGCACTGGCCTGGGTTTACGCCTACCAATATCCGGTACATCGAATTTCTACGGACTACATTCCCACAGAACCTGCCGAACAGCCTGTTTTTCTGGCCGTGTATCGCCGCGCAAACGACAAGGTCGGATTCCTGGAACTTAATCAGGTCACTGCAAACCTGTTGGATGCAATTTCTCAAAACGAGAGTCAACTAACCGGCGAGCAATTGCTCCGGGCCCTGGCAGAAGAAATCAACTACACAGATATCGATGCTTTGATTCAACATGGCGCCGCGGCACTCAAAGAAATGAGACAACTTGAAATACTGACTGGCACCCGGTTGCCGGCGTAAGGAGTATGGCAATGGATAAGCTGCATCGGTTCTGGAAACGTGTCGTCAATGTTCTTGACCCGGCTGGCGACTGGATCGCCTTGTTGCCGATTCGATTGCTGATGGCGTTCGAGTTCGGCAAAGCCGGTTTGATGAAATTCAACGGCAACAACTGGTTCGCAAGCGTGCAGGACGATTTTCCCTTCCCATTCAACGTGATTCCGGTCGAGATCAGCTGGTTCCTGGCGACGTGGTCCGAGATCCTTGGCGCTGCAGGCCTCGTACTTGGCCTGTTCACCCGGTTCTGGGCCTTCAGCCTGATCATTCTGACGATTGTCGCGATATCCGGCGTGCACTGGCCCGACGATTACTCGAGCTTCGCAGAGCTCTGGAAGGGTTATTCCGTGTCGGACAAGGGCTTCGGCAATTACCGCATCCCATTGCTCTTCATCGCGATGCTCATCCCCCTGATGTTCAAGGGCGCCGGCAAGCTAAGCCTCGATCACGTTCTCGCCAAACGTTTCAGATAGGAGCATCGCAAACTTGTGGGAGCGGCTTCCGGATTTGTGGGAGCGGCTTCCGGATTTGTGGGAGCGGCTTCAGCCGCGATAGTGAACGATAACGAGCAGCACTCATACCGTAACATCAAACGGGCAGGTTTCTCTGAGGCTTATCTCCGCGAGAACTGGATTCCGATCAATAGGTGAGCATCAGGCGGCGGAAGCTGCAACCTGAATCTCTGTCTCGAGTTGCGAGTCAGCCTTCAACGAGTTCGTGATCAGACACGACTTGTCTGCCATCTCCAGCAATCGTTGCGCCTTACTCTCTCGTGTGCCAGCGGGCACTTCCAGAACAGCATTGATATGGAATGCTGTAAATTGCGTCACGCGATCGATTTTTTCCAGGTCGCCCACGACGTCGCAACTCAGCGATCGCCACTCCATTTTCGACGCCCGCGCGATCGCTTTGAACGAAAGGATGAAGCAATCCGCGACTGCCGCGACCAACAATGTTTCTGGCGACCAGCGATCGCCGGGCCCGCCAAATTCGGCCGGAGCGGCGGATTCAATGTTATCGACTCCGGCGCTCTCCAACTGCACATTGCTGTCGGATTGGGCTGACGCTGCTACTGAATAGTGATGGGGGAAGTCCTGCACGTTCGATTCTCCTGTTAATCGATGCTAGATTCGGACGCTGCACGTGTTACGGCAATACGTAATTCACACAGGCCGTCAGCCTTTGTTTTTGCGGCTGCCGCACATAGGGAGTGCTCATGGAAAACGACAATCCAAGTAACGAACAAGAATCCCAACCGCAGATCAATTTTTCCGAGCCTGAAATTCAACTTGCCCTGGAACGATTGCGCGCCGAACAGAATCTCGTCATGGCAATCGTGGCTGGCCTCTTGGCGGCGGTGTTCGGCGCCGGCGTATGGGCTGCTGTAACCGTATTGACGGAGTACCAGATTGGCTGGTTGGCGATCGGCATTGGGTTTGTTGTCGGCTGGACTATTCGAATAGTCGGCAAGGGCGTTGACCAGATCTACGGTATTGTCGGTGCAATCTTGTCTCTGATCGGATGCGCATTGGGCAACCTGCTGTCCATGACCTACTTCATCGCCGATGCCGAGGGTCTCGAATACGGCGAACTTCTCACACAGATGACATTCCCGCTCGCGATAGAGATCATGTCAGCAACGTTCAGCCCGATGGACATCATCTTTTATGCCATCGCGGTTTACTTTGGCTACAAGTACGCGTTTCGCACGATTACTGAAGAAGATCTGACACGCGCGCTCGGCAGGTCCTTCTGAGATCACGCGTTCAGGAGACTAACGCTTTTTCGGCATGTACAGGTCGGTGAGCGTACCTTCGTAAGCTTCGGCCGCGAATGCGACCGTTTCCGACAGTGTGGGGTGAGGGTGGACTGTTTGGCCGATGTCGGTTGCATCGGCACCCATTTCGATGGCGAGCCCGATTTCGGCAATCAGGTCTCCTGCATTCGGGCCAACGATCGCTCCGCCCAATACGCGTTCCGTCTTCTTGTCCCATAACAGCTTCGTGAAGCCTTCTGCACGCCCCAGTGATAATGCACGGCCGCTTGCTGCCCACGGTATCCTTGTCCGGTCGTAGTCGACACCCTGCTCTTTCGCTTCTGTTTCGGTCAGGCCCACCCAGGCAATTTCCGGGTCTGTGTAGGCAACAGATGGGATAGTCCGCGCGTCAAAGTGACTCTTTTCACCGGCTGCGACTTCAGCCGCCACTTTGGCTTCGTGCGTCGCCTTGTGCGCAAGCATTGGTCCCGGAACGAGATCACCAATTGCGAAAATATGCGGCACATTTGTGCGCATCTGCTTATCGACGCTTATGACGCCACTGTCACTCACTTCTACGCCCGCTTTGTCGGCATCGAGTTGATCGCCGTTCGCACGCCTGCCTACAGCGACGAGTACGCGATCGTATACGCCGATCTCGGGCGCGTTCTTGCCCTCGAATGTCACTTCGATACCCGGCACCGTTGGCCTCATGCCTGTAACCTTCGTCGACGTCATGATGGCCTCGTAGCGAGGCTTGACGATTTTCAGGAACGGACGCAGCAGGTCTTTGTCGGTCCCCGGCATCAGCGAATCCAAAAGCTCCACAACGCTGACATCCGTACCCAGGGCGCTGTATACGCAGGCCATCTCGAGACCGATGATGCCGCCGCCGACCACGAGCATGCGTTTCGGCAAAGGGTCGAGTTCCAATGCACCGGTCGAATCGATGATGCGCGGGTCCTCGGGCAAACCAGGCAACATGATGCTCTCGGATCCGGCAGCGATGATGCATTTCTCGAATGCGATAGTCTCGCCATTGTCTAGCTGCAGATTGTCGGCAGACACAAATTTGGCGATTCCATGTAGAACACGGACCTTGCGCTGTTTCGCAAGCTGCGTAAGGCCACCGGTCAGTTTACTGACAACTTCATTTTTCCAGTCACGTAGCTTGCGCGCATCGATTCTGGGCTTGCCGAATGCGATACCGTGATCGGCCATCGCTGCGGCATCGTCAACGACCTTCGCCGCGTGCAATAGAGCCTTGGATGGAATGCAGCCGACATTAAGGCACACACCACCAAGTGTGTCCCAACGCTCGACCATAACGACATCCATGCCGAGGTCGGCTGCGCGGAATGCCGCCGTGTAACCACCGGGCCCGGCGCCGATTACAACAAGTTGAGCCTGATGGTCCGCCACTACGGAGCTGCCCGGAGCAAATCCTCGACGTCAGAAAGCTTCTGACCGAGAAAAGTAGTGAAACGGACGGCAGCCGCACCATCAACGACACGATGATCATATGACAGCGACAGCGGCAACATCAGACGCGGCGCAAACTCGGAGCCGTTCCAGACTGGCTGCATGGACGAGCGAGAAACACCGAGGATCGCAACTTCTGGCGCATTGACGATCGGTGTAAACGCTGTTCCACCAATACCGCCGAGGCTCGAGATTGTGAACGATGCGCCCTGCAGCTGTGGCGTCTTAAGTTTACCTTCGCGCGCTGCAGCCGATAGTTCTGCGAGCTCAGTCGCCAATTCGTAGACGTCCTTCTGATCTGCATCGCGAATAACAGGCACCATCAGGCCCTGATCCGTATCAGCCGCAAACCCGATATGAATGTACTTTTTCAGGACAAGGCTTCCGCCATCATCAGAGAGCGATGAATTGACCTGCGGAAACTCACGCAACGCTGCAACAGCCGCCTTTACGATGAACGCGAGTGGTGTCAGCGGAATGCCACGCT
>Ga0255052_10002914_pt1 | contig 12078 bp, 7 predicted proteins | sample JV7_2_21_MG_FD_188632 | JGI IMG/M metagenome (GOLD analysis project Ga0255052, IMG submission 188632) | Seawater microbial communities from Jervis Inlet, British Columbia, Canada - JV7_2_21 | ecosystem: Environmental > Aquatic > Marine > Inlet | place: Canada: British Columbia | collected... | reverse complement strand
CGGCAAACCAACCGATGAAGAAGATGCGCGTCATTACCTGTGGCGATTCTGGCGGCATATCCAGCGGTCGGGGCAGCTGACGATCTTCGATCGCAGCTGGTACGGCCGCGTACTGGTCGAGCGAGTCGAAGGATTTGCAAGCGAACAGGAGTGGCGACGCGCGTATGCCGAGATCAACGACTTCGAGGACGAGCTCGTCGAGTACGGCACGATCCTCGTCAAGTTCTGGTTACATGTCTCGCCGGAAGAACAGCGGGTGCGTTTCGAGGACCGCAAGCTGAAGCCTTTCAAGCGCTGGAAGCTGACGTCGGAAGACTGGCGCAATCGCGGCAAGTGGTACGACTATGAAAAAGCGGCTCACGACATGGTCAAGTACACGAGCACGCATGCTTCACCGTGGGAACTCATCGCAGCGGACAATAAGAACTACGCGCGGATCAAAGTACTGGAAACGTTCGGTGATTACCTGGAAAAAGAGCTGGAACTGTAGGAGCGGGCTCCCGTCAGGCGGGATCGAGACATGCCCGCGATCGCGGAATGCATCGCGCCCATGGGGCGCTCCTACAATCTTCGATAAGCACTGTAGGAGCGGGCTCCCGTCAGGCGGGATCGAGACATGCCCGCGATCGCGGAATGCATCGCGCCCATGGGGCGCTCCAACAATGTGAACTAAAGCCTCCACAGGGCGGCCCCTTCGTGGCACCATTACGTCTTCATCGCGGCCATGGGCCGCTCCTACAGCCGAGTCTATGAGCGAAGAAAGCCGCAAACTGTTAATTGTTGAGGATGACCCCGGTCTCCTGAATCAACTCAAGTGGTGCTTTGAGGGCTATGACGTATTTACGGCCGAGGATCGCCCGGCCGCGATCGTCGAGCTCAGGCGCCACGAACCGGCGGTCGTTTTGCAGGACCTCGGGTTGCCACCGAATCCCGAAGGCGTCGAAGAGGGGCTTCTGACGCTCACCGAGACTTTGAAACTCGCGCCACACACCAAAGTTATCGTGGTCACTGGACACGGTGACCAGGACAACGCGCTGACTGCGGTTGCGCAAGGTGCCTACGACTTTTACGAAAAGCCCGTCGACACCGACACGCTGAAACTGCTTGTCGATCGCGCGTTCAATATCTCCGAACTCGAGTCCGAAAACCGCAAGCTGCAGAGCCAGATCAACGAATCGCCGCTCGACGGCATCGTCGCGTCAAGCGAGGGCATGCTGGCCGTTTGTCGCATGATCGAGAAGGTCGCACCGACTGATGTCACGGCGTTGTTGCTCGGCGAGAGTGGCACAGGTAAGGAACTGCTCGCGCGCGCCTTGCATCGCCTGAGTCCGCGGAGCGAAAACAACTTCGTCGCGATCAACTGTGCGGCTATTCCGGAGAATCTGCTCGAGTCCGAACTGTTCGGTCACGAAAAAGGCGCGTTTACGGGCGCGCACAAGCAAACCCTCGGCAAGATCGAACTTGCCAACGGCGGCACGCTGTTTCTCGATGAAATCGGTGACATGCCGCTTTCATTACAAGCCAAGATGCTGCGCTTCCTGCAGGAACGCATCATCGAACGTGTCGGTGGGCGCGAGGAGATTTCGGTCGACGTGCGCGTCGTTTGTGCCACCAATCAGATCCCTGAAGTGATGATAAAGGAAAGCGTGTTTCGTGAGGATCTCTACTACCGCGTCAGTGAAATCACGATCAATATTCCGCCGCTCCGCGATCGCGAGGAAGGCCGCCTGATCCTCGCGCGCAAGCTGCTGCACAAGTATGCCAAGTCGCAGGCGAGGGCGATCAACGGCTTTTCCGACGATGCCGTACACGCTATCGAGTCTTACTCGTGGCCCGGTAATGTCAGGGAGTTGGAGAACAAGATCAAAGGCGCCGTCATCATGGCAGACGGCAAGTTCGTCACAGCGGCCGATCTCGGGGTCGCAGCCGGTGAAGGTGAGGAAGAGTCGCTGAATTTGCGCGAGGTCCGGCAGCACTCCGAATCGAAAGCCATTCGCGTCGCACTCACCAAGAGCTTCGGCAATATTTCCAAAGCGGCAGAGATGCTCGGCATCACCCGGCCGACCTTGTATGACCTGATGAGTAAGTACGGCTTGTCGGCAGAAGGGTATTCGAAGAAGAACGTCGCATCGTAGCAGGACTAGCAGGCCCGAATCGCGGCTAAAGCCGCTCCCACAGTGCTTACAGAATTCTGTGGGAGCGGCTTTAGCCGCGACAATTAGTGCTTACAGTATTCTGTGGGAGCGGCTTTAGCCGCGACAATTAGTGCTTACAGAATTCTGTGGGAGCGGCTTTAGCCGCGATACCAAATAGCGATCGCGGCCGAGCTAATAGGACCACTACACCAGTCGATTGGTGCAAGGTGCTAATAGCACGGGGCGCTCCCACAAGGGCGCGAAAAAAAAGGCCGCCTTTTCAGGCGGCCCATGTCATTTGGCATTGCCCAGGGGGAATGGGCGTTGCCTGGTTGTTGTTAGAAATCGATGCTGAATGTCCCCGTCACGGTCATAGGCGGTCCGTAGAACGCTGTCGTGTTGCCTTCGAGCCCGAGTGCAGGGAACGGATAACCTGCGACTTTGTATTCTTCGTCACCCAGGTTCTTGCCGTGCAGGCCCACGCGCATGCGGCCGTCATCGTCTTCCCACACGAGGCTCAGGTTCCAGAGCGTGAACGATTTCTGATCCAGGAGAGGGTTCAGGGTTTCAAACTGGCTCGCGTCGTCGCGGTAGGACGCCGACGTGATGACCGCGAAACTGCCACCCTTACCAAACAGTGACATCGGTGTTTCGAAAGTCACGGTCCCACTGGCAGTCAACTTCGGCGTATTCTGGAATACAGCATCGTCCGCAACATCGACGTTAAGGGCGTTAATGAATTCCTTGTATTCCGCATCGAGATAGCCGATGGCCCAACCCAACGACCAGCTGTCATTTGCACGGAACAAGCCTTCGAATTCGATTCCAGGCAGCTCAGCTTTAGCAGCATTCGACGTTACGCCTGCAAACGTGTCGTTGATACCATCACCGTCAGTATCGTAGCCAATGGATCCGGGTATCTGTACGTCCTCGTAGTCGCCGAAAAACACGGCGAGACTGGAGTTCAGGCGGCCATCCAAAACGCTCGATTTGAGGCCGACTTCGTAGGACTTGACGGTCTCAGGTTCGTACATCATGAAGTCGAAAATCTCCTCCGCGGAAACGGTTCCATCGTTGTCGAGGTCGGGCGCGGTGGACGTTTGCGCTCTTGGGTCAAAGCTGCCGCCTTTGAAGCCTTCACTGTAAGAGAAGTACAGGTGCTGTTGGTCGTTCGGTCGCCAGCTTAGCGAAACTCTTGGTGAGAATTCGGTCCACTTTTCGCTGCCGTTGAAATCGGACGTCGTTGCTATAACCACACCGGTGCCGCCGAATCTCGGCGATATGCCTCCGGCAAACGTCCTGCGGAGCACTTGCGAGGTTCGCTCGTCCGATGTGTACCGGCCGCCGATCGACAGGCTTAGAGCATCCGAGAAGTCGTAGGTGAAGTCTGCAAACACCGACCAGGTATCAGTGTCGACGTCACCCAGCGTATTCGCATTCAGGCCCGGAACACCGATCAGCGCTCCCAACGGCCCCAACACCACGTCAAACTCGTTAAACGCATTCGCATCGAGCATATAAAAGCCGGCAACGCCGTTCCAACGGTCGCCCGAATACAGCAGTTGTAGTTCTTCGGAAAACTGCTCATTCGTATACAGCACCGGCACATCGAGGTCATCGACCGGCAGGCTGTCAAAGTCGATGGGTGACCATGTTTCGTCGTCCCGGTATGCAAGAATATTCTTGAGCGTCCAGTTGTCATTGATTGTCCATTCCATGAGCAGCGACGTTCCCTTTGCCTCGACACTTTGCTTGGGAACGCTCAGACCTGCACGCGTATCAAAGACATCGCTGAGAATCGGTGCACCGGAGACTGCGCCAACCTCCACGCGATGTCCGGCCTTGGGATCGGAGTTGTCGTCGGTGTAGTCACTCGACAGGCGGAAAAGCAGATTCTCGGACGCATCCCATTCAAGTGTGAGCCGCGCGCCAAGGATGTCTTTGTTGTAATTCTCCCAGCCACTTTGAGTCAGATTGTCGCCGAAACCATCGCGCGTGAATTTGGCGATTGTGCCGCCGATGCGGAAAGAATCGGAAACCGCTGCAGACGCGGTCAAGAGTGCGTCCAGTTGATTGTAGTTGCCCACCGAGACCCGGAAATTCTTGCGTGATTCGTCCGGCAGCGGCCGTGTGACGTATTTGATCGCGCCACCAATCGTATTTCGGCCATAAAGCGTGCCTTGTGGACCACGCAGAACTTCGATGCGCTCCACTTCATACAGATCCAGTACAGCTGCGTGTGGTCTGTTGAAGTAGATGTCATCGACGTACAGACCGACGCCAGACTCGAAACCGGCAACCGGGTCCTGTTGTCCGACACCGCGAATGAATGCGGTAAGTGTTGTGTTGGTTCCGCGCGAAACCTCCAGCGTCACGTTTGGGCTGGATTGCCCGATCTCAACGATGTCCTGCACACCGATGCGTTCGAGATCATCACCCGACATCACGGAGATGGAGAGTGGCACGTCCTGCAGCGATTCCTCGCGACGGCGGGCCGTAACTGTGATTTCGTCCACTACGGTGGCTGAATCGTCTTGCGCCAAGGTCTCGTTGGGCGCTGCGAACAGGGCGAGAGAGCCCGCGACTACGCCATATACGGCGGTGCGGACAAGTGAATTCAATTGGATTTGCATGTGTGTTCCCCCCCGGGAATAGTCGGGCGCTTTGCCCGGATATTTCAACGAACGTTGAAGGGAGATTAGTTCAACGAGCGTTGAAATGCAAGTGTGGGGCAATCCGGGCTCAATCGCGGCTAAAGCCGCTCCCACAACGCAGTGATGATGCTGTGGGAGCGGCTTTAGCCGCGATCTCAAAGCCAGCTGTAGGAGCGGCCCATGGCCGCGATCTCAAAGCCAGCTGTGGGAGCGGCTTTAGCCGCGATCTCAAAGCCAGCTGTAGGAGCGGCCCAAGGCCGCGATCTCAAAGCAAGCTGTGGGAGCGGCTTTAGCCGCGATTCTATTTGCTGCAGAGCCGCTCGAATCCGGCCGCCAGGAATTTCGGCATACGCTCGCTGATGCTCGCCATATCAGAAGACTTCACAATTCCCTGCGACAAATTGTCGATACGACCGGTTTCGGCAAACGTCAGCGTCAGAGCGCCCGACAGGAAGTGGTGGCACCAGAACAATTCGGCCTCATCGCAGTCGGGTAGGGCCTTGCGCAATGCCTCAATGAATCGCCGGACCAGGGGGTCGAAGTAGCGCGTCATCAACTCGCCACCCCATTCGGGTGAGTTGTTGATCTGCGCAATCAACTGGAAATAGTACTTCCATTCATCGTGTTCTTTGGCGAGAAGATCAAGCAGTGGGGTGGTGAACGCGGCAATAATTTCCTCAACTGTCGGCGCATCGTCGGGATGTCGCTGTTCGACCGCCTCGAGTGCCCGCAGGCGAATCTCGTTGAGATGCTCGACTCGTCGCAGCATGACTTCGTCAAAAAGATCACGTTTCGATTTGAAGTGGTAGTAGGCCAGCGAGACGTCCGCTTTGGCCTTCGACATGATCTGCCGCACCGAGACGCCTTCGTAGCCTTTGTGGGCGAATAACTCTTCAGCGGCGTCAAGAATGCGGTCGCGCGTTTTCTGTTTGTCCTGAACCATAGCGTTGACCATATTTGAAATTCAACAATCGTTCAACTACTATTCAACGATCGTTGAAATTGGCCAAATGCTTTTACCGGCCGGCCTGTAAAGGATTGGGAGCTATTGAGATGGCGTGGTTTTCGCCAAAACCTCTGTTGATACCGGACATTATTGCCCTCAACACGACGTCGCTCGCGACCAAGGACGCGGTTGTCGACGGCGACTCGGTCGTGAGTTGGGCAGGCTTTGGCGCCGGTACGGCGCAAGTGGCCAACGCACTGTACGGACTCGGGCTCGGACACGGCGATCGGGTGATCGTCCTGATGACGAACAGCTACGAGATGGCCGAGGCGATGTTCGGCATCATCCGGGGCGGCCTGTGCGCCATACCACTCAATTGCGCGATTACCGACGACGCGGTTGCGGGCATGATCGCCAACAGCGAGGCCAAAGCCGTTATCGCGTCGGGCGAGCACATTGCACGCGTCGAGGGCTTGCGCGGGCGGCTGTCGAGTGATGTGCAGAGCCGCCTGGTTGGCATAAAGCCGGCCGAGAATGGGTGGCTTGATTATCACGAATTGCGTGACGCCGCTGATGCGGCTGCGCCGGATGTCACGATCAGCCCCAGCGATGAATGCAATATCATTTACAGCTCGGGTACGACAGGATTGCCCAAAGGCATCGTTCACGATCACTCATGCCGCGAAGCCTGGGGCTCGGACATGGCCGTGTCGCTCCGCTATCACTCGGGCGCGCGCACCTTGTGCAACCTCGGACTGTTTTCCAACATCAGCTGGGTCGCGATATTGGCGACAATGTTCGCGGGTGGCACGCTCGTCGTGCAGCGGCGCTTCGATGTCGCAGCCACTCTCGAGTTGATACAACGCGAAAAAGTCACGCACACGGTCATGGTGCCGCTGCAGTTTCAGAAGCTGCTCGAGTACGAGCATTTCGATGACTACGACCTGTCGAGTCTCGACGCGTACATGTGCTGTGGCTCTCCGCTCGCCGTGGGCCTCAAGCGAGACATCGTCGAGCGCATGCCGGGCGAGTTCATCGAACTCTATGGGCTGACCGAAGGACTCGTTACGATACTCGATCCCGAGGACATGCTCGAAAAAATAGAATCCGTTGGCCGCGCCTGCCCGGGTCAGTACCTCGCCATTCTCGATGACAACAACAACATGTTGCCGGCGGGCGAGGCCGGCGAAATCGTTGGCCAATGCCGCTTCCTGATGGCCGGGTACCACGCCAATCCGGAGGCCGACGAGGAGTCGACCTGGGTGCATCCATCGGGCGAGAAGTGGTTGCGCACGGGTGATGTCGGCATGCTCGATGAGGATGGATTCCTGTACCTGGTTGATCGCAAGAAGGACATGATTCTCTCGGGTGGCCAGAATATCTATCCGGCCGATATCGAAGCGACCATCGTCGAACACGACGCGGTGCGCGAGGTTGCGGTTGTCGGTGTCGCAAGTGAGAAGTGGGGCGAGACGCCTTTAGCCGTCGTAGTTCTCGCTGCAGGTGCCGGTGTGGAGCCGGAGGCGCTAACAGCTTGGGCAAATGGCCGACTCGGCAGGCAACAACGCATCGCGGCGACCGTGTTCATCGATGAATTGCCACGCAACCCGAACGGCAAAGTGCTAAAACGTGTACTGCGCAAGCAGTTTGCTGGTTTGAAATTTACGTCGTAGGAGCGGCCCGCGGCCGCGATCGCGCCCAAGGGGCGCTCCTACAGGACCGAATGGAGGATTTTCGAAGTGGCGACCGACGCGAACGCGCATCACTACCAAAGTACAGACGGCCTGAATCTGTTCTATCGTGACTTTGGTGGTCAGAACGACGGTACGCCCATCATTTGCCTGCCGGGTCTGACGCGTAACAGTCGCGATTTCGAGGAGTTCGCGATCACCCTGAGTGACCGCCGTCGCGTGCTAACGGTCGACTTTCGTGGTCGAGGTTTCTCCGATCACGATCCGACCTGGCAGAACTATCATCCCGGCACCTACGTCGGCGATGTCTGGACGCTGCTCGATACGCTCGATATCCACGGGATCATCGTTGTGGGCACCTCGCTCGGCGGTCTTTGCGCGATGGCAATGGCGGCGCAGCACCCTGAACGGATTGCCGGCGTTGTGATAAATGACATCGGCCCCGAAATCAATCCGGCCGGATTGGCCCGCGTCCAGGAGTACACAGGTCGATTGCCGCCGGTCATGAGCTGGGAAGAGGCTGCGCAGCAAACGAAGGAAATCTACGGTCACTGGCTGCCCGACCTTTCCCATGCGGCATTCGATCAGCTGGCGCGCCGCGGTTATCGCGAAAATGACGTCGGCGTGCCGCAGCTCGATATCGACGCAAACATCGGCAGGGCAGTCCGCGAGGTCGGGCCGCAAAAAGGCGATCCCTGGGCATTGTTCGATGCGCTCAGGGACGTTCCAACGACGCTCTTGTGGGGCGTGTTATCCGACATACTGACTGACGATATCGTCGCTAAGATGACAGCACGCAAGCCGGACCTTGAGGTCGTGCCGGTACCGAATCGCGGCCACGTGCCGCTGCTTGACGAGCCCGCGTGTCTGGCGGCCATTGACGAATTCTTACAACGAGTACCCTGATGCACAAAATTACCTTGCTGACGATAGTCGCCGTCGGGCTCGCTGCCTGCGGCGAGAAGCCGGCTCCGGAAGTCGAGGCGGTGAGTTACAACATCGATCCGGCCCGCATCACCGTATCGGGCCTGTCCTCCGGTGCTTACATGGCGGGTCAACTGCATATCGCACATTCGCACCTGTTTGGCGGGATTGCGATGGTGGCTGGCGGACCGTACTACTGCGCAGAAGGATCGATTAACAAGGGCATCGGCCCCTGCGCCAAAGGCGGCGATGTCGGCATCGATCGCTTGCTGGTCTACGCAGAGGCTATGGCATCTGCGGGCGCAGTCGATGATCTTGCGAACCTCGCTGATGATCCGGTCTGGATATTTCATGGCACGCTCGATACCGCCGTCGGCAAAGAAGTGTCAGATGCAGCGGCATCGTTGTACGCGCAATTAATCAGCGCCGATGCTGTCACCTATGTCACCGATGTTGAAGTCGTTCACGGACTGCCAACACTGCAGACCGGAGCAGCCTGTACAACCTTCAGCACGCCGTTCATCAACGCATGCGATTACGACGCAGCCGGTATTTGGCTCGATGCGATGTACGGTGCACTAAATGAGCGCGTCGAGGCGAGCGGCGAATTACTGACCGTTACGCAGGCTGATGGCGACGATGCCGAGATGCTCGAGCACGCGTTTCTCTATGTTCCCAGGTCCTGTGCCGCCGGCGAAAGCTGTGGAATTCATGTGGCGATTCACGGTTGCACGCAGTCTGCAGAGTATGTCGGCGACGCATTCGCGGCCGGCAGTGGCCTGAATGAATGGGCCGAATCAAATAATCTACTCGTACTCTATCCGCAGGTTGCCAGTAGTAAAATCGCGCCGATGAATCCTTACGGCTGCTGGGATTGGTGGGGTTACACGAACGAGAATTACGCGACTAAAGAAGGGCCACAGATTGCCGTCATCAAGTCGATGATTGACGCACTCGCCGGGACCACGCTTTGACATTTGCCTGGTTGTTGTTCATCGCCTACCTGGTCGGTACGGCCTGGCTTGGCTGGCTCGGGTTTCGCAAGACGACAGGGTTTGGCAGCTTTGCGGTTGGCAACCGCGACATGAATCCAGTTGTCGTCGGCATCATTCTCGCGGCAAGCGTCTCATCGGCCTCGACCTTCATCATCAACCCCGGCTTCATCTACGTTGATGGCTTCAGCGCGTTTTTCCATTTTTCGATCGCTGTAGGTATCGGTTTTATCGGCATGCTTTGCCTGTTGTCGTTTCGCTTTCGCCGCATAGGCGCAGACAAAGCGGCGCTGACTATTCCGGACTGGATCGGCAAGCGTTACTCATCGCGCGGTTTTGCACTCTATTTCTCCGTGCTGAATCTCCTGTCGTTCGCATTCGTCGTCTTGCTCGTTGGTGGCATTTCTATTGTCATGCAGTCGCTTCTCGGCATTTCGAATGAGATGGCTCTTGCGATCACACTGGTATTCGTGACCGGTTACGTCTTCATCGGCGGGACCTACGCGCACGTGCTGACGAACATGTTGCAGGGCAGTCTGATGATTATCGTCACGGTGATTGTGCTTGCATCGTGTGTCTGGGTTGCAATGCAGCAGCCCGGTTCTGTCGTCGAGTCGTTGCGCGCGATCGATCCGGGCCTTGTGGCGCCGATCAATGCCGATGGCAAGCTCTTCAATGATTTCTTCTCAGTCTACATCGCCGGCTTCGTCGTCGGTGCGATTGTCGTTTGCCAGCCGCACATTCTGACCAAAGCGCTGTACGTGAAAGATGATCGCGCCGTCAGAAATTACCTGATCGTGTTCGCGATCGTCTTTTCCATGTTTCAGATGCTGACGGTCGTAGGATTCGTCACTCACTTCGTCGTGCCGCATGAGGTATTGGTTGATGCGGCGACCGGTCAGTTTCGTCAGGACCTGGTCATGACCATGTACCTGAAGACGATCTTCCCCGACGTTGTTTTCACGTTCGTCAGCATCGTATTGCTTGCCGCAGCAATGTCGACACTCGACGGCCTGCTTGTTTCGATATCGACAATCACGGCCAATGACCTTGTGCTTAATGTTATCGGCAAGGATCGCCGCGAACACTTGAGTCACGAACAACAAATGGCCTTCGCGCTCAAGGCAAGTCACGTTGTATTGGTTGTCATCGCGATTGCAGCATTCCTTATCAACCTGCAACCGCCGAAACTGCTCGGCATCTTTGGTCAGACCGGCGTCTATGGGTTGACGACCGCTGCGGCGTTGCCACTGTTGCTTGGTGTGCTGTTTCGAAAACTTCCTGTCGCGTTGGTATGGACAGGCTCGGTCGCAGCACTCGTCATTCATTTCGGATTATTTTTCAGCGGCGACGCGCTGTTTCCGGATTCGGCTCTGACGTTCGCCAACCCGGGCGTCACGGCGTCCATCGCCTCACTCATCACCATCCCGGGTACTGCAATTGTTGGAGGGCTTTTCGGAGCGCGACGAGGGTGATTGTCGCGGCTAAAGCCGCTCCCACAGGATAGCGAAGGTAATTGTCGTAGCTAAAGCCGCTCCCACAGGATAGCGAAGGTAATTGTCGTAGCTAAAGCCGCTCCCACAGTGCGGACAGTATTCTGTGGGAGCGGCTTTAGCCGCGATTCTAGCGCGTCTTGAACTGATCCGGATTCAGATCGTGGCGGGCCAGCAACTTGTAGAAGTCGGTCCGATTGCGTTTCGCGAGTCGTGCTGCCTGGCTGACATTTCCCATCGTGATTTGCAGAATCTGTGACAGGTAGTTGCGCGTAAACTCATCACGTGCGTCAGTGAACGATGCAAGCTTGCCGGCGTGTTCGCCGAGAGATTGCTGTGCCAATTCGCCGCTGATAACCGGCGAACGTGACAAAGCGACGTTCTGGCGCACGACGTTGTACAACTGACGAATGTTACCGGGCCATTCGGCCGTAACGAGCATCTCGACCGCTTCGGGCGCATACACCTTGCGTTCCTGACCCGCCTCTTTGGCTATGATCTGCAAAAAGTTCGCAACCAGCAGCGGGATATCTTCACGCCGTTCGTCGAGCGTCGGCAGCTTGATATTCACGACGTTCAGACGGTAATACAGATCTTCGCGGAAGCTACCCTCGCGCAGGAGTAGTTGCAAATCGCGGTGTGTTGCCGAGATCACGCGTACATCAACTTGTAACGCTTCAGTACTGCCGACCGGACGCACCTGGTTCTCCTGCAACACGCGCAATAACTTCACCTGCAAGCGCATCGGCATGTCGCCGATTTCGTCGAGCAATAACGTGCCGCCTTCCGCGGCCTGGAACAGCCCTTTGTGCGTGCGCGTCGCGCCTGTAAATGCGCCTTTTTCGTGTCCGAACAATTCTGACTCGAGCAAGTTCTCGGCCATTGCGGAACAGTTGATTGCGGTAAAGGGCTGGTTACGACGCGGGCTGGCGCGGTGAATCGCTTTGGCGAGCAATTCCTTGCCCGTGCCGCTCTCACCGCTAATCAGTACCCGCGCATCCGTCGCTGCAACCATCTTCGCCTGCTGCATGACTTCTTTCATGCCCTGGTTGCGCGTGATGATCTCGGATGCCCAGCCTTCCTCCACATCGGCCGAGCCGGACACTTTGAGTGCCTTCTCGACCGTGATCATGAGTTCGTCTTTGTCGATCGGTTTCGTCAGGAAGCCGAAGGCACCGCTTTGTGTTGCGACAACGGCATCGGGGATCGTGCCGTGTGCGGTGATTATGATGACGCGCAGGCC
>Ga0255052_10002913_pt1 | contig 12080 bp, 8 predicted proteins | sample JV7_2_21_MG_FD_188632 | JGI IMG/M metagenome (GOLD analysis project Ga0255052, IMG submission 188632) | Seawater microbial communities from Jervis Inlet, British Columbia, Canada - JV7_2_21 | ecosystem: Environmental > Aquatic > Marine > Inlet | place: Canada: British Columbia | collected... | reverse complement strand
AGAACCTGCTGTACATGAGCGCGCCCCGAATCCTGCAGGCACTGGCTGTCGATGGCCTGGCCGTCAGGCGCGCAGGAGAGATCTCAAAAGGCGGCAATCCGATCTTTGCGGTGCTGCTGTCCTGGGGGCTTTCCGTCGGTCTGATCATGATCGGCGGATTCGAGTTCCTGCTGCACCTGTCCGTATTCTTCTTCCTGTTCATATATGTAGTGCTGATCGTGGGAGTGATCATCCTGCGCTCGCGCCAGCCGGACGCTGACCGCCCGTACCGGGCCTGGGGTCACCCCTGGAGTACATATACGTGTCTTGTCGGTTGGCTACTTATCTCCCTGTTCCAGGCGGTTGCAGAGATCCATACCGCCGCATACGCCGCGATCATGGTGGCGATATCCTGGCCGGTGTACCGGACCTTTGTGCGCCGCGGATCGACCGGCTGAAGTACTCACCGTAGATCTGGTCGCGATCCGGTCTCAGGTAGGGAGGTCTGGACTGCTCACCGTATCCTCATACTCCTTGATAATCGCGTCGCCCTTTTCGATAAGTTCATCTGCAATCGGCTCGACCTGATGCTTATCCAAGATGCTCCTCACTACCCTGTTGGCTTCCGCAGGAAGTTCTTCCTTGTCCATATTCAGCAGATCGAGCTTTTCGCGCTCCCAGAATACGAGCTCGCCTCTAAGATGCTTGATGGTGTGAGGGTGCGCCATAAGGTGGTTTCCATGCCCAACTTCTCTGACGGCATCCAACCCGATCTTCTCTCTTGATATCTCGACTTCATGCAAGTAGGTCTTGGAGAGATCCCACAAATAGCAGTCGACAATACATTGTTCCAAAGAGATTCCTTTAGCCGAATCAACCGATCCCATACCGGTCACGATGTCTGATCCACCCAGTATTCCTACCAGTTGAGTGACCGGTTTCATCAATCCTGAAATACCGCCTTGTATCTCTTTACCCCATCCACCATCAGCAACAAGAGCTGGCAGGCCGTACCTCTCTGCCATCTGTTTCAACCCGATGCTCAAGAGACTCTTTTCAACTGCATCGTAGTTCATGCTTCCTGTCATCACATTCATTGGCGCCGACTCGGAACAGTAGATGTGCGGTGCACCTGGTGCTGCCATCTGTGAAATAACAATGCTCCCCAGATTTTCAGTGTTGGCATTTACCAACATCCCTGCCACCGTCAGAGGAGCAGATGTACCCCCTATTGACATGGACATGGCAGCAACCGGTATTCCGGCTCTTGCCAGTTCTACCTGCGCTTCAATGGAGCCTTGCTCATAGGTCAATGGCGCGAGCGGGCAAGCAATCACAGAAAACAGGGGACGTGTCTTCAGTTCTTCTCTTCCTCCTGCTATTAGAGCTGCCAGCTCAATCTGCACCTTGGCGTCTTCAGCACTTTGCGCGGTAACGCCCTGAACGTGCTTGGTGGTGTTCTGCATGGTCACCCACAATTCATGGGGGCCGTGGGCAAGAGGTGAAACATCTGTTGCGGTCAATGCCGTCCAGAGAAAGTCAATAGAGTCGACTGCGTCTCCCAATCGTGTAAACGCAGCAATGTCTCGTCTGGTGGAATCGCGATACTCTCCAGCTTCATAATCATTGAAGAAGACCGCAAGGCCGCTCGTGGTCACCCACGGATATGTGGTTGTAGGAACTGGCAGATCACGCTGTGGATCGCGGGCGCAAAGTGAAAACTCCTTTTGAACGCTCTCCAGAGCGTGGTTGACCATTCTCTCGGGAATCTTGGCAACCATCGCAGTGTAGTCCACACTGGCTCCGTTCTTCTCTAGCATGTGAAGAACGGGCTTGCTGCGGACCTTAATACCGATATCCTGCAGGCTCTCTGTACTTTGAGCATGAATCAGATCCATCTCGTGTTTGTCCAGGAAGACTGTCCGTGCCTTGGCCACCGTCATACCTCCATAGCAGCTCGTGGTATCTGCTTACTCCGAAATCAACACGAATACCGTAGGCGACGCCACTCAGAGGATCCCACGACATCTATCCCTCCGAGTCGGGGCCAACGTCGAGGCATGTGTCTTGGTCGTGGATTGGCGAGTACCGACGTCGGCTTGACCCGACCCCACGGTCTGTGCCACTGGCTATCTTAGTATGCTAGTGCTGACATGGGGGGAGCCATGAGGACACTGCTGCGAGTTCTTTCTGAAGACCACCGGGCACAGGTGCACGAGCGAACGTTGAGCATCCTGTCCAGCACCGGCGTGCGAGTGGAAACCGCTAGGGGTCGGGCGATTCTCGAGGACGCCGGGGCGGACGTTGACAGGAGTACCTGCATCGTGCGCTTCCCGCGCACGCTGGTCGAGGAGTCGCTCCGATTGGCCCCCAAGGAGTTCACCCTGGGGGCCCGTCGGTCAGGCTGGGACCAGCAGATGAACAGCGGTGACTGCACGCTTCTCATAGACGGCGAGGCCATATTCGTTCTCGATCGGGAGACAGGAGAGCAGCGAGCCGGTATCTTCGACGACTGGCTGGAGGCAACTCGTCTGACAGACGCGCTGGACGAGATCGGTATCTACTGGGACATGATCGAGCGCAGCGATTGCGGCAACACGGTGGCTGACCTCGTATCCTACTGGCGACACCTCTTCAGCAACTTCTCCAAGCACGTCCAGGATGGCATCAGCAGTCCGAAGCAGGCGCCCTGGCTGCTGGAAGTCCTGCAGGTGGTCTTTGGCGACAAGGAGACTATCCGTCGTCAGCACCCGCTGTCGTGCCTGCTGTGCCCACAGTCGCCACTGACCATCGAGGGAACACGCACGGATGCCTACCTGGAGCTTTTGGGCTGGGACATACCCGTGGCAGTCATGCCCATGCCGCTGATGGGTGCCACGGGTCCCGGCAGCCTGATCTCCACGACGGTGCTGGGCAACTGCGAGGTGCTGGCCATGCTCTGCCTGGTGCAGGCTGGCGCTCCGGGCACTCCATTCATATACGCCCCGGCTCTGGCAATGATGAATCCACGTTCCGGTCTATACAGCGGCGGCGCAATTGAAGGGGGGCTGCTGAGCGCTGCTGCCGTGGAGATGGCTCGCCACTATGGCCTGCCGGTAGAAGCATCGGGGATGGCAACAGACCAATACGTTCCGGGCATTCAGACTGCTTACGAACGCTCGATGAACGGTCTATTGGCTACTCTGGCCTGGCCTGACATCCTGGTCGGCGGTGGTTTGATGGGCGGCTCGATGGTCCTCAGCCTGGAGCAACTGGTGATTGACGTCGAGATCTTCAGGATGTGCAAACGGAGTCACCAGGGCATCGCCTCCGAGGAAGACAAGTGGTTGGAGGACGTGATTCACCGCGTCGGGCCGGGCGGCAACTTCCTGGGTGAACCCTCCACAGTGAGGGCTATCCGTGAAGGTGAGTTGTACGTCAGCCAGCTTGGCTGGCACGACACCTTCGAGGCCTGGGAAGCTGCTGGCAGGCCCACACTGCTCGAAGAAGCCCGTGAGAAAGTAGGGCAGATCCTGGCGACCCATCAGGTGCTGCCTCTCGATGAAGATGTCGAGAGGGAACTCGACCGCATCCAGAAACGTGCCCTGGCGGAGTAGGGAATCGCCCTTTGCGCTGCGCAGGGGCAGCTGGTGGTGTCTGTGCGAAGTCAGAAACCCGTGCCGGATCTAGTATTCGGGATCCGGAGTGCCGGGATCTTCTTCGAGCGACGCTTGGAAGTCTTCCAGAACTTGATACAGAGGATAATCTACCCAAGTATCCAAGCCGTAGTTGCGTGCGGGATGCTCCTCCTTTGGATCTACCAGCAGGTTGTAGAAGACCGGATAACCGAGTGTTCTAATCGCATAACCCTGCTCTTCTATGCTCTTGAGGAGCATCTTCCAATTGCGCCATTTGACACCGAAGAGCTCATTGTCGATGTAGATCACCATGGACTCTCGAGCGGACTTCTCTGACCTACTCATCAAGAAATCGGACTGGTCGACACCGTCCATGATTCGGTCGTCCGGGATCGTACCGCCCGCCCAGCCGGCCAAGGTCGCGAACACATCCACCGTGTGGACAATCTCATTCGACTCCTGCCTCGCAGGGATTCTCCCCGGCCAGCGGATCAGGAAAGGTACGCGCAGCGAACCTTCATAGGGGGAAAACATACTGCCCCGCCAGGGGCCGGTGAATCCACCCGATCCCGGAATGCCTTCGCGCCCATTGTCCGAGGTGAAGATAAAGATGGTGTTCTCTCTCAGCCCTAGCTCATCGATGGTGTCCAGGAGCTCACCCACGTAGGCATCCGTTTGGGCCAGGACGTCGGCAAAGGGGCCGTTCCCGGTCTTGCCCTTGAAATCGGGATGGGGGTCGGCCGGATCATGGGTTTGCGTATAGGGGAGAAAGGCGAAGAAAGGCTGCTTGGCTCGGGCCTGGCGTTCGATGAAATCGATCGCGTGGTCGGTGATTTCGCGATCGATCGTCGTGCGCTTGGCGCGGCCGTAGACCTCCCCTGGTTTGGGCTCTTGACCCCGCTTTCCCGACATGACGTAGGTGAACACGGCACTCGGGTGGGTGCCTTCCTCGAAGATAGTGCTATCCGGCCAGTAGGCCCGGTCCGATGACCTGGGGATTCCATACCACTCATCGAATCCTTGGTCCGTGGGATAACGACCCTCGGTGTCTCCCAAATGCCACTTGCCGAAGATTCCCGTCGCGTAACCGGCATCTGTCAGCATCTCCGCCAGCGTGTACTCGTACTTGGTGATGCCGTACCAAATGTCTCGGGGTGGACCTTCTTCTTGCAGCCGGGTGCGAATCCCGTATCGCCCGGTCATCAGGGCCGCCCGCGAAGGTGTGCATTCCGCTTCGACGTTGTAATTCGTAAGCCGAAACCCCTCGTGGGCGAGACTGTCGATATTGGGCGTTGCCGCACCACGCAATACGCCGCCGCCGTAAACGCCGACTTCGCCGTATCCGAAGTTGTCCATCAAAACGAGGACGATATTCGGCTGTCCGGAATTCCCAGACGCGGCCAGGAGCGGAGCAGCGCACACCACGACCGCGAGGAAGAAGAGTTGTGTTGTCACGGTTTGCAGGCTGATTGACTTGGTCATGTCCCTTAGTCCTCCCGTAGTGGCCTGATCTCTAGCTCCCAGTCGGCGTGATCGTCAGGGCCGGCAGGGCCGATCTTCCCCTCAGCAGACTGCAGTAGCTCCACCGGGTCGTGGGCGAGGCCATCTTTGAAGACGAACTTGATATCCCGGGCTGCCTTGATGTCGTCGAGGGGATTGCCACGCACCACAAGAAGATCCGCGAGCTTGCCGGCCTCGATCGAGCCGAGGCGGGCATCGACGCCGAGCGCTCTGGCGCCGTTGATGGTGGCCGCCTTCAATACGACAGCTGGCGGTATCCCCGCATAGGTCATCGCGAGCAATTCGCGATGATAGGCGAAGCCTGGTAGCAGGCTCGTGTAGACGGGCTCGTCGGTGCCGACGATCAGCAGGTGCGCGCCACCGGCACGAAATAGTGATTTGAGCTCGAGCACCCGCTGCGTGAACTCCTCCGCATGAGATTCCGCTTCTGGTGGGCCGCGCTTGACGAGTAGGGTCTGCGCGTACGGCGTGAAGTACTTCGCTTCATCGGTCCACAGCATCTCGGGATGAGCCCTGCGCTGGTCGATTCCACCGTACATCTGCAGGTTGGCGTCGTAGTAGACATCGTGCGCCAGCATCAGATCGATCATTTCTTGCATTTCAGTACTGCGTGGTCCACCACTACCGAGAGTCAGTTGGTGCTCGACGCGATCCAGGCCCATGAGGATCGCGTCTCGCAACTCCACGTCGTACTCCCAGTCATAGTTCGCGAGGTGACCTGCGGTCGTCATGCCCCGCTTGTGCGCCTGGTCGATGAGTATCTTCATCTCAGCTGGCGTTGCCTGCTTGATCTTGATACTGACGACGCCTTGCTTGGCCCAGGCATCCACTTCCTGACGAATCTCGTCTTCGCTGATGTCGTTGGGCCAGCCAATGCAATCGTCTGCCGCGGTCTCGATGCTGTATTCGCAACGGAATGCACCGAAGTACGGGCCTGATGCGAACAGTCGTGGCCCGATGGACTCACCGGCATCGATCCAATCGCGTTGCGCGATGACGCGCTCGGGATAGTACTCACCGGCCGACCAGGTCGAGGTCACCCCGTTCGCCAGAAAGACCGTGCCGTTGTAGACGACTTCTTCCACTCGGCCCTTGTCGACCAGGTCCAGGTTGTAGTGCGCGTGCAGGTCGAACATGCCCGGCAGGATCGTGTCGGTTTCGGCCAGGTCGACAACATGAGCTGTGCTCGACGGCTCTTGCTGGACATCGACATCGACTTCCACGATCTTGCCGTCCTGGATGACGATGCCCGTGTTGGGTCGGCGCTCATCACTGATGCTGTCAAACAACCAGCCGCCACGAACAATCAGCCGGCCTGGCTGGGGCTCGGTCCACTGCGCCAGCGCCACCGGTGGGGCGAGCAGGAGCAGTACCAGCTTGCTAGCCAGCTTCAGGTCTATCTGTGTCACTCTACCCACCGTGCTCCACTCCCGGCCCACCAGACCGCAACTCCGGAACGATGCTGAGTATGGCACGCCATTAAGGGATTCAAGGAATCATGATGACGATGAATTTGCAGACGCACCTCTGGCTTGTAGCGCTATCGCCTCTATTGATAATTTCCTGCCAACTCCCTTTAGATAGCAGTTCGGAACAAAGCGCGGACGTGATTATCACTGGCGCCAAGATTTTCACATCGGATAACCAACAACCGTGGGCTGAAGCCGTCGCGATCAAGGACGGCAGATTTATTTATGTTGGCAATGATGCGTGCGTCTCAACGTATAGATCAAAAAGTACCCGTTATGCCGACCTTGAAGGGCGACTTGTTATTCCGGGCATGATCGATGCCCATGCACATCCGGGCTACGTCGGTGTCGAGCGCTTCGGAGACATCTCAGAAACGAGCCGGGAGGAAATGCTGGCGGCGGTCAAGAAATACGCAGACGACCATCCGGGGGACGAATCACTACGATTGTGTTGCTGGCCGCTCGAGATGTATGTACACGGCACCGCAGGACCGAACAAGGCGGAATTGGATGCCATTGTTCCCGACCGCCCCGTGTGGTTTGCAAGTGAGGCATGGCATGACAGATGGTTGAACTCAAAAGCGTTGGATGTGCTGGGCATTGACGCAAATTCGCCAGACCCTCTGCCCGGACTTGTGACCTACGCTCGAGACGAAAACGGAGAACCCACGGGGTGGGTGAAAGAGGGCGCCGGCTGGGCGCACTTTTCAAAGCAGTTTCCGGTAGAGGGTGATACAGACAAAAGGCTGCACGAAGAAGCTATTGTGTCCGCCTTGCAAACGCTAGGCGAGAACGGCATTACGACGCTCTACGATGCCGGCAACTTTGGTTATGAGGATCAGGTGTACGGTTTTCTGTCAAAGCTGGAGCGGGAAGGGAAGTTGTCGATACGGTATGAGGGCACGTATCAGATCTTCTCACCCGAAAGAACAGCGCTGGCGATCTCGGAGATGAAACGATTTAGAAAAGCGTACGGTGGTGAACGTCTCCGATTCAATACGATCAAGCTCTTTATGGACGGTGTGAATGAAAACCGTTCGGGAGGAATACTGGAGCCATACACCGACGACCCCAGCTATGTGGCGAGCACGATGTTGACGGTGGACCAGCTCCGCGACTTCCTGCTTGAACTAAGCATGGAACAGATGGATCTGCATGTGCACGCCATAGGAGATCTCGCGGTCAGAAAGGTCCTTGATGCCGTGGAGGCTGCGAGGGCCGTCGCCGGGACGAGGTATTACCCGAGGGTCACAATTGCTCATTTGGAACTCATAGACCCTCATGATTTGTTGCGAATCAAGACGCTCGGTGTAGTTTCGAATTTCACACCGTGGTGGTTTGGCGTGAATCAGGAGGATGTGGTTGAAGTGTCACTCGGGACAGATCGCTATGCCAACTTGTACCAACCAAAATCGCTTTTTGATATCGGTGCCGTCGTTACGTTTTCCAGTGATGAGTGGTGGGGTGACGAGCTCTTGAATACCTATCTAAGCCCGTTTCTCGGTATGCAGGTCGGGCATACTCGGCAGTACCCGAAAGAATGGTGGGGAGAACGCGGGGCGGGCGAAGTTAGATCGCCTGAATCTGAACGACTCGACCTTGAGATGATGATTCGGGGGTATACCACCAATGGTGCATACCAGCTTCGCATGGAGAACGAGATCGGAACGATTGCAACAGGAAAGCTAGCCGACTTGTTGGTGCTCGATGAGAATCTGTTTGACGCAGACCGCTATGAGATCTGGAAGATCAAACCATCCATCGTGATGATGGAAGGCGAACTGATCCGGGGCTCGTTGCCGGACTGACCTTGGTGATGTCGTTGGGCCAGCCTTGCTGCCGCTCGGTCCACTGTGCCAGCGCCAAATGTGGAGCGAGCAGGAGCAGTACCATCTTGCTGACCAGCTTCAAGTCTCCATTCACAGTGTCACCGCGGCACTGCGGCCTTGGAAAGCCACCGTTGGCCGCCCTAGTTCGGCGCCGACCCGGGTAGAATCTCCGCATGCTATCTCGGGGGCCCAAACCCTGAGCCCGATGTCCCGCTCCTCCCACACCCCAGCGAGGGGTGTCCTGGAGGCGAAGGCGCCGGCATTCACGACCGCGGAGGCGGAGGATATCGCCCAGCGTGTCTTCGGCATCGCCGCGTCGGCGCAGCCGCTCGACAGCGAGCGAGACCAGAACTTCCGGTTGTGCTCGGGCGACGGGCCCGATTGGGTCCTCAAGATCGCGAATCCCGCCGAGGACCCAGCGGTACTCGACCTGCAAACCGAGGCGCTGCTTCACATCGCGCGTGTGGATCCCGATCTTGCCGTACCCCACGTCAAGACGACGCTCGACGGCAGCCACTCCCATACGATCGAGGCACCCGACGGACGTTGCTTCATCACTCGCCTGCTGAGCTTCCTACCCGGCGCACTGCTCGATGAGGCGGCTCCCAGCCCAGCCCTGCGGCGCGAGGTCGGGGCCGCGGCCGCACGGCTGGCCCGCGCGTTGCGCGGTTTCTTTCATCCCGCGGCGCGCCATGCACTCCTCTGGGACATCATGCAGGTCTCGGGGCTGCGCGAGCGCCTCCACCACGTCGAAGAACCGGCTCGGCGTCGGGAGATCGAGCGCTTCCTCGAGCGCTTCGACGGCGACGTGCTGCCACAGCTCCGCGGCCTGCGTGCGCAGGTCATCCACAACGACTTCAGCACAATGAACACGCTCGTCGAAGGCGAGCGGGTGACGGGCAGCATCGACTTCGGCGACCTGATCCACGCGCCGCTGGTCTGCGACCTCGCGGTGCCGATCTCGGAGCTCACTCTCGGCACGGCTGATCCCATTGCCGCAGCGGCGGAGATCACCGCTGGCTATCACGCCGTGACGGCGCTCTCGGACCAGGAGTTGCGCCTCGTCTTCGACATCGTGTGCGCGCGCTGTGCGATGGGGATCACGATCGCGAGCTGGCGGGCGAGCGCTCACCCCGAGAACACCGAGTACATCCTGGGCGGCGTGAACGAATATTGGGAGCTTCTGCAGCGCTTTCTGGAGGCGGGGCCGGCACGCGTGTACGCTTCGGTGCGCGGCGCTTGCGCGGTGGAGGCCAGGGGGCTCGACCGTAGCGCGCCGAGGACCGCTCGCCACGGGGACGAGGAGGAGCTCCAGACGCTCCTCGAGCGTCGACGCGAGCGGCTCGGACCAGGTCTCGAGCTCTCGTACGATCGTCCCCTCCACCTCGTCCGCGGCGAAGGTGTTTGGCTGACCGACGCTGAGGGCCATACGTATCTCGACGCCTACAACAACGTCCCGCACATCGGTCACTGCCATCCGGCAGTTGTGAAGGCACTCGCCCGACAGGCGGCGACGCTCAACACCAACACACGCTATATCTACGATTCGCTGCTCGCGTACTCGGATCGCCTCACGGCCACGATGCCCGGAGATCTGTCGGTCTGCATGTTCGTGTGCTCGGGCAGTGAAGCCAACGATCTCGCCTGGCGACTCGCCAAGGCCCACACGGGAAACGCCGGCGCCATCACGATCGAGAGCGCCTATCACGGAACGACCGACGCGATCTTCGAGCTGTCCCCCGCCGAGCACGGCAAGGGCCGGCCCCTCGCCGAGCACGTCGCCGCAGTACCGGCGCCGGACGGCTACCGAGGGCGATACAGGAGCGACGATCCTCGATACGCCAGCCGCTACGCATCGTGTCTCGACGACGCCATCGCGTCCCTGGGCGAGCGGGGCTTTGCGCCCGCCGCCTTCTTCCTCGATCTGATCCTCTCGAGCAGCGGCATTCTCGTGCCGCCACCCGGCTACCTCCCTGCCGCCTTGGCGAAGGTCCGGGCTGCCGGCGGGTTGTTTGTGGCCGACGAGGTGCAGTCGGGGTTCGGCCGAACCGGTGACCACTTCTGGGGCTTCGAGGCCCACGGCGTGGTGCCCGACATCGTGACCCTCGGCAAGCCCATCGGAAACGGCTACTCGATGGCGGCGGTCGTGACAACGCCGGCCATTGTGCGATCCCTCATCGACCAGAGCGAGTTCTTCAGCACGACCGGTGGCAACCCCGTAGCGTGCGAGGTCGGGCTGGCGGTGCTCGACGTGCTGGAGCGGGAAGCGCTCCAGGCCAACGCATCGCGCATGGGTGGGATGCTCCGGGCGCGGCTCCACAACCTCGCCCACACACACGAACTGATCGGCGACGTCCGGGGCGCCGGCCTCTTTATCGGGGTGGACCTCGTGCGGGACCGCGCGACGCGCGAGCCCGCCAGCGCTGAGGCCGATGCCGTCGCCAACCGTATGAGAGACGCCGGCGTTCTCATCGGGCTCGATGGGCCCGACGCCAACGTCCTCAAGATCCGTCCGCCACTGGTCTTCGACGAGACTCACGTCGAGCTGCTCGCCGACGCGTTCGACGGCGTGTTGCGGGCAATCTAGCGGGCGCGGACCCTGATAGAGTCGCCTGCAAGGTGAACTCTGACACCATCGAGACGCAGATAAAGAGCCTGGGCGAAGGAGTGCGCCAGATGCGCGTTGCCGTCGAGGCGCTTTCCGATGATGCTTTTCTCGGCCCCCTCGCCAACTGGACTCCACGTGACATCGTGGCGCATCTGATCGGCTGGAACCGCTATTCAGTTCGTGGAGCGCAGCAGCTTCTCGAGGGCGAGCCTCCGTTCTATGACATCGATCCTGGAGAGAACTACAGCAATGTCAACGCGCGTCTCGTCGCCGAGTACCCGTCCGAGAACCGCAACGAGCTAGTCGCGGAGCACGCAAAGGCGGCTGACGAGCTGGCGGAGTTCCTGTGTTCGCTCTCCGAGGAGCAGTGGAAAGGCAGTACCGGTGTGCTTCTGGAGGGGGAAGAGGCGACGATTCGACTGGTCGTCGACTGGCTCATCGAGGACCATCACCACCACACCGAGCAGATCCGCGATCTGGCGAAGGGCAGCTAGAGATCCTCGGCCAAGCACGTCCGTTCCCGCAGTTTCCTCTTCTGGCCCGCTTGAACGATTGAACTCATTTATCCCAATTCATTCACGGCTCTTGATGCCATCCTAATCGCAGTTTTCGCATCTGCACCAGGGGCGGAGTCGCAATTCGCAATGGTAATTCGGCCAAATGGTTGGCGTCCCTTCTTGGTGGAATCTCCTGGGCCGCCACTGGTATAGCCGTGGGCCCACCGATTGACAGAAATACTCTCGACATCTCTGTCGAAGTCGAATGCTCCCCTCGGCAGCATACCGGCTAAATGACTCCTGATCTCTTCCTCGTAGTCTTCGAATTGCAGACTCAGCATTCTGTATCGCGCTTCACGAAATTGCTCGAGCCTTGCTGCACCCATGGTTTCTCCATACGGACAACTGATCATCTGAATGACACACGGCTCGTCAGGAGTCTTGGTGTATTTATAGCCGCCCATACTCACCGGAAAGTCCATCAGTACCGCTTGGTGCATATTTCCAGGCGACATCGCCATTCCCATTCCTATCTCTTTTATTGCCCTCCAGTTCTTCAA
>Ga0255052_10002912_pt1 | contig 12081 bp, 14 predicted proteins | sample JV7_2_21_MG_FD_188632 | JGI IMG/M metagenome (GOLD analysis project Ga0255052, IMG submission 188632) | Seawater microbial communities from Jervis Inlet, British Columbia, Canada - JV7_2_21 | ecosystem: Environmental > Aquatic > Marine > Inlet | place: Canada: British Columbia | collected... | reverse complement strand
TGGCAGGATACTTTGCCGTCTGCAGGTCGGATGCCCCTGATAGGGTGATTAGCTTTACAGGCCTGACCTTCGGCTCGCGGACCTGCTCAGCGTCTTCTCTGCCGCATGAAGCAGCAAAGATGAGCGCAGTCAAGAATACGAAGGTCACGGCAATCCTGCCGCCAAATGTTCGCATGATGGACACCTTGTTTTATTTGCTATTGGTGGCGGTACTGAGCCGCACTGTTCACACTTTAACCAGCAATTCAGATTGTTGCACGTCTGTCTGCGGTTGACAGCGGCTCGAATAATGGCTTGCATTGGCGAATAATCAGCCGCATAGGAATTTGGAGGGCGCTATCGTGATGGGTAGTCAATTGCTTCTGGGTACCGCGTTGATCATTACTAACGCAGTTTTTCACGTTTCCTGCTTGGTTTGGCTCGCTGGTATGCTAAAGCGAATAGGAACGTCCACAGCTTTCAGCCCAAACAAGAGAGGAATGATATTTCTGCTGGGCGTCGCCGTACTTGGCTTGATTGCGATTCACACAACCTCGGCGTGGGCCTGGGCAGGTGTTTACTACACCTTGGGCGAATTCACTGACTTCAGTCGGGCGCTGTACTTTTCAGTGGTGACGTCAACCACGTTGGGGTACGGCGACATTACGCTCACAGGTAGATGGCAGCTACTCGCAAGTTTCGAGGCAATGGGAGGACTCATTCTCTTTGGCGCAAGCACAGCGTTCTTACTTGCCGTCACTCGGAGTTGGTTCAGCCATTTGTCGGAATCGGAAAGTTAGGATGTTCCGATACGCTGCCGTCTCTTGCGGTAAAGGGTCAAATCCGAGTCAACCTGGTTTCTAACTAGGCCTTTGGCCATCGCAGTTTGTGCTGCCGGAATTTTGCCGGACTCAGTTGAGCCCGGTTGTGATTCGTTTAGATAAATTGTCCGCGAGCGTCTCCAGTCGTTTACTAACAAACAACTACTTACGCGCCTTCAAACGAAGAAAATGGCGCGCCCGACAGGATTGACTCGAATCGCCTTTGGGCGATTCTCACCCCTTCGGGGCGCCTTCGGCGTCCAAAACGCTAGCGCGTTTTGTCGAACCTAAGGTTCGAACCATCGGGTCGCAGTAAACAAAAAAGGGCCCCGTCGGGACCCTTTTTTGTTTACTGGCGCGCCCGACAGGATTCGAACCTGTGACCCCTGCCTTCGGAGGGCAGTACTCTATCCAGCTGAGCTACGGGCGCTATGTTTGGTGGTGCTATGTAACTGTATCTCATCCGACTGTAGCCGTGCGTCGCACGGCAGCAGTACTCCTCTCGTCGCTACGGGCGCCTTGAGGATTGCGTACGATACTCTTTTTCTTCTCTTCGGTCAGCCGCCACCAATCTCTTAACAATCAACGAATAGACAGCTGGTTTGGGTATATTTAATCGTGTATTATCCTTCTGTCAGTCGCGTAATACCTAATGAAAACCATATCTTTGAAAATTTCGAAATCCTTGGAGCATCGCCTGCAGGAGCGTGCGTCTGAGGCCGGCGTTAACAAATCCGAATTGCTACGCCAGGCGTTGGAGCACTACCTGTCTCAAAGCGGGGCAGCAAATACAGCTTCTGTAACCGCACTCGCCAGCGACCTTGTAGGTTGTTTTCGCGGGCCTGCCGACCTGTCGACCGGCACAGAGCATCTCGACGACTACGGCCAATGACAAAGTCGTTGGTCGATACCGGGCCACTGGTTGCAATGCTCAATGAGCGCGACAGCCACCACAGATGGACCACAGAGCAATTCGCCGAGGTGCGACCACCTTTGTTAACTTGTGAGGCGGTGCTGTCAGAAGCCTTCTTCCTGTTGCGCAAGCATGCAGCAGCGACCGACGCACTGATCAAACTTATTGATCGAAAAATAGTCTCAATATCCTTTCAACTTGAGACAGAATTCGCCAGGGTGAGAAATATACTCAATCGCTATGCTGACATTCAGATCTCTCTGGCAGATGCTTGCCTAATTCGAATGACCGAAGTTCATTCCGACTGCCATCTGTTCACCTTTGACTCTGACTTTCAAATCTATAGGCGAAACGGCCGTCAGGTAATTCCAGTCGTCGGCCCGACCCGGCGGGACTAATACTGTTAGGTTTCAACAATGATCAAACGACTCTTCATTCAGGTGGTCGAAACGATCACCACCACGGACTCCGCGGCATCGGGAGTTGAAGACCGTGAGGCAGCGCTGCGAATGGCAACGGCTGTGCTCATGCTTGATGTGGCCCGTGCCGATCACGTCTTTGAAGAGAGCGAATTCGATCGCGTTCTCAGGCTGATCGAGACGCACTTCGGGCTGAGTCCCGAGGAAGCAGCGGAGCTTGTGAACGAGGCTGGCGACAAGGCTGAGGAGCTTGTGTCTGTGCATGATTTCACGCAACTCCTGCACGAGCACCTTAATGAAAACGAGAAAGCGCGCATCATCGCTCTGCTCTGGCAAATCGCTTATGCCGATGGCCAACTCGACAAGTACGAGGACTCGCTCGTGTTGAAGATAAGCGACTTGCTGTATGTCAGTCGTGGCAAAGTCATGCGCCTCAAGCACGACGCCGAACTCACTGCAGGCTAACCTGGAATCACAAGGCGGCGAGCACTCGCTCCAGCCGTGCTTTGACCTCGCCGGCAAGCGGCTCAACGCCCGGATTGTCGACCAGCGACAACACTGCTTTCGGGTCCATGAAGCTCACGTGCACGGTGCCGTCTTCATCCTCGCGAACAAGCACGTTGCACGGCAACAGCAGTCCGATTTCCGGCTCGGCGGAAACTGCCTGGTAGGCAAGAGCAGGGTTGCATGCTCCGAGGATTCGATACGGCGGCATGTCTTTGTTGAGTTTTGCTTTTATCTTGCCGGCCACATCGATGTCGGACAACACGCCAAAACCTTCGACCTCCAACTCCTCTGAGACCTTACTTATTGCGTCATCAAATCTGAGGTCGACGGCCTTGCCAAATCCGAATCCTGTTTCCATCGGCTTCACTCCTCTCTACTGAACCAAGACGCTCGCTTATTGTGCAGTGCAAGACTATTCGGGGTTGTGCGTACTTATCAGGCGTTACTTGCTAAGCTAGGCGACCGCTTTGAAATTGCAGGTCGCGATGCTCAGACGGTTAATGCAGCATACATGGGTATGGATGCTCGCGTTCTGCGCGTTCGTTGCCTGGTACGGCGCGCAACTCGATCCGGCAAGCATCGAACAACAGGGTCACTTCGCCTTCATGTCGCTAGTGCCCGCCCTCGCGACCCTGGTCATTTGTTTCGTTACCCGTAACGTCATCCTCGCTTTATTCATGGGTGTGCTGCTCGGTGGCCTGGTAACAACGCAATACAACATCATCAAAGACTTCCTGATTCCGAGCATTGGCTCGGAACGTTACGCACAAATTCTGCTGGTATACCTGTGGGCACTTGGCGGTTTGCTGGGTATGTGGAATCGCAATGGCGGTGCCTGGCATTTCGCACAGTACGTGTCAGACAACTTCGTGAAGTCGCGGCGTTCGGCAATGTTTTTTGCCTGGCTTATGGGAGTCATCTTTCATCAGGGCGGCACGATTAGCACGGTTCTTACGGGCACCACGGTTCGGCCTGTTGCCGACCGCGAGGGTGTCGCTCACGAAGAACTTGCCTACATCGTCGACTCCACTGCTTCCCCGGTCGCGACCATCATTCCTTTCAATGTCTGGCCCGTATACGTCGCCGGCCTGATCACGATTCCGTCGATGAGCCAGTTCATCCCGGACCAGGAAGCCGCAGTATCGATGTTCCTCAGGGCCATTCCTTTTAATTTCTATGGTTGGCTCGCCGTTCTGTTCACGTTGTTGTTTGCGCTCGGTAAACTTCCATTCGTCGGCGGTGCAATGCGCGCCGCACAAATTCGGGCGCGCGATACCGGTGAACTCGACTCGCCAACCGCAGAGCCAATCGTCTCCAAAGAACTCGCCACGCTAAACGTCGCTCCGGGCTACACGCCTTCGCTGGCTGATTTTTTCGTCCCGATCGGCGTTCTCATGGGTTTTGCGATAATCCCCTGGCTCATTACCGGATCGCCAATGATCTTTGAGGCATTTGGTCTGGCTGTCGTTAGCAGCATCGCATTGTCGATCATTCGCGGCATGAGCGTTCATGATGCGTTTGAAGGCCTGGTCGATGGCATCAAGGGTGTGACGATTGGCGCGATCATTCTGGGTCTTGCGGTCACTTTGGCGGAGGTGTCTGACACGCTCGGTGCGTCGTCCTATGTCATCGACGCCACGGCCGGCATTCTCACCACGGCACCTTTTGTTCTCCCGGGAATTCTGATGATCACCTGCATGATCGTATCTTTTTCGGTCGGTTCATCCTGGGGAACCTACGCGGTGGTTTTTCCCATCGCCTTGCCGCTCGCATTCGCGATTTCACCCGACCCCGTGTTCGTAACACTGGCGTTCGGCGCAATTATGGGCGGCGCCGTATTCGGCGATCAGTGTTCCCCGATCTCCGACACGACAATCCTGTCCTCGCTGGCCTGTGGCTCGGACCTGATGGATCATGTCGTCACCCAATTGCCCATCGCGATGGCCGCTGCCGGAATTTCTATACTTATATATACGGTGACTGCATTAGGCCTGACCTTGTAATATAATCGCCCGCCACCGCCGGGCCTGACCCGGAAATTCAGACAACAGCAAGTTCGGAGCAGCACCTTGAGTCGCGACCAGAAATTTTTCGATACCTATTCCATTGTCATCGGCGTAGCCGCCGCAATCGCAGTCGCTTTCTTCGTGGTCTCGATGAAAATGTCCGACCTGACGCAGGGTGTGTATACCCGTGACGCGGCTGAGTACCAGGCCGCCGTTGCCGGTCGCATTCAACCCTTCGGCCAGGTGTACCTGCCGGGCGAAGAACAGGAGTCCACTGCTCCAACCGTCGAAACGGCGGTTGAGCCGGAACCCGTTGCGACAGTCATGACCGGTCCGCAGGTTTACAACGCTGCCTGTAATGTTTGTCACGGTAATGGCGTTGGTGGCGCACCTATCGTCGGTGACGCTGCCGCATGGGCACCGAGAATCGCTCAAGGCATGGACGTTCTCAACGACCACGCCGTCAATGGTTTTTCCGGCGAAGCTGCGACGCCGATGCTGCCGAAGGGTGGCCGCGTCGACATGTCTGATCAGGAAATCTACGACGCCGTTGCGTACATGGTTGGCGAATCTCAGTAAGGCCAACACCGCGTCATTGCGAGGAGGCGACGCCGACGAAGCAATCTTGAGATCGCTTCGCTACGCTCGCAATGACTCGCATTTTCTGTCGAGCTGTCGTAATGACAGAGCCTCCGCGACATGCGGCGGCAGAATGTCTTGCTCACTCGCAAGATCTGCGATCGTTCGTGCAACCCGCATTACGCGTTGATAAGCGCGAGCGGATAAGCTGAATTTGTCTACAGCAACTTCGAGTAGCCTAAGGCCTTCGTTTGTCAGGACACAATTGTTCTCAATCGCCTTTCCTTCCAGGCGGGCATTACATACGTCCTGTCTGCATTCCTGAGTTGTTCGTGATCGCAGTACCCGCTCTGCAACGCTCAAGCTGGACTCACCCGCTTGTGCACCTGCACGCAAAACCTCAGTGGGTGGGCGACCCACCTCGATCTGCAGATCAATTCGATCCAGTAACGGACCTGAGATCTTGCCCCTGTAACGTGAGACTCGATCGGCGCTGCAACCGCAGTTCCCCGCCTTGTCTCCAAGATAACCGCACGGGCAGGGATTCATGGCGCAGACGAGCTGCACGTCGGCCGGGAATTCCGCCTGGCGCATGGCGCGCGAGATCGTAATCGAACCGGTTTCCAATGGTTCGCGAAGAACTTCGAGAACGTTTCTGCTGAATTCCGGTAGTTCATCGAGAAACAGGACGCCGTTGTGAGCCCTGGAGATCTCTCCGGGCCGAGGGCCGGGCCCGCCGCCGACAATTGCCGGTGCTGAAGCAGTGTGATGCGGCGAACGAAACGGACGCTTGCGCCACCGCTGCAGGTCGAGAGGAACTCCGAGTACCGAATCGATAGCTGCCGTCTGCAGGGCCTGTGCCTCTGACATCACCGGAAGAATGCTTGGCAGGCGGCGCGCCAGCATGCTCTTGCCGGTTCCGGGAGGTCCTATGAACAAGATGTTATGGCCGCCTGCGGCCGCTATTTCCAATGCCCGTTTAGCCTGATTCTGACCCTTGACGTCTGCCAGATCCGGCTCTTCCGAGGTTCCGATTTCGGGACTTTTCTGCTCGATCGGCTGCAAGACCTGCTCGCCACGAAGATGCGAGGTCACTTCAAGCACCGTTGTCGCGGCTCGCGCCTCTACGTTTGCAAGTGAGGCTTCAACCCGATTGGCCGTTGGAATAAGAATGCTGCGTCCCGCATTGGCTGCTCTAAGCGCTGCTGGCAGGACGCCAGGCACGCCGCGAATATCGCCGTTCAGAGCGAGCTCACCATAGATCTCGGTATTGCAGAGTTGTTCGGCTTTGATTTGATTTCCAGCGGCCAGGATGCCCAGCGCGATCGCCAGATCAAAACGACCGCCGGCCTTCGGCATATCCGCCGGAGCGAGACTGACGGTTATGCGTTCCTGCGGCCAGTGGAATCCCGACGTGATTATCGCGCTTCGCACCCGATCTTTACTTTCGCGAACAGCCGTCTCGGGCATTCCAACGATAGAAAAGGATGGCAGGCCGCCCGAGAGAAAGACCTCGATTGTGACAGCCGGGGCATCAGTGCCGAGCTGTGCCCGGCTCTGCAATATGGCGAGACTCAAACGGCCCTCCTTGGCCTAATCGCCCGCCAGGGCGGGCTCCTACAAAATAACTTTCTTCGGAGAAAAGGGGTCTGACCCCCTATTGCGACTTCTTTTCGTATTCTTCGAGGCGTTTTTCCAGTGCCTCGAGTTTTTCGCGCGTGCGTGCGAGCACGGCCTCCTGAACTTCGAACTCTTCTCGCGTAACGAGATCGAGCTTGCCGAGACCATTTTGCAATACCGAGCGGAAGCTCTCCTCCAGTTCCTTGCCGACGGAACGCAGTCCTTCGGGCACCGCCTCAGCGAGTTTTCTCGCGAGCTCTTCTATTGAATTATCACTCATGGCTGCTTGATACCGCAGCCCGAGCCAAAAGGCCAGTGGCAAAAGCCCCTGTCATGTCCACATATCGAATCGTGCTCACCAATTTGGTGCACGTGCCAGATTCCGTGCTCCATATAGGAGCGGCCAGACCGATCCAGAAAATGTAACTAATTGTCGTTATTCATGTTTTTCATCTTGGCACGGTTTCTGCTCTATAGGAGATGAATTCTTTTTATTGCTTTTTTGGGAGCAGCACGACATGAACACTTTTTCTAGATCCGCCCTCTTCGCGACATTGCTGATCGGTAGTGCGAGCGCTCAAGCCGATGTATCCGCGAACCTTGGCTTTGCCAGCGAGTACTACTACCGCGGTATTTTTCAGGAGAGCACATCAGCCAGCGGCGGCATCGACTACGAAGGCAACGGCTTTTACGTTGGCACCTGGGCCGCAGATGTGGGCGACGGCCTCGAGGTCGACGGCTATTTCGGCTATGGCGGCGAAGCAGGTGATTTCAGTTACAGCGTTGGCTTTACGGGTTACTACTACACCGGCGATTTCGATGACACCTATCAGGAAATAAATCTCGGCGCTGGATTCAGCCTCTTCTCGTTCGACCTTGCCGTCGGTGAATACGACAACTTCAACGGCCCAACTCAGGATTACACCCATTACTCGATCACCGCAGAGAAAAACGGTTTCTACGGCAAGTACGCCGGATTCTCGCAGGACTTCGAGGGCGAGTACTTTGAGGCCGGGTACAGCACGGTCATTGCTGATATCGACGTTGGTCTGTCACTGATTTTCTCGAATTCCGATCTGGTTGGTGAAAGCGACGAGGCCATCGTGTTCACAATCGGCAAATCGTTCGGCCTGTAGTCACGGAAATAGGGGAAACGAAATGAAAATGATCACTGCAATCATCAAGCCTTTCAAACTTGATGATGTCCGCCAGGCCGTCGCCGATATCGGCATTCAAGGCATTACGGTAACCGAGGTCAAGGGCTTTGGTCGCCAACGCGGTCACACGGAACTTTATCGCGGCGCGGAATACGTCGTCGACTTTCTACCGAAAGCAAAAATCGAGCTGGCAGTGCCCGACGACGTCGCCGAACAGGTTGTCGAAGCGATAGCCAACACGGCACGCACGGGTAAAATTGGTGACGGAAAAATTTTCGTTGCCGAAATTTCTGAAGCCATTCGTATTCGTACCGGCGAGACCGGTAGCGAAGCCGTTTAGATCACACGAAGAAGCGGAGGATATCTCGTGGATGATGTAGCAATAATTTCCGGGCAGGTCGCTGAGCTGGCCTATGCACTGGACACTTTTTACTTTCTCGTCATGGGCGCACTGGTCATGTGGATGGCCGCCGGGTTCACGATGCTGGAAGCTGGCCTCGTTCGCGCTAAAAACACGGCCGAAATTCTCACCAAAAATGTCGGTCTCTACTCGATCGCCTGCATCATGTACATGGTGTGCGGATACACAATCATGTATCCCGGCGGCTTCGAGGGCGGCGTATTCCAAAGTCTGTCAACAATCGGCAGCGGCCTGCTCGGCTCTGCCGATAACGATGCTGCAAGCGTGATCGCTGGCGATGCTTACTACTCGAACCTGTCGGACTTCTTCTTTCAGGTGGTGTTTGTCGCAACCGCTATGTCAATTGTCTCAGGCGCTGTCGCAGAACGCATGAAGCTGTGGTCGTTTTTCATGTTTGCCGTAGTCCTTACCGGTTTCATCTACCCCGTGCAGGGTTTTTGGAAATGGGGCGGCGGCTTTTTGAACGAAATGGGCTTCCTCGATTTCGCCGGCTCCGGTGTCGTGCATCTCTGTGGCGCCGCGGCGGCACTCGCAGGCGTGATCTTGCTTGGAGCGCGAAAAGGCAAGTACGGCGCAAACGGTGAGATTAATGCCATTCCTGGCTGCAACTTGCCACTTGCCACACTCGGTACATTGATTCTGTGGCTTGGCTGGTTCGGTTTTAACGGTGGCTCGGAACTCAAGGTTTCTGATGTCGGTGAGGCCAACGCGGTTGCGCTCGTGTTCGTTAACACGAACATGGCAGCAGCGGGTGGACTCGTATTCGCACTGTTGTTGTCGCGCTTCTGGTTTGGCAAGGCCGATCTCACGATGGCGCTGAACGGTGCCCTTGCCGGACTGGTCGCGATCACCGCAGAGCCGTTAACGCCAACACCGTTGGCCGCCACGATGATTGGTGCTGTCGGCGGTCTGATTGTCGTTGGCTCTATCGTCACTTTCGATAAACTGAAGATCGACGACCCGGTTGGCGCGATTTCAGTTCACGGCGTTGTCGGCATGTGGGGCTTAATAGCCGTCGCATTTACCAACAATAGCGGCAACTTCTGGGGGCAACTCGGAACACAGTTGATCGGCCTGGTCACGATCTTCACGTGGGTCTTTATTACCAGCTTCATCGTCTGGTTCCTGCTGAAGAAGATCGTCGGTATCCGCGTCTCCGAAGAGGAAGAATACGAAGGTGTCGATATCTCGGAATGCGGCCTCGAGGCATACCCCGAGTTTACTGCCGCAGAGTAAGGCAATCGCTGCAGCCGTGCGGATTTGCCATAAGGCGGATCCGCGCGGCCCTTCTACTGCCATGATCCCAATAAATTCCTTCGTAACGATCACTTGGCGAGCCGCCTGAGCCGCTTATTTTTTGGACCACATGGCTCCTCTGATCGCACGAATCCGGATGTGACTGCGGTCGCAGCAAATTGCCCGTCCCCGTGGTTTAATGCGTTAATGTTTAATCTCTTTTGAGAAAATTTCGATGATAACCACGCGGCAATTACTTACAGCCACACTTGCTGCCTTGCTGGCCAGCGGAATAGCCGTTGCCGGCGAGATCTACAAATGGACAGACGACGACGGCAACGTCCACTACGAGGATCGTCCAACCGGCGATACGGAGATTGAGCGCCTCGATATCGTAACGAAGAATACCGATAACTCGGTCGTTCAAGCGCAGCTCGATGCGAATCGCGAAGCCAGAGATGCTGCTCGCCAGGTCGCTTCTGAAGCACCGCCTGAGATGACCCGGGATGAAATCCTCGCTGAGCAGCAAAAGCGCAAAGATGAGTGCCAGAAGTACCGCGATCGACTGCAGGAATTTTTGCGATCACGACGTCTTTACGAGGAAGATGAGGCAGGCGTTCGCAGCTACCTCAGCGAAGAAAAGATGATGGCGGCACGCACGCGGGTCGAAAGCCAGATTCAGGAATATTGCGGCTCCTAGAGCTGGATCGCCCGGAAAAAGGGGTCGAACCGCGTTTTACTAAAACGCGGTTCGACCCCTTTTTTTCGCATAAGGTCGTCCTGACCAAAAGAGACGCTCCAACAGGTACAATCCGCGTACCAATCGTGGGAGGTACATGGCTTGAGTGCGGTAATGGATTCCGAGAACAAGGAGTCACAGGCGTATCTGCCTGACTTCTGCGCAGCCAGCTCCGTCTTTGTGCTCGTACTGATCGCCGAGCTCGTGGCGATCCTGTTGACACTCGCAGCGCATGACACGCCGGGGCTGTTCCTCGTCGAACTCGCGAGAAACTCGCTCTTTATTCTTTGGCTCGCCATCCTCAGTTCCGTGGTCATGTGTCTGTTTCGTGACAGGCTCGAGAGCGCCGGCAAGACCCGTGCCTTTGTTCTGAGCTTCCTGATTCTCGAGCTGCTGTGCCTGGTGCTCGCGGAATTATCGTATCAATTGTCGTTGTTCTTTCCTGATTTCGTCACTATCCGCGATTCCCATTTCGTGTTTGTATTCCGTATCGTCGCGATCAGTTCGATCATCATCGCACTGTCAATGCGCTACCTCTATGTGTCGAGCGAATGGCGGCGAAGCATCGTCCTTGAAGCACAAGCACGCATCAGCGCGTTACAGGCACTGATACGACCGCACTTCCTGTTTAATAGCATGAATACGATCGCGTCCCTGACCCGCACCGATCCGCGACAGGCCGAGGAAGCCGTGGAGGATTTGTCCGATTTGTTGCGCGCCAATCTCGGCGGCTCAGGCAATCGCACTACCTTGAAAGAGGAGCTTGAAGTTGCGGCGATCTACCAGCGCATCGAGAAGTTGCGTCTTGGTGATCGGCTTACAGTGCGTTGGGATGTTGCCGACTTGCCCATGCGCGCCCTGATGCCCAGCCTGACAATTCAACCGCTGCTTGAGAATGCGATTTATCACGGAATTGAGTTGCTACCCAACGGCGGTGAGGTGACGGTTTCCGGTAACCATGACGACAAGTATCTCGAGATCGCGATTTCCAATCCGGTAGCGGAAGGCGAGAAACGCGCCAAGATCGGCAACAAAATGGCGCTCTCCAACATCCGCCAGCGTTTCGAACTGGCCTATGGAAACCGTGCAACGGTCGAGCTCGAAGACGGCGTCTCGAGCTATACCGTGAGATTGCGCTTCCCAATTGACGAGAGTGCCGCGTGAAAGTCCTGATCGTTGACGACGAGAAGCCTGCGCGCGACCGCTTGCGACGACTGCTCGGCGATTTCGGCGATCACGAGGTTGTTGGCGAAGCAGCAAACGGCGAAGAGGCGATTGACATCGCGGCTAGTTCTGGCCCGGACGTTGTGTTGCTTGACATTCGTATGCCCGGCGTCAACGGCATCGAAACTGCACATCATTTGAATGCGATGGAAAGGCCGCCGGCTGTTGTCTTCACGACGGCGTATGACGAATACGCAATTGACGCTTTCGATGCACAAGCCATTGGCTATGTACTGAAACCGGTGCGCCGGGAACGCCTTGAGCGCGCCCTCGAGCACGCATCGCGCCTCACTGGTCATGCACTAAGTGAATTGGCGGCCGACGCCGGGCTTGAGAGCACCCGCAACCATGTGTGTGCGTGTGTTCACGGCGAACTACGTCTCATCCCGGTGAATGAGATTCGTTATTTCAATGCGGATCAAAAATACGTTTGTGTGCATCACTTTGCTGGTGAGGACCT
>Ga0255052_10002911_pt1 | contig 12081 bp, 10 predicted proteins | sample JV7_2_21_MG_FD_188632 | JGI IMG/M metagenome (GOLD analysis project Ga0255052, IMG submission 188632) | Seawater microbial communities from Jervis Inlet, British Columbia, Canada - JV7_2_21 | ecosystem: Environmental > Aquatic > Marine > Inlet | place: Canada: British Columbia | collected... | reverse complement strand
GAGGGCACGGATCCGCAGGCGAAGAGCTCAATCAACTTCTATCTCAATGAAGAGATGTTCAAGATGTTCTTCGGCTCGTTCACGATCAACCTGTTCGACCCGCACATTCTCTTCAACGACGGCTTCTATGAGCTTGTCGATGTGCGAATTCCGGATGGCAGCCTGCTGAAACCGAAGTTCCCGGCGGCGTTGTCGGGTCGCACGCATGCGCTTGGCAGGATCTTCGACGTCATGGGTGGCGTGCTGGGGCAGGGTGCGCCGGACGCAATGAACGCGGCCGGTTTTTCGGACAGCCCGCACTTGTTCTTCTCCGGTTACAGGAAGAATGGCGAGTGGTTTCAACTATTCCAGATCGGCTTTGGTGGCATCCCGGGGCGCCCGATCGGTGACGGCCCGGACGGCCATTCGTTGTGGCCGGGATTCACGAACGTGCCGAACGAGTTCATCGAGGCCTATTTCCCGTTGCGAATTGTGAAGTACGAACCGATTCCAGATTCCGGGGGCGCGGGCTTGCATCGCGGTGGCAACGGCTTGTCAGTGGCCTATGAGTTCCTGGTCGACGGCCACGTCGGTATTCACGACGAACGCTGGCTGACCTACCCATGGGGTGTGCGTGGTGGCGAACCCGGCATGCGTTCGACCAAGCGACTCGTCCGGGCGGACGGCAGCGAGGAGTGGCTGCCGGCGAAATGCGATGGCGTCGCGGTGAAGGAGGGTGACGTGCTGTTCTTCAATACCTGGGGTGGTGGCGGCTGGGGCGATGCGCTCGACCGTGAACCACTGCTGGTCAAGACCGATGTCGACCGCGGTCTCGTCAGCGCCGGGGGCGCGAAGCGCTATGGTGTCGTCATCGGCGGCGATGGCGATATCGACGAGGGCGCAACGGACAAGCTCCGCGACAAGATGCGGTCTGAACGCGACGACGTGGGACTGTTCAGTTTCGGCGGTACCATAGAAGAGATCACGGCGCGCGCACTCGAGGAAACGCATTTGCCCGCACCGGTGTCGCCGCATGACTGAGCTGCTGAGTTCGCTCAAGTCCGAATGGCACCTGGCACAGCACGGTGCAATGTCGCGTGTGCCGCTGTATCACCAGCTGTATTCGGTTCTCAAAGCCGCGATTCTCGATGGCACCATTTCGTATGACGCGCAGATGCCGACAGAGCAGCAGCTCGTTGCGACATTCGACGTGTCACGGATCACCGCCAAACGGGCGATGGACGAGCTGGCCGCCGAGAATCTGATCGCACGCTTTCGCGGCAAGGGATCGCATGTCACGCATCGCCGTACGCTCAAGCCCGTGCGTGCTCCGCTTGTTGGAATGCTCGAGAATCTCAAGGAGATGGGAAAACACAGCATCGTCCGTGCCGTTTCGACGGAGACTGTCGTGCCACCTGCCGATGTCAGATTGATCCTGGGTCTCGAAGACAGGGATGTTGTACGCAAAGTTGTCCGCGTAAGCAGCAACGAGGAAGGCGAGCCTTACGTCTATTACTTGAGCTGGACGGTCGGAATAAGCCGGTCTTTTACCAAAAGGAAGCTGGAAACCAATACCCGGCTCGACCTGCTCCGCGAAAACGACATACAGCTCAGCAGGGTTGAGCAGGTATTGAGCGCAGTGAATGCGTCTGTACCCATTGCCGAGGAACTCGACGTGGAACCCGGCGCGGCACTGTTGTCGATCCGCAGACTGGGTTCTGTCGAGAACGGTGCCATCGTTGATGTCCTTGACGGTTTTTACAATCCGAAACGGTTCCAATACGCGATGGTATCGAGCATCAAGTAGGTGAAATCGTGAGTTTTGCCAGCTTGTCAATTTTATTGATAAGATATAAAGTTATATCAAAAGAGCAAATTGCTGTTCAGAAAACGGGGGTAATGCAATGAACACAACTACCAGAACTATCCTCTGCCTTATCGGTTCTTCCATGTTGCCGTTCGCTACGGTCAACGCTCAGGAAGGCGCATTGGCAATGGAAGAAGTCGTCGTCACGGCTCGCAAACGGGCGGAAAGCCTGCAGGAAGTACCGATCGCGATCACCGCGTTCACCGAGCAGACGATTCGCCGTGCCGGCATTGAACGGCCGGCCGATTTCATTCGACTGATGCCGAACGTGACTATCGTCGATACGGCCAATGTTGGCGATACGCAGGTCAGTATTCGCGGCATCGTGTCTACGCGTGACGCCGAATCGACCTTTGCTTACATCGTGGACGGCGTGCTCAGCACGAATCCGAACAGCTTCAACGAGGAACTCGTTGACGTGAAGCAGATCGAGGTGCTGAAAGGTCCACAGGGTGCACTGTACGGTCGCAACGCCGTCGCCGGTGCAGTCCTGGTCACGACGAAGGAGCCGGGCGATGAATTCGAAGGGCGAATCACGGTAGGTGGTGGCAGTGACGATCTGGTGAAAGCGTCGGGCCGCATCGCCGGACCGCTGGGCGATACCGTAAGCGGCAGCTTGTCGGCAAGTTATCGTGATTTTGCCGGCGTCTACTCGAACGTCTACGAAAACCCGGGTTCGGATGTCGATTATCTGGAAGACACGACAGCGCGTGGGCGATTGATATTCGAGCCGAACGATCGCCTGAAAATTGATACGAGACTCGGCTATTCAAAAGTCACGGGCGGCGCAATCAATTTCAATGCCGTGTTCGCGATTCCGGCTTTCGTACTCAATTTCGGCCAGCCCAGTTTCTTTGCGGACGTCAACGATCACGACTTCACGTTTGCATTCAATGTCCCTGGTGAGAACGAGCAGGAGACGACGGAGTTTTCGCTGAAGGCAGACTATGAGCTCAGCGGTGGCGGAGACCTCACGTTCATCGCCGCGTTCAATGACCTCGACGAGTATCTGCTGTCCGACGGCACCAGTGCCACGTTTTACGGTTATGAAATACTGGGCTCCTGCCAGTCAGATCGTGTCACGCTGAACAATTTGCCGGCTGCGGCCGGTGGTGCCGATCGTACCGATCTGTTCGGTGGCTTTTTCCAACCGTTCGGTGTTTTCCCCTCGGCCGGTGGAGCGCCACCCGATTTCACTGGAGTCTACGGTCCTTACACGCCAACAGCCTGCGACGGTTACCAGTACCAGGAGCGCAATCAAAAGGATGCAAGCTTCGAGATTCGATACACATCGCCGCAGGACCAGCCAGTGCGCTGGATCGCGGGCGCCTATGCCGCTGATATCGATCGCGAAGTCGTCGTCGCTTACGGTGCCGATCAGGGGCTAGGATTCCTGCGGCAACCGTACATCGACCCGACGGGCCCGAATCCAACCGACCTGTTGTTCTGGGACGACTTCGAGACGAGCGTCATAGCCGTATTTGGTGAGGTGAATTTCGACCTGTTCGAGAGCATGGAATTGTCACTCGCACTTCGCTGGGACGAGGAAGATCGCACCGTCAAGAACAAGGTGCCAGCCGTGACGGCATCCGGGCTGAATATCAATACACTTGATCCGGTGACATTCCAGCCGGGTCCAATCAACCCGGCATTTAACGCCAACCTCGATCCGATCCCGGATCGTTCCCGGACCTTTGCCCAACTGCAGCCCAAGGTGTCCTGGCGCTGGGCTGCGACCGACCAGGTGAACGTATTCGCGAGCTGGGGTATCGGTTTCCGCAGCGGTGGCTTTAATTCGCAAGGCAGCTCCGATCTGCTCGAGCTCTGGTTCAACACCGGTTCACCGTTCCCGCTGGTAGCGCCGGTCAATGCGCAGCTGGTCATCAACGACGATTACGATAAAGAGGTCTCCAGCAGCGTCGAGCTCGGCGTGAAAACCGAATGGCTGGATCGGCGCCTGCGCATCAATGCCTCCATCTTCAATACCGATGTCGAGGATAGCCAGTTCTTCGAGTTTTTTGCCGGACCTTTCGGGTTGCTGCGTGTCGTGACTACGATCGACGAACTCAACATCCAGGGATTCGAAGCCGACTTCAACTGGCTGGCCAACGATAATTTCTCGATCTTCGGTGGCATCGGACTGCTCGATTCCGAAATCGAGGAGAACGTCAACCGGCCATTGTCCGTTGGTAACAAGGTGCCGCAGGCTCCCGACGAGACCTACAATCTCGGTGCTCAGTTCCAGATGGAGCTGGGCAGCAACCTGGGTCTGTTTGTACGTGTTGACTGGCAGCACGTGGGCGAAATGTGGTTCCACACGTTGCAGGGGGAGCAGACCCCGACGATCTGGGACGGCATTTTCAACGGTGGTGGTTTCATTACCCAGGACTTCTCCAGGGCGAAGCGTGATGCCTACGATACGGTGGACCTGCGAGTGGGTATCGAAGGAGAACGCTGGGAGGCAACCGCGTGGGGCCGCAATATAACGGACGAGGAGTACCTGGAAGAAGTCATTCCGGCTGCCGAATTCGGCGGTTCGTTTATCCACCCTGCGCAAACAGCAACTTACGGCCTCGACCTGACGTTCCGCTTCTAGGCGAGTCCTTGCACAATCGTGCCGGCGTGCTGTAATGGCACGCCGGCCATTTTTATCAGGGAATGCAAGTGAGCGGCGACCTCGAACAAGACTACAAAGGGGCGTTCGACGGCAGTCTCGGCTTCGGCGAGGCTCCCGCGTTGATCCTCATCGACTTCGTCGAGGCGTATTTCGCGAAAGATAGCCCGTTGTTTGCGGGCGTCGAGGACGCACTCGCCTCCGCTCTGCGCGTCAGAGAAGGAGCCCGCGACGCAGGAATTCCCGTTTTCTATACCAACGTCGTCTATCATCCCGGCGGCGCCGATGGCGGGATGTTCTTTCGCAAGGTGCCGGCGCTCGAGGCGTTTGTCGCCGGCAATCCACTTGGTGCCTGGCCGGCCGGTCTCAATCCCGCGGAAGACGAATTTGTGATCTCGAAGCAGTATCCGAGCGCGTTCTTCGGCACCTCACTGGCCGCGACACTGACAGCAGCCGGTATTGATACGCTGATCATCACCGGCCTGACGACCAGCGGGTGCATCCGTGCGACCTGCATCGACACCGTCTCGAATGGTTTCATCCCGATTGTTGTGGCTGATGCCTGCGGTGACCGTCACGAGGCGCCTCACAAGGCTAACCTGTTCGACATGAATGCCAAGTACGCCGACGTCGTCGACGAAGTCGCCGTCATTGGTTACCTGAACGGCTTGGCAGGCGGCGAGTGACGCGCATGAGCAGCAAATCGATCACGATTGTCGAAGTCGGTCCCCGCGATGGTTTGCAGAGCGAGCCCGAAATCCTGCCGACGGATAGCAAGGTGCAGTTCATCGAGAAGGCGATCGATGCCGGCGTCCGGAGGCTCGAGGTCGCAAGCTTCGTGCACCCGAAGCGTGTGCCGCAAATGGCGGACGCCGAGGCACTGATCGAAAAATTGCCTCAACGCGACGACGTGTCGTACATCGGCCTGATCATGAACGAGCGCGGTCTTGATCGTGCCCTCACAACTCGTATCGGCGAGGTTGGCATGGTGGTCGTCGCGAGCGACACCTACAACCGCAAGAACCAGGGTGTCGGTACCGATGAGTCCGTGGCCGCTTGGTGCAACATCGCGAAACGTGCGCAGGACAGCGGCCTGCGGGCAAATGTAATGATCTCGTCGGCATTCGGGTGCCCGTATGAAGGCGAAGTGGAAGTCGGGCGTGTGGTGGAACTCGCCAAACAGGTCATCGAAGCAGAGCCGGCCGAACTGGGAATTGCGGACAGCATCGGCGTCGCCGTACCGTCACAGGTGACGGATCTTCTCGGAGCGGTGCGTGACGCCATCGGCGAGTTACCAATGCGCTGTCACTTTCACAACACACGCAATACCGGTTTGGCCAACGCGCAGGCGGCGATAGTGGCAGGTGTGACGTATCTCGACGCCAGTATCGGCGGCATCGGTGGTTGCCCGTTCGCGCCGGCCGCGACGGGCAATATCCCGACGGACGACTTGTTGTACATGCTCGATCGCTCTGGAGTCGAAACGGGTGTATCTCTCGACAAGATCATGGCCATTAGTCATTGGCTGGAGAGTGAACTCGGTCGCGGTGTTCCGGCCCTGCTGCCTAGGGCAGGTGGATTTCCGTCTGGCGCCGCCGGGGCCGGCTAGTGCCGCCGACCCGCATTCACCACTTGAACTTCGTTGTCCGCGACATGGACGAGGCGACGGCGCGCTTTGAACGTGCGCTCGGCGTCGCACCATTCGAAGTCGTCGATTACGCCGCTCGCGGGGCTCATGTCGCGCGTACGCGCGTCGGCGAGACCTGGCTCGTGCTGGTTTGCCCGTACGACGACGAGTCCGTCCCCGGGCGCTACCTGGCAGAGCGCGGGGAGGGCTTTTTCCTCGCGTCATTCGGCGTTGACGACCTCCAGGCACATCTGGACCGGTTACGGCATGGGGGCATCGATACCATCGACCCTGCGGCGCGTGACGGCATTCTCGACTGGCAAGTGGCCGACATCGGCGAAGTTCACGGCGCGCGGCTGCAACTCACCGGCGACGAGCCGTAACTCTCCTCGTCCCGGTCCGCCGCTGTGCGCTCAGGTACTGCCCGAGCGCACGAAAATCGCCTTGTCGATCTGCTCGAACGTCGCCTGGTATAAAGCCGGATCCTCGACCGGTGTCGAATGCGGGGTCGGGCCAGGCGGCTGCAAGAGGTTGTCGACGAAATTCAGGCGGATTCGTATCAATTTGGACGGCATCGTCTCGACGAAAGCCGTCGCCCGACGGTGCGTCGAGCTACGCATGTCCGGGCCACCGAAAATCTGCCCCAACACGTCACCGACGCCGAGGCTCTTGCGTGAACTCGGTCCTGTGGCCGTAATCAGGCCCGTGTCGAAGTCACCGTCTTCGATGATGAAGCCGAGGTCCTGGAATACGGACATCGTGGCCGAAAAGGCGGCGCGTTTGTCCGTCTCGAACTCTTTCGCCTGGTAGGCCTGCAATTGCACACCGGTACTTGGTGCCTTGGCCGGTGCTGCGCAACCACCCATGAAGACTGCGATGATCGCGGCGAGCACGAAGCTATTGTAGATCTTCATGTCGGTCTCCTTTGACTGGCGCGTCAGAAACTCGATGTCCGGTAAGAGAAGTCCCGGACGAAACCTGCGTCGTCATACTTGATGATGATCGTGAGCGTGCGTTGTGATGAACTGGCAGCACCAGCGCTCTTGGTGCCCGCGGCGGCACCGCCACCATCGGCGCCGACGAGGAGCCCTGCGACTACACCACTGCTGCGCGAATAGGACACATCGGTCGAGATCTTGTCGTAGATCCAGACTTCGCGTCGCTCCGCGTCGGTAGACACGATATTCGGTGCGCCAAGAATGGCGGCGACATTGGCCGACGACATGCCGACCGTGATTTCGCGCTGTACGGTACCGACCGTCACCCGGTCGATCGAGTCGTCCTGAACTTCAGCGCGATGCTGGGTTGCACTGCACGCGCCAAGCAGAATCGCGGCGCCAGCCAATAGCGATACCCGAGTTAAATTGCGTTGCATGATCTTCTCCTTTTCCACGTCTTTGTTCGACGCGAAGATCATCGCAAGGCTCGGTGTCAAAGAACTTCGGGTGGCCTGATCGTTTACTGACTTTAATCTGATGCGCCGCTAGAAGCTCCGTTTCGCCTCGAGCAGGATCTGCACGCTGTCGATCGAGGGGTCACCATCGAGCGGAAACGCAATGTCGAGGTGGGCGACCTTGTTGCTGCTGAATCGGGTTGGCGCGAAGCGGAATCCGAATCCGACGTCTTTCAGCCAGCCCAGGTTCGGTTCGCCGATCGGGTTGTCGCCCCATGTTCGACCCACGTCAAAGAAGACCGCCCCGCCAACCCGGAACAGCCGCCACGGGTACCAATCCGTGAAGTAACGTTGTTCGACCGTAAACAGCATCTTCGAATCACCCGTCTGGTAACGCAGTGGATATCCGCGCAGGCCGGACTTGCCGCCCAGCTGCACGGGATTGTCGAGATCCAGGTCGTGGCCTGCTGTTCCCGATAAAGTCATGAAAAACAATCGCTTTTCAGATTGCCGGTGATAGAAGCGAGTGTTTAATGTCGTCGTTGCGTTGACCGTGTTGCCGCTCTCGCGGCGGCCGTTGGCCACGATGGACAGCAGCAGTGCCGTCTTGTCCAGCGAGCCGAAGCCCAGATTGGCCGTCGCCGCGGCGACCAGGGCATCACGGTCTGCGCCGAAACTCTGGTCCGCATAGCCGAGAGAGGCCGAGATCCGCGTTCCCATGAAGAAGTCTTCCGTGCGGCCGATCTGGTTGGTGTTGCTCGACGTGCTGAAGTCGTCCTCGAGGATCTCGAGCCCGAGGAATGGGTAAACGAGCTTGCGATCCTCCGGGATCACGGCGGGCAGGGTCGGATCCAGTGCCTGGGAGAAATCGTTGTCGTCATAGACATAGCCGACGGACCAACGCCTCACCCAGCCGTCCCTGAGGCCGCGCGACCAGCCGCCGAACGCTGTCAGGTATTCGCGTTCGTGGCGATACTCGGCTGCCTCGTCACCGAGGCGGTACAGGGCCGTGCGCCGGTCATCGCTCGCTATCCAGCCGCCAGCCGTCCACCGTGAGTCCAGTGCGTGAAACGGCCGGATGACGGACAGAAAATTGGTTTTGCCGTCAGAATTGTCGGCCACCCTCAGAAACATCGACACCCAGCTGCTGCCCAGATTTCGATCTTCGAAATCGAATTGGGTCGAGGTGCGATCGACGCTGTCGATCCACTTGAGCCGGAGCAGCTGCCCCCGACCGAAGAAGTTGGTCTCCTCGATACCGATGGCCGTACGATTCTCACCGCCGCTGCGCGAAAACGAGAAATCCGGCGTTAGCGACCAGACGTCCTGTGTCGTCACCTTTAAGTCGACGACGCCGTCGTCGTAACGCACTGGTTCTATATTGGCTTCGAAAATGAACCGGTTCGCGCGCAGAATTCTCTCGGACTCATCGAGCAGGCGTTGTTCAAAATTGTCGCCGGCGCGAAACAGCAGTTGATTGTCGATGACCTTGTCGCGAGTGATGATGTGCAGGCGATTCGCCCAGCGGTACAGCCACTTGTTTTCGGCGGGGTCGGACAGATCGAAGATATTGCGCTTCTCAAGAATGACTTCCCCGATCTGCGCGCCAGAAGCCTCCAGTGCCTTGGCGTCCGGAATGGACTCGTTGGCTGCGGATTCCGCGGCGCAGGTGACCGGCAGCCACGACAGAACGAGCAGCACGCGCCTGGCGACTGATGCTGCTCTTTTGCCGAATGGTTTCGTCATCGAAGCTTTTCGAAAACCTTCACTGGACAATTCCAGTAAGTATTTACCCTCATCGCCGGACTCTGTGCCCGTACTCCCGAACCAGTATAATCGGCCGAACTTAAGAGGCTGTCACTGCCGGTATGGAACAAAACCTGTTGAATCAAGGCGTAACGCTGATGATCGTGGGCATGGGCACTGTGTTCGTGTTCCTGACTGCGCTTGTTATCGCGATGTCATTGATGGCGATAATTGTCAGACGAATTCGGCCTGCCGCATCAGTTGGCGGTATCTCGGACGAGGAAATTGCGGCGATAGGGGCGGCCATCCGCCAGCACAGGCGCAAATAAGCGGACAAGGCAAAATGAGCAAAAAAAATCCACTGCGAATTACCGAACTCGTGCTCCGCGACGCGCATCAAAGCCTGCTCGCGACGCGCATGCGCATCGACGACATGCTGCCGATTGCAGAAAAGCTCGACAAGGTGGGATTCTGGTCGATCGAGTCCTGGGGTGGCGCAACTTTCGACTCCTGTATTCGTTATCTCGGTGAAGATCCGTGGGAACGACTTCGCCGACTCAAGGCGGCCATGCCCAATACGCCCCAGCAAATGCTGTTTCGCGGTCAGAATATTCTCGGTTATCGGCACTATGCGGATGACCTCGTCGAGAAATTCGTCGAGCGTTGCGCTGTTAACGGAATTGACGTTTTCCGGATCTTCGACGCGCTGAACGACCTGCGCAATCTCGAGACTGCAGTAAAGGCGACACTGAAAGTCGGCAAACACGCGCAGGGAACGCTCTCCTATACCGTCAGTCCGGTGCATACGGTCGACCTGTGGGTCGATACCGGCCGGCGTATCGAAGACATGGGCGCGCACTCGATTTGCATCAAGGACATGGCCGGGTTGTTGCGCCCGTATGTCGCATCCGAACTGGTCAGTCGTCTGAAAGAGGCGGTCGATATCCCGATTCATTTGCATTGCCACGCAACGACGGGCCTGGCGATTGCCACCTGCGTCAAGGCCGCCGAGGCGGGCGTCGACAACATTGATACGGCGATATCGTCAATGAGCATGACCTACGGGCATACACCGACAGAGACGCTGGTATCGACACTGGACGAAACCGACCGTGATACCGGTCTCGATCTGCAGGAGCTCGAGGAAATCGCGGCGTATTTTCGGGACGTACGCAAGAAATACGTGAAGTTCGAAGGCGGCCTGAAAGGGGTCGATTCGAGAATTCTCGTCGCGCAAGTGCCTGGGGGAATGCTGACCAATCTCGAGAGTCAACTCAGGGAACAAAACGCAGGCGAAAAGCTCGATGAGGTACTCGAGGAAATACCACAGGTGCGTCGTGACCTGGGCATGCTGCCGCTCGTCACGCCGACGTCGCAGATTGTCGGCACACAGGCTGTCATCAATGTGCTGTCCGGTTCGCGTTATACGACGATCACCAAGGAAACTGCCGGCGTCCTCAAAGGTGAGTACGGTGCTACGCCTGCCGCCGTCAATGTGCAACTTCAGGAGCGGGTACTTAAAGGCGCCGAACCCATCACCTGTCGGCCCGCGGACCTGCTCGAACCGGAACTCGAGAGCCAGACCAAGGAGTTCAATCACATCGCGATCGAGCGCAAGATCAAGCTCGCACACGATGTCATCGACGACGTCCTGATCTACGCGTTGTTTCCGCAAATCGGCATTCGTTTCCTGCAGAACCGGCAAAACCCGGAGGCGTTCGAACCACCACCCGATGCGGAGCCGGCGCCTGCGCCGCCCACGCCGGCAGATGGCCCGGCGGTGTATTCGGTGCGCGTCAACGGCAAGGAATATACGGTTGAGGTTGCCGACAGCGGTGAGCTCACTGACGTGCGGACGCCGGCCACAGCGAGGGCTCCGGGACGTTCGCAATCGGGCGAGAAGGTCGCAGCGGTACTCGCCGGCAACATCTTCAAGGTGCTCGTCGCGCCGGGTGACACCGTCGAGAAAGGCCAGCCGCTACTGGTGGTCGAGGCCATGAAGATGGAAACGACTGTCAGCTCGCCAAAGGGTGGCACCATCAGCGATGTGTTTGTCCGCGAGGGTGATGTCGTTGCCGTCGGTGATGCGCTGGTTGCAATTGCCTGATGAAGGCTTCCTGATGAAATCGGCCTGAGCAATGGAGATGATCCAGGAAATCTGGCACGGCTCGGGTCTGTACCAGATCACGGGCGGGCAGGTCGCGATGCTCGGCATCTGCCTGCTCCTACTGTATCTCGGCATCGTCAGGAAGTTCGAGCCACTGCTGCTCGTGACAATCGGTTTCGGGGGGCTGCTCAGCAATATTCCGGGAGCCGGAATCGCGGAAGAGGGCGGCCTGCTTTTTCTTGCCTATGAGGTCGGCATCAAATCGGGCGCGTTTCCGCTCATCATCTTCATGGGTGTCGGCGCACTAACCGACTTTGGGCCACTGCTGGCGAATCCGCGGACCTTGTTTCTCGGCGCCGCCGCGCAATTCGGAATCTTTGCAACGTTGCTCGGTGCGCTGGGCATGACTGAATTGGGCTGGATGGACTTCTCCCTTAAAGAGGCCGCCGCTATTGGCATCATCGGCGGCGCGGATGGCCCGACAGCGATATATGTCGCTGGACAGCTCGCGCCGAACTTGCTGGGCGCAATCGCCGTTGCCGCCTATTCCTACATGGCACTCGTGCCGATGATCCAGCCGCCGATCATGAAGCTGCTGACGACAGAATCCGAACGCAAGATCAAGATGGAACAACTGCGCGAGGTGTCGAAGACAGAGCGCATTCTTTTCCCATTGACGTTGTTGCTGCTCGTCGCGTTGTTGTTGCCGACGGCTGCACCGCTCATCGGCATGCTAGCCTTCGGTAAT
>Ga0255052_10002910_pt1 | contig 12086 bp, 28 predicted proteins | sample JV7_2_21_MG_FD_188632 | JGI IMG/M metagenome (GOLD analysis project Ga0255052, IMG submission 188632) | Seawater microbial communities from Jervis Inlet, British Columbia, Canada - JV7_2_21 | ecosystem: Environmental > Aquatic > Marine > Inlet | place: Canada: British Columbia | collected... | reverse complement strand
GGGTTCCCCTGCCTCGATACCGCAGGTTCACAGGTAGATCGGATAGACTAGATTGACAAGGTAGCGGATACCGTGGTATACCTTGTGGCAGTGGCATTACCGCCACGGAAGGCAGGTACAGAATGACACCGGAACCCGGCACAGTTGTGACGGTTCACTTGAACCTACACAAACATCGGAAGGGGCTGCCCCACTGGTCCATCACTGTCAAAGGTAAGGTAGTCGCAACGGTTGCTAGCATCTCGCTGGTCAATGCTACTCCTGTTGTCAGTGCCTCGACCTACGACAGGCTGATGAACCATCCGACACAGAAACGCCATGTCTACGCTAAGGTACGAGGCACCATCTCCACCGCAGTGGCCACAGATGGCGTTGAAGTTCACTTGAACCCATACAGGTGCAGAGACTTCACCACTCCCGATGGACGGGTCTGGACAGGCAGCAAGGCAGCAACATTCAACAGCGATGGATACTTCACCATATAGCAGGAAGGCAGGACAGAATGGAACTACTCATCATCACCATCTGCAGGGCAACCATCGATGCATTCAAGGCATCGTGGCCATGTCACAGTATCCCGGCAGACGCTGATGCGATCATCATCGCAGTACAGCCGACCGGACCTGATACTTGCGAATTAGTGGACATCGACATCGAGGACTCCGATGGGAAGCCTATCTTTCCGGATGTCTACCCTGATGCAGGATCTGCTCTTATCGCCCTAGCGGCAGATGCTTTCTCTCATCACAAAACCCAACCGATGGAACCCGGCACAATCGCCAGCAACCATCGCAGTTACTAACAGCCCGCAAGGGCCGGAAGGCAGGACAGAATGTTAGAACGGTTCATCACTCACTACATCATCGCTCTTCTTTCACTGACATCCGCAAGTTCGGATGGCACCCCCTTAGATAGAGACCACGATGAAACCGACATCGCACCGGAAGCGATGGCACTGATCCGCAAGGATTGTCAGGAGTTTCTCGATACTCACTTCGATTCTATCACTTGTGAGGGGTCACCCACTTATCCCCCTGACAACTCCGACGAAATAGAAATAGCCGCCCATGATTTTTGGCTGACCCGCAACGGCCACGGTGCTGGATTTTGGGATGGTGACTGGCCGGAACCGCAAGCGTCGATCCTGACCGAAGCGGCGCATGGCTACGGTGAAATCGACCCCTACATCGGCGACGATGGCAAGATCTACATTTAGCCCCACACGGGCAGGAAGGCAGGACAATGCAATTGGTCAAGGTAGGGGTGACCGACTCCATCACCCAGTGTCAATGCTGCGGCAAGGACAAACTCAAGCGAACCGTGGTGTTGCTTGACCGCTCAGATGATGGGACAGGCGAGTTCCTGTTTTATGGCACCACCTGTGCCACTAGGGCACTGGCTGAAAATTGGGGGAGTCGAGTTGATAAGGCACGGATGGATGCGGTCGGTCGTGAGTACCTCAGAAAGAACCGGAAAGTAGACAAGTTGAAGCGGGCAAGCGGTCACAATTTCACAAGTTTCAATGGTAGAAAATAGCCCCTCAGGGGCAGGAAGGCAGCAAGATGAATAATCTATTCGACTTCACAGCCAGCAGTGGGGGGCGTGAGTTCTCCGGCACCATCGAGGTGCTGGAAATCCTCAACGACAGTACAGGGGGGGCAGGTGCCGACTTGGAACAGAACGATGTAGTCGGCATCGTACTGATGCATCTGGAAACGATACCGGGTTTCTCGTGGGATCTGCACATCGCACGGGAGTCTGACCCTGCTGATGGGCTGACTTTCACGAGTGCCTTTCTCAGCGGTGACGACGACCCGCTAGTAGTCGTGGCACGGGTGCAACTTGAATCGTGGATCACAGGAGAATGCCAGAACGGCATTGAAAACATCGAAACCAATTAGGTTGGCTGTATGCGGCCAGCTGAAATCAACAGCCCGGAAGGGCAGGAAGGCGACAGAATGAGCGACTACAGCGGATGGACAAACTGGGAAACCTGGAATGTGGCATTGTGGCTGGGGAATCTGGAAGGTTTCACGAACCAGTGGTGTGAGGCAACCCGCACGATGGGGCAAGCAGAATGGGTAGCGATGCTCCGGTCCGAATACCCGGTGACGGGTGACGGGGTGAAGTTGACAGATGGAGCGGTCAACTGGGATGAGATTTACAGCACCACGAAAAAAGATTGGAGCGAGTGATGATACGAGTAGCAATAGCAGAGAGCCGGGAGCAACTGGCCTCAGAGGTGAGCGATATCGAGTACAGCCCCAGCGGTGAGGGGCTGCAGTTCCGATTCAGAGGGGAGACTTTCCAAACCAGGGAACCGTACCCGGAGATGGTGATGCCGGGGGATGCGATTGCCCCGGAGTGGTGCATTTCAGAGATGATCCGGGAAGGGCTGCAGCCCTTGGAAGGGGGCGTGCGATGAGAATCGAAAACCAAGAAGGAACATGGGAAATCTCGACCGGAAGCTTGCATAAGAAGAGCCGGAAATATGTGGCAGGGTTGCTTGTCATTCTGGTTTTGAAAGGCATCGACCCCTCAAAAAGAGATGCGATGCTTTTCGGGTTCTTGTATGGGCTTGGAGTGCCTGAGCCTGTGGAGGATAACGACTTCTGGATGGAACAACTCCAAGAAGACTACCACGCCATCAAGGATCAAATGGCCGCCATTGATCGGCAGCATAAGATCCAAACGCTGGGGCTTGCAGCACTGCGGGAAGGGGGCAGCGATGAGTGACCCGCAATGGGAAACAATCGGCTGCATCTATGTGGATGCAGGACTCTGCTGGCTTGGCGATCCCTGCTATGTGCTAGGGGATGAGGCGAGCAGCAGAGTCAAAGACTGGGGCAAGTTTGTCGATGCCCTGCACAAGGGTAGCGGCACCTCTGCCCCTCTGGGTGAGGGGGTTGGCATCGCCATAAGCACAGGTTGGGGTGACGGAAAGTACCCGGTGGAGGTGAAGAGGAGGGCGGGTCGAGTGGCAGAAGTTCGCATCGTATTCATAGCAGAGGGGGAGGAGTGACCCGCACCGAAGAGATGCGTCTGGCCTGTCAGCGATTCCATGCTGCTCACCCTGAAGTCTGGGAGCTTTTCGTAAAGTTCTCACGGCAGAAGATCCGGGAAGGCTTCGACCATTACGGGGCAAAAGCGGTCATGGAGCGGGTGCGGTGGGAGACGGAGGCGGCCCGCCCAGGTGGAGGCGAGTACAAGATCAACAATAACCATTGCAGATTCTATGCGGAAAGATTCAACAAGATATGGAGGGAGGGGTTCTTCCGTTCGAGAAGGGGTCCAGCGTCCACGGAGGCAGACGCTGACCCCTCCCCCCTCTCTCCACTATGGGGAAAGGCTGGAGGCGGCAGAGAAGGGCAGGGCTAGGTGGAATAGATCCTATTGACATGGTAGTATGAGTAGGCTAGAACACAGAAACAGAGGAGGGGTTGCCCCCATTGACGGGCTACTGGCGGGTGCCCCTCCTCACTACAAGGAAGGCAGTGCGATGACGGAACAAGAAGTAGCAGAGCAGGTACAAGGTGAGGTTCATTACCTCTGGGCTGCGATAGCCGAACTGGCAAAGCGTGTCGAGGTGCTGGAGTTGGAAGGCTCCGACAACCCCGACAACTACAAGCAGAGTGTGGCCTCTCTCCTCCGTTGGAGGTGGGAACAGTTCAAAGGAAAAAGGAAGGCGGTGCGGCGTGGATAAGATTTTCAAGTTTCTCTATATCCTCATGGACATCAACACTGACCCCTCAGAGGAGGGAATCAACTCCCCGGATGATCTGCAGGAGTTCTGGAAGAGGTACCAGGATGACTTCGATCTGTGGCTGGGCGGGAACGACAAGGCCCGCTTCGATTGGGAAGGGATCACCGTGATCCCCATCGAACACTACGACTTCGACAGTGCTGCCATATATGGGAGGAGCGAAGCCTTCCACCTGGGCTTGTCGAACCACGATACGATCAGCGTGATTCTCTCCGACGAGAAGGAAGGGGTCTATGTACCCCGCCACCCCCTCGCAAGGGTGAGGAGGGAGGAGTAATGGTAATGGAATCATGGCAACAAGACCTCTACAGGCGAGAGAAGCAGGAAGAGGCAGCAGAGAAGGCCAGTGACGCTGCCTTTGCAGGGATCAGGGAGGAACTCCCGTCCTTGAGGAAGGCAGTCGAGGTGTTCCCCTCCACTGGCTGCACCCAACAACAATTTGATCTGGTAATGAACCAGTTTGACGCAGTTCACTCGGAGCTGCTGTCGATCTGGAAGAATGAGGATCTCGAAGATCCCGAACTTGAGGAGGAAGTGAACGCCCTTCTCCTCGCCTTCGAGAAGAAGGTAGGAGAGGGGGAGAAATGATCCGCCTCATACTCATGCTGCTGCAGCCAGGTTTCTGGCTGGACCTGTGGAATCTCCGCAAGGAGGACGACAGCCTCGACCTCACCGATACACCTGAATCTGCTGCGTATGCTGCAGCACAGGCAAAAGAGTATAAGGCGTGGGCGACACGCCAAAGAAAGAAAGGAAGGGTATGAAACTACCGACCAAGCGGAAGGACATCCCACCCCCATCAATCGACGGGGATATGTTCCTGATAATCGGTGAGCCGAAGTCAGGCAAGTCCACCTTCGTGAATCAGATCCCCAACTGTCTCGTGATCGACACGCAGCGAGGTCATTCCAAACTGGGTGGTTGCGTCCTCGATCTGAGGGAGGCAGGTGCCGACCCCCTTGCCACCTTCGCAGAGGTGCTGGCAACGCTGCAGAAGGACTGCCCCTATGATGTGGTGGCAATCGACACCCTCGACGATCTCTCTGTCATGGCTGAAGAGTTAGCCACCCAGAGATGCAATCTAAAAATGAACATGAAAGAGACAGGGATTGCCAACTTCCCTCATGGTACAGGGTGGCTCCAACATAGGGAGATCATGATGAAGATGGTGACACAGATCAGGGGACTCCCCTGCACCACCATCCTGGTGGCTCACAACAAACGCATGATCGACGAGGAGACCAGCGAGGTGAGCAAGGTGCTGGACCTCCCCGGCAAGTTGGCTCACCACATCCCCGGAGAGGTAGACCACATCGCCATCGCCTCTCGCTCGAAGAAGGGGTACACGCTTTCCTTCGAGGGCTACGAGCATGAGAGGTCCGGTAAGAAGACCGTCATGCAAGCGGGTAGTCGGTTGAAGGCACTCAATGGCAAGGTGATCGAGACCTCTTGGGCCGCACTTCTGGAGGCAGTGAAGGGAGGCAGCGATGGCTCTGCCTGATAACTTTATACCCGACGAGAAGTTCCGGGCGTTGAAGGAGGATCTCTTACCCCTCGACCAAGCTCGAACGCTGGCGGGAGAGATATTGACCTCCCACTCCTTGATCATCCAAGAGCAGGACTTACCAAAAGAGTGGTGGAGGATTGCGTTGTCGAGGAAGGTCATCAAGAAGGGAGAAGATGGGGAGGATGTAACCCTTGGTGCCTACTTCATGATATCCCCCATCAACGCTGGCCGTCACGGCATGGGCTACATGATCGTGAAAACCGCCGACTTCGAGAGGAGGGTGCTGATAATGTGGGAGGCAGAGAAGGGCAACCTGCCAGCCATGTTCCATTGGAAAGGCAGCGTGATTGGCTCTGCCATTGACGAGGAGTTGCGAGAGGGTGATCCAGGTGGGTCATTCGACGGGTTCGGAGGGTTCGATGAGTAAGGAAGGCAAGCGATGACAACCCCAGCAGATAAGATCGACAGCGACTCGATCAAGGAGTTGCTGTACACAGTACTGAATAACATCAACGAGAACCACAGAGACTTGCAACGACGCATAGCGAACTTGGAGTTTCAACTAGGAAGGAAGGCAAACAATGCCAGCATGGAACGGTAAACCACCAGCGGATACCAAGGGGGGGGGAGGCAGTATGCTTCCACCCGGCACCTATGAAGCGGCAATCACTGGAGTCGAGGAAACCACCGGGTTCAACGACGACACGCAAGTCTGCGTCACCTACGGGGCAGGGGGGCAGTCGATCAGGCAGTGGGTCACCGCTGAACTTGGCGACCCCGACAACAAGGGAGTGTGGATCTTCTGGAAACTGGTGGGGGCACTCGACTACCCCACTCAGGAATACTGGGAGACTCCCGCAGGGGAGCGAGAGGCAAGGGAGTGGAATCCCCTTGATGACTTGAGGCAGTGCATGGAAATAGGTCGCACGGTTTTGCTCACGGTGGAGTCATACTCCAAGAAGTCTGGAGGCATGGCGACGAGGGTATCCTCCAGCAAACTGGCATCCCCTCGCCGGAACCCCGGTGCAGCGACACACACAGGCCCAGCAGAGGCGGCAGTGGAACCTAAAGGTTTCATCGCCAACGACGATGTGCCATTCTAAGTAACACCTCCTCGGGGTGGGGGAGAAGGAGATCGCTCCCTCCCTCACCCCCTTCTTGGAGTGCTATGACTTCCGAACTTTTTCTAAGTTATGACCCTGAGTGGGGCTGCTTCTCCAGCAGTGAGATCTTCAATGAACTATGCAAGGAGCATCTTCCGACTGAAGAGTTGGATGTTGCGGAACAGGTCAACTACTTACTGGATGTGGCCTTTGATCTGGAAACCGATCCCGATATAGAAGAGCAACAGAAGGGGAGGAGGTTGAGGACAGCTGCCCGTCATGCGTGGAGGAAGGCGTTGAAGATAGAGGCTGCAGAACTCAGTGATGGGGGGAGGTTCCCCGTCCGTTGGCGAGACCTGCGAGTGGATACTGGCCCTGGTGGGTATGCTGTCAAGTCTTCAATACAAGAGATTCAAAACCGTGTTATGCTCCGCTACGACATAGCGGGGCCGAGGAGGATTACAGGCAATTGGTAAGGGGGGCACTGTGAAGATAGGGATCTGGTACGAGTTCACGAAGGAAGAGAAGAAGGTGGTGAGGAAGGAACTGCGAGGGCTGAAGGCCAACACAGGTCAGGCAACCCCTGAAGAACTCATGGAGTGGGCGAAGAAGGTGATTCGAGAAGCCCTCGACACTGCTGCTGAGTATCAAAAGGAATACATACGGTGAGCGACTACGACTACACCTACTTGAGTTTCGGTTGCGGTGTGCAGTCCACCGCTCTGCTGGTTCTCTCTGCACTTGAGCAGCGAGGTGTGCCGAAGGTGGACGCAGCGATCTTCGCTGACACAGGCGACGAGCCTCAATACATCTACGACTACCTGGAGATCGTGAAGCCTTGGGCAGAGGATCATGGTATCCACTTCCATGTTGTCTCTACTGGAAAACTCAGCGAGGCCGCACTCCGTAAGGAAGGTAGGGCACCATCGATGCCGTACTGGTGTCGAGGAGAGGATGGTCGAGAAGCCCCGCTGATGCGTCAATGCACGAGGGACTACAAGGTGGTGCCGATCCAGAAGAAGGTGCGGGAACTCTTGGGCTACCAGCCTCGCCAGCGAATCAAGGAGAAGGTCCGGTGCCTGTTAGGAATCTCGCTCGACGAAGTGAGCAGGGTCAAGCCGAATCGAGAACGATGGATCACCAACGAATGGCCGTTGATCGACGCACATCTTCACCGACAACTATGTGGGGAGATCGTTACTGAGGCGGGATTGCCAGCACCGAAGAAGTCATCGTGTGTCTACTGCCCTTATCATTCAAATGCTTTCTATCGAGAACTGAAGGAGGACTATCCAGTAGAGTTTGAAAAGGCTTGCAAGTTCGACGATGCGATTCGAGATCCTGATGGTAGATACAGGAAGTCGCTCGACAACCCGCCCTTTATTCATAGATCGCTTCAACCCTTACGCAATGTAGACTTCACCGACAGTCAACAAAACTTGTTTGGATTCGACAATGAATGCGAGGGCTACTGTGGGATCTAGGGGGGGGGGATGAATGAAACCCAAGTCTAGGCAGGTTTGGCAACTGTGGCCCAGCAGTGCCCGTTTGGTTCGTCGCCCCTCTGAGTCGGTTCGCATTGAGTGGTCGCACGAACATCAAGCATGGGCGGTTCAGTTCACCGACCTCTGCGTACTACTGCATAGCGAGGGACAGCTGGAACTGCCAATGGCAGAGGGCCGGGACTTCTACACCGTGGACAGTCCTCTTGGCTTGGGAAGTGCTGGGGTAGATGGCTAATATCTTTCATGGAGACTGCCTCGATGTTCTTCCTACCTTGGCGAAGGAGAGCGTCAACTGTGTAGTGACTTCTCCTCCATACTACGGTCTCAGAGATTACGGAGAACAAGGGCAGCTCGGCCAAGAGGATCATCCAACGGAATACATTGAGAAGATGGTGGAGGTATTCGGGCTGGTGCGAGATGTCCTGAGAGATGACGGTACGCTGTGGCTGAACCTGGGTGATTGCTATGGACCGAACAAGCAATTACTGGGTATCCCGTGGAGGGTTGCGTTAGCCCTTCAAGAAGATGGCTGGTACTTGAGGCAAGACATCATTTGGCATAAGCCAAACCCTATGCCGGAATCAGTGACCGACCGATGCACCAAGTCGCATGAGTATATTTTTCTACTGTCAAAGTCTGAGAAGTATTACTTCGACATGGACTCAATCAAAGAGAAGTCAGCAAATCTAGGTAAAACAAAGATCAAGTTTGGCGGTCACAAGTACGGGGATAGCGAAGAGAAGGAACACCAAACGAAGTCGGGGAATGAGTACACTGACTCAGGCATGAGGCAGAAGCGTTCCGTCTGGACCTCCTCCACTGCTAGTTATGCCGGGGCACACTTCGCCACATTCCCCTCTGCTATAGCCCGACCATGCATCTTGGCTGGCTCCCCACCAAGCGGAGTTGTTCTTGATCCATTCCTTGGCACTGGAACAGTCGGGAAGATTGCTTCAGAAGAAGGGAGAGGATGGATCGGCATTGAGATCAACGAAGAGTATTGCGAGATAGCAAACGAGCGTACTGCCCAACTAGGATTGTTTACATGAACAGAATACTGTGCTTGGATCTCGGCACCACTACCGGGTTCGCCTTCCACAGTGAAGGAGATGTAAGCCACGGGATAAAGAAGTTCCCCAAAGACCTGGGCGAAAGGCTCCATGAGTTCTATGACTGGCTGCACACCCTCAGACCTGACCAAGTGATCTATGAAAAACTGTTCAATGCACCGGGCAGGTCGGCCCTTACCCTCAATGCCATGACCGGGGTGCTGATCCTTGTAGCCACGCAACGGGGCTGGGAGATCTCCAGTGTCTCACCCATGACCATCAAGAAGGCAGTCACAGGGACAGGCAGGGCCAGCAAGAAGGACATGGTGGAGTACATCCAGAAGAGATACCCAGAGGTCACAGACCACAATGAGGCAGACGCACTAGGTATATGGCTATGGTGTTCGGAAGCCGAATGACTCTCAGGAAAGTAACAGGGTTCCCTGACTACAAGTACGACGACAAATGGATGGACGAAGAGGAAGCCCTGTACCTTATCAAGCACATACTGAAGAGTCAGAACCAAGCGGGCAGACCCTACGACCCGAACATGATTCACCATGTTTTGTTAAAGACAGCGGAGATCAGGGAGGGGATGCTAGAAAATGGGAGGCCAGGGGAAACACTATCCTCTGACCCCCATTACGGAAGAAGTATCGACTAGGACTTGCTCAAGCCATTGTCGTGGATTGCTCTGCCAAGGATGTAAGCCATGATTCCATTGGCACTCAGGTCAACTTGGCCTGAAGACAGACCTACAGACTCACCGAAAACCACTATCCCGACGAGCAACAACAACGCTTGTGCCTTCCTCGACACTAGGAAATCTTTCAAAAACTGCATTGGATCACCGATCCCTTCTCTTTTTGGCACTGGCTACCCAACCAGTTACCGCTGCCAAACAGCCCACGACAATCTCTCGCCACGGTGACGGGAGTAGCGGAACTGAATCTCTAACGACTGCACCCGTGTATTCGCCAGCGGTGTTCAGGACAGCTTCGCTACCTGACCCGTCAGAAATCCCACGGGTGAAGCCATCCCAGAACGCACAGCCGGAGATAGTCACAAGCAATATCACAACCAAGAAGTGCCACTTCATCGTCGAGTCTCCTCTCTTAGTTTGCGAACCTCTACCAAAGTCTCACGATTTTCAGCCCGTGACTCCTTCAGCAAGTGTGTCTGCATGGTCAACAACTGATTCAGGTTGTTGATAGCATGGGACATCTTGCGGATCTCAGTCTCTAACATACCGATAGTTTTGCTTGTCTCGTAGGTGGTGGTGGTTCCATTTGTTTTCTGTGACTTGAGAAACGAAAAGGTTTCCCTCAAGAGTAAGAGGGCTACCACTGCAGCAAGACCAATCTGGGATGCGTCTTCAAAGGGCATGGACTAATCCTGCTCCACTTCGACAGTGCTGCCGGGTACAGGCTTGACGAATCCTCGTTCTTTAGCCCACTCCAGAAGGTACATGACCGAGCCAGTGGTTGCGGCACCGGGCCTGAGTGGAATGGGGAAGGGTGCCCCGTAGACTCTCAGGTATCTTCGCCATTCTCTTTCATTTTTGGGTGGGGATATAACCAACTCCCCCAACCCAACAATTGAGTTAACCGCTCCTGCTGCACCTGGAGCAACTTGACGGCCAACTTCCCATGCCCAATCTCCGGTCTTCATAGGTCTGCCTCCGGTAGCCCTTGTGTATGTCCACCATAAACTTTCGGCCCTTCCACCCCACTTACCACCAATGCCAGTGCCCATGAGTGTGTCAAGGAAGCGGTCGCCAACAGTACGCTTTGGTCTTCGCTCCAGATCGGGGATACCTGCTTCTCTTCCCCACTCCTTGATTGAATCAAGTGCCCACCACACCAAGAAGGCTTGACCACCTCTTTTGGCAACCATAGCAGCATTGGCGATGCCACCAGCATTGACCAAAGATTGCACTGCTCGATCCCCGTACAACTTGCTAACTGTTGATGGGAATCCCTGAAGGGTGTTCGTTACCATTTCAACAGCACGATCAATATCGGTTCTTACAGCCCCTTCATTTCCGGGAGTCCTAATCTGTTGTGCCAAGTCTTCTTTCCTTGGTCGCACCGAAGTTTCTTCAACATGAACAATGACACCATTCTCGAACTTTTCACCGAGTGTTTGGTTCCTCCACATACCAGGAGAGGCTTCCCTCAATCCTGTAGCAGAGGTTTTGTTGTGATCGAAATGGCTCCACTGCAGATAGGACGAACCTAGTTCCTGTTCTGTCATGCCCATTCTCAAAACATAATGGGATTCGTTAGGGGTAAGGACTTCACCAAGAGCAATCTTCTCACCAATATCGAGTGCCCTAGTCGTGTGAAGTCTTGCGGCAGTACCCCTTACCACTGGTTGAGCAAAGGCAAAGAGACTTCCGTATTTCCAAACTTCTCCAGACACACCCTCAAACTTACCCAAAGCTTCTTGCCCCTTGTGGGTCTCGGGTACAGCAATGGTCCCTTCAAGAGATGCACCGCCGGGATCTCTAGTAAACTGTGCTGCGTTACTCATTATCTCTTTTTCTGCAGCCTCAACCATCTGAGTTATAGTTCTCATCTCGTCAGGAGTGGGAGCGTCACCCCATGTCCTCTTTACTCTGGCAATGATTCCCCTAGTAGTTGCGTCTAGTCCACGGATCAAACCTGAATCACTGTTCGCTATGGCAACAGAAATATCCATTGACGAGTTTATTGCAATGTTGGGTGCGGTCATAACACCCGAACCAAATCGGTTCATTGCCCTCAACATTGCTATTGCAGTGCTGGTTGAACTGAACTCCTGACCTATCAGGGAATCCCTGAGTGCTGCCATTCTTGAAGCAGTCAGGTTCATTTCCCTTGTGAGGTCGTCCTTACTCTTGACCCCCCTCATGCGGTCCTTGACGCTAACCTTTTCGGGTGCCTCTTCTATCCTCTTCTCAAATGATCTTTTGATCTTCCCACCAAAGCCGACATCCAAGAAAACATACTGACCATTCCGCTCTGCTACACCAAGGGACATGGCACCAATAGCACTGTCATGTCTGACGGTAGATATTTCCGTGTTGAGTTGACTTCGGGTGACTTCTTTGCCGGGTCTTCGACCAAAGGTTTCTCGATAATCCCCGTCAGCCTTACGCTTGTCTGCTCTGGAATC
>Ga0255052_10002909_pt1 | contig 12086 bp, 9 predicted proteins | sample JV7_2_21_MG_FD_188632 | JGI IMG/M metagenome (GOLD analysis project Ga0255052, IMG submission 188632) | Seawater microbial communities from Jervis Inlet, British Columbia, Canada - JV7_2_21 | ecosystem: Environmental > Aquatic > Marine > Inlet | place: Canada: British Columbia | collected... | reverse complement strand
TAACCGAATATACGTCCCTGAATGCTCCCTGGCCTGTCGGCCTCGGAACAAACCAGGTTGTCGGCCAGGTGCTGTTGGTTCGTTGATCCAAAATACCATGCATATCTTTCGGCAACTCCACCGTTTCACCCTCAGCGATTTGCATCACAGGACCCACTCCTTTTATCAGGTTTATTCTCGACATCGTTATCGGCATCCCCCCTCTCGTTACAAATTTGGAGGAATAACCACCGCCCCTGAAATAGTCTCTAATCGCGGGACACCATGAGGTCGCCTTCAAACACCGAATTGCTTCCTCGGAAGAGATTTCCCAATAAGGTTTAATCGCAGGCTTGCCGTTAACCGTCTGTTCACCCGAACCATCCAGAGCGGACGAGCCGGAATTTATCAGATGAATAATACCATTTTGAGCTTTGCCTTCCAATTCTTTTCCGGTTACTCGTTTTACTGCCTCCGGGCTCCAGTACGTCCGCACATCCGAGAACACCTGTGCCGTACCCGTCAAAAGATGGCCGAATAGCATGGAAACTCCGTTTAAGGAGTCATTTTCAGTAGCTACCAGGTACGGCTGCCTGATACCGTTCCAGTCAAATGAAGAGTTCAGTATGGCTTCCATAAAATCGCCGTTCGGAAAATAATCGGTCCACTGTCGTTGTCCCTGGAAACCGGATAAAATCGCATTATGTCCCAGTCCTTCCTCTCCATAACCCAAGTCAGTCAATTTTGGATTGCCAACCATCAAATCTCGGGCAATCATCGTCATCTTTACGACCGTTTCCCAATCCAGATCTTTTTCGACTCGTGACTTCTGGGCAGAACCAGGATTGTTATCCAAACCTTCCTTGCAGTATTTCTTTACCCAATCTAAAGCAAATTCAAATTCCTGAGCGTCATAAATCTTTTCCTCGATCCGTCTGGTAAACTCGCTCATATCGACGTATTCGTTTCTCATTCCGAGATATTCCTGGAAAAAATCTTCGCTTACGATTGAACCAGCGATTCCCATAGAAACAGAGCCCATAGACAAATAGGATTTATTTTTCATGGTGGCCACCGCCAAACCAGATTTTGCGAAAGAAATCAGCTTGTCCTGGACATCTTCGTGAATCTCCGTATCTCCAGCATCCTGAACATGCCTGCCGTAAATGCTGAAGGCCGGTAACCCTTTTTGGTTATGACCTGCTAAAGTGGCCGCCAAATAAACCGCTCCAGGTCGTTCCGTACCATTAAATCCCCAGATGGCTTTGGGAATATTGGGATCCATATCCATCGTTTCGCTGCCATAGCACCAACACGGTGTAGTCGTTATTGATACACCCACGGCCTCTTGCCTAAATTTTTCGACCGCCATTATCGATTCAGCCACCCCGCCGATACACCTGTCAGCCACCACACATTCGACTGGGCTTCCATCAGGGTGCCTCAAGTTATCGGATAAAAAGCGTGCAACATTAAACGCCATCTGTCTTGTCTGCTCTTCAAGCGACTCTCGAACCCCTCCCAGACGTCCATCGATAGTAGGACGAATACCAATTTTTGGTAATTCTCCCTGAAGCCGGTTTCCAGCCGTTTGCATATCCAAATCTTTTTTATCCTCATTCATGACTAGTCTCCATCTTAAATTATACAAACGTATGCACCGAGCCTAGCAGAAAATTCTGTAATTTGCCATAAGAAAAACAGTGTTTTTAATTATATCTGCAATTAGCACTTGTAAAATTGCCTTTTGTTGCGATACTCTTTTCACCGAAAAAGCTTTCTCTCATCAATCATCATTCATTTAATTTTGGAGACATCATGATTTCCGATAAAATGTTTGGTCGTACAGGTCACAAAAGTAAACGAGTGATCTTTGGTGCTGTAGCCTTTTTGGAGGCAACACAAGATGAAGCCGATACCACCATGGAAATTCTATTAAAACACGGTATCAATCATATCGACGCAGCAGCCAGTTATGGAGATGCCGAGCTACGGCTCGGACCATGGATGAAAAGGCATCGCAATAGGTTTTTCTTAGCCACAAAAACTGAGGAACGGTCCTACTCTAAAGCAAAAGCAGAATTGGAACAGTCTTTGGAACGGTTGCAAACCGACTATGTCGATTTATGGCAGATTCATGCGCTGGTTGATTCTGGAGAATGGGAAACCGCTATGGGGCCCAATGGGGCATTGGAAGCATTCATCGGAGCCCGAGAAAAAGGACTGGCCAAATATTTGGGTGTGACGAGTCATGGTGTTGTTGCGCCTTCGATTCATCTTCGTAGCCTTGAGCGGTTTGACTTTGATACGGTGTTGTTGCCCTATAATTATTTAATGATGCAAAACCCGCAGTACGCAGCAGATTTCAATAAATTATCCCATATATGTAATCAAAGAAACGTTGCCATTCAGACTATCAAGGCCTTGGCCCGCGGCTGCCTAGGAGATCAAGAAAAGGTGCGAACAGTATGGTACGATCCCATCGAAAATGAATCCGCCATTGAACACTCGGTTCATTGGGTTTTAGGTAATCCCGATGTGTTCCTAAACTCGGTGGGAGATACATACCTATTGCCAAGAGTACTGGAAGCGGCCAGTCACTTTCACCAACGTCCCAGTGATGAAGTAATGCATCAAGATATCAAAGAGAACAACATGACACCATTATTTACAGAGCAATCGGAACCGTGATATTATGACGACCATAGCATTAAAAAACCTAGTTAAAAAGTTTGGCGACCATGAAGTAGTACATTCTATCAATCTCGAGATTAAAGACGCTGAGTTTATCGTTTTGGTGGGTCCTTCGGGATGTGGTAAATCTACTACGCTTCGCATGATCGCGGGTTTAGAGGAAATCACCGGGGGAGAGATCGTGATTGGCAATCGCGTGGTGAATGACATCCTGCCTAAAGATCGAAACATAGCGATGGTATTTCAGAACTACGCTTTGTATCCTCACATGAATGTTTTTGGCAATATGTCGTTTGCGTTAAAACTGCAAAAAGTACCTAAACCCGAAATCAAAGAAAGGGTGAATAACGCCGCCAAGATTTTAAATATCGAGGAACTCCTTAACAGAAAGCCATCCGAGCTCTCCGGTGGTCAACGACAAAGAGTGGCGATGGGAAGAGCCATCGTTCGAAATCCGGATATTTTTCTGTTTGATGAACCTCTGTCAAATCTTGATGCTAAATTAAGAACCCAAATGCGTTTGGAGATCAAAGAGATCCATCAACGAGTGAAAAACACTATCATATATGTAACGCACGACCAGGTGGAAGCCATGACATTAGGCGACCGAATTGTTGTTTTGAAAGATGGTTATATTGAGCAGATCGGGGATCCTATCGAGCTTTTCCAGAATCCGGTGAATACGTTTGTGGCGGGATTTATTGGAACTCCGCCTATGAACCAGATAGATGGGACGATTACCAAAAACGGCGAAAAATTAAACATTAGCTTCCGGGATGGATTTAAACTACCGATTCCTGATAAACCTGACGCTGAAATTAGCGAGGGACAAAAAATCGTGATGGGACTGCGCGCGGAGGATATTTTCTTAGAGGAAGATAGCAACGATATACGGGAAGACTGGAAGTTTGACAGCGAAATAATAGTTACCGAGCCTTTAGGTAGCGAAACCTATATGCACGTTGATGTCAGTGGTTTGAAGATAACCGGAAAATGCGGGGGAAGAAGGGCAGTGCACCCTAATGAGAAGATAAAACTGGCTTTCAACCTCAATCACCTCCATATCTTCGACGCCGCGTCTACTAAATCGGTTTATTAATTCCCAGCGAGCATTCAACGTTCTGCTGTGTGCTCGCAATCCTTTAAAATAGCGAAAAAGAGGAGATCCAAAGGAAAAAAACAGTGACATTCAAAATAAATTATTTTGCAAGTTCAACGATCTTAGTTGTGTGATTCACATAGATCGTTTCAATCGTTTTAGGTCTTAATGGTCTGAACTTTATTGAAAATTTCTAATTATATTTTTCACTTTTTGTTTTTTCCCAGAGCACCCAATATATTGAGGTTGGATTGCTTGACTGGTGTCGACGCACTTCTTGCCCAAACATGCACAAGTGCGGCACATCATAAAATCTGCAACATTGTAATGGCAGTATGCATTCTATCGAATATGTATTAAAATGTCAAAATAACAGATAAATTGAAGCCCCAAAAATGAAATATGAGAGTTGGCGTGGTGTCTCTTTGATTTCCGAGGAATGATTCTGGCATTGCTCGCTTTTGATAATCAGGAATATTGCACATTGATAGACACATTCCTGTCGTTAAACTCGTACTTTTTTTATTGACAATAAATACTACATCGTAGTACTTTTATTAATCATGGTATCTTCCCGATAATAAAGATTTAAACTGCGGTGGGCGTTCATAATGGACAAACAGGAATTTAAACATTTCCGGAAGAGACTGAACAAAACACAGAAACAAATTGCTCAACTGCTCGGAACATCCATTAAGGCAATCCACAGTTATGAGCAAGGATGGCGTTCTATTCCCGTTTCCGTGGAAAGACAGATTTATTTTCTAATCTCTCGTACAAAAAAGGATAAAACATCGACAAGGAACTGCTGGATGATAAAAAAATGTCTCACAGATCAAAAAAGGGAATGTCCGGCCTGGGAGTATTATGCCGAAAAACTTTGCTGGTTTATCAACGGGACAATCTGTGCAGGCGAGAATCAAAGAAGCTGGCGTGAAAAGATGAAAATCTACAGGGAGTGTGAGGTACTTCAAGCAGTCCTGTGTGAGAATTAGAAAAAGTATGTTTTAGAGACTGGAGGACAATGAACTGGCGTTTCTTTCGGTTCAGACCATCTCAACAGCTCTTCACGAACGCACCTTGAGTCAGTTTAGAACAAGTTTCAGCACACCGATTCCAAAGGACATTCTTTCAAAACGTAAAGGAGTTTCAAATGTCTGTAAAGGTCATGATCAAACGAATAGTCCCGGATGAAAAAAAAGCAGATATACTGCCACTGATCATTAAACTGCGCAGGATGGCTACAAGTCAACCAGGATACATATGCGGAGAGACGCTGGTTAATGCGGATGATAAGAGGGAATATGTCGTCATCAGTACCTGGAATGATCTTGACAGTTGGCGGGATTGGCGACTGAGTGCCCAACGAAGAGCCATCGATGAAAAGCTGGAAGCGCTTTTGGAAGTCGCTACCGAGTATGACGCTTATTTTTACGGCGACATCTACCTGCACCAAAAATTGAAATAATCGCAAAACTGGGAATAAATTCACCGATTAAAAGGGTAAAATTCACGGAAGACCCAAAAATGAAATATCTAGGTCGGGGGAGCTTTTCTTTGATTTCCGAGGAATGTATTCGCTATGACTTCACTTTAAAAATGCAAAGGATTCTATCATTCAAACCAGAAGTGGCTTTATAGCCGTGAACTTAATACTGTCAACTTTCCCTTGCACAATTCCGAGGTCTTCTTTGTTGGGGGGCGGTGTGAACTCTTCACCAGGACAACTTGCCATTGCTTTGAGTTCCATGGGAGTGAGAGTATGACGAGACACAATCTGAAACTCAGTAAAACCGGCTTTTCTCATCGTATGCCAGTAGCTCTCTTCAAGGATAGCTCCTCCCAAACATCCAGCCCATGTCAATTGAAAACGCTCTAGCAATTGAGAATCTATATTCTCATTTAAGACGATATCAGAAATAGCAAGACGACCACCGTGTTTGAGTATTCGGAAAACTTCTTCATAGACTGCTTCTTTTTTGGGACATAGGTTGATGACGCAGTTAGATATAACGACATCAGCACACCCTCCTGGAAGTTGCGACTCCTCCATATCCACAACTCGAAGTTCAATGTTCCATTCTTGCAACCCCGAATCAATCACAGCTTTCTTTGCATGTTCAATCATTTGAGGAGCAAAATCTAGGCCGACGACTCTGCCTTCTTTCCCGACTTTGCGGGCAGCCAAAATAACATCAATCCCGCCACCGCAACCGAAATCCACGACAACATCCTTAGGCTTAAGGTTCGCAAAACCGGTTGGATTGCCACATCCCCGGGAGAGATTGAGCGCTACTTCCGGGGCCAAGGAAAGTTCTTCTTCACTATAAAGCCCTTGACCAACTGCATAACCTGAACCAGGCTGTTGTTTACTCGGTCAACAGGAATCCTTGCTACCACCTGTTTCAGCGAATTTGTCATAACGGCTCTTCACAATTTTTTTGGCTTCGTCTGGTATCATTTTTCTCAATCCTTTTTGATTTTAAGCAGCGATATGTCGAACAGCGCATCATGAAACCTGCACATTGCTTATTATATTCCTCGCGTTTGGTCAATCAGGAATAGTGCATTTCCATAGACACCATTCCTGTCGTTGGTATCAAGATTAAATGTTCTATTAATTCGTCCAAACGGATACGATCATCCGGTGTTTTGCAGATGAACAGATGCTGAGGATATGTTTTGGAAATCTCAGGTTCTGGGAGACAGCTGATAGTGAAGATAAGTATGGATATATGTAACAGCTACAATGAGCGGTGTGAAGGGAAGCCTAACCGGAAAATGGCTATTTAAAAAGTGGGGTTGTTCATGCCCCGCAATTTTTCATGGTATTTTATTTCATGAAATTTTATTTAAATAGCAGGTGACTTTCGATCAACACCGGCCGATGCTCTGTAAACCCTCTCCTATCCACATATTTTTCAATAGACCTCACCTAACCTTTATTTGGATCAATACTAAAATAGGCGGTTCCCACATTCGGGTCCTGACAGGGAGACCCAAACAGGGGGAATTCTTTGAGACGGTTGTTGTCGCTTAAATCCAACTTCAGGTACGGTGGCTTATCAGGGAGCACAGCCGATTTTGTACCGGGCGAGAAGGCATAGACCGTATAGGAGTTCACAGGTGGCGGGGTGGGAGTGGGCGTAGGAACACCGACGTCGGAAACCTGTTCCCCCAATTGAATCTGGCTGGTTGTGGTGACAATTATCTCCGTTTCATAGCTCATGTACAGGGTGGCGTTGTCCGACGGCTGTACTTTACCCTTGGGCCAGTTAAAGGATAAGCTCGCCTTTTGGCCGGGAGCCACAACATCGTCAAACGAGATTTCGGCCCATTCTTTTGGATTCTCATAGCCCGGTTCCGAGATATACAGGGTCAATGTTCCCTTTTGAAAGGTGCCGTTTTTCATCGAATCACAGGCATTGCTGGAGGTGTTCTGTATTGCCATTTTGGGCTTAAAGTATTGCCAAAACCCGAATTTTTTGTACTCGTCGGACCCCATGTCATGGCTGGATGCAAGAGGACGGAAGTCTCCGTCAATGTCATCGGCAGGGATCAGTGGGTATGCGGCTTTATTGCTAGTGCCCTGATCTATGGCTGGTGATCCGCTCTGCAAATGATAATCCCCCCCGGTAAAAGGGGCAGACGCTGGCCCCAAGGAACTTTTAAACTTCGGGTTCTGGCTGATATTTCCTATTGATGAAAACCATGGATACTTAAAGCCGTGATCGTTAATGTCGGTGTAAGTTACGGAAATAGTGTTGTTATTACCCCCGTGATGAAAGATATCGTTTCCACCATGCCCGGCGGAATTGTTCCATAAAATGGAGTTGACGACAGAAAGAGTGATTTCTCCATACCCCACGGGAGCCGCCACCTCAATCGCCCCGCCAAAGCCATCAGACCTGTTTCCGGCGATAGTGCAATTAACGACATCAATTGTTGAGGACGACGGTCCATAAGGATTTATTATGGCAATCCCTCCACCCCCACGTGTCAAACTGTGGGTCTTATTACCGGTGATTGTACAATTCTTGAGCACTAGGGTGGAGTCAAAGACTATGATACCTCCTCCAGAACCTGCAGCAGAATTGCCCCGGATGGTGGAGTTGGTAATAGTGACAGAGGATTTTCCAACGTAGATGCCAGCGCCACCGTGAACAGTGGTAATTGTATTACCTCTGATGTCACAGTTGGTGATCTTTACTGAAGAAGATTCTCGGATGTAAATTCCAGCACCCGATCCGCCTTGGTTATTAGCGATCTCACAGTTGGTTATCGTCGGAGATGAATGCCAGAAAATAAATATACCAGCGCCATTGCCGTCTGCTGTATTGAATCGAATTTTGCAATTTTTAATCGTCGGTGAAGAGTTAACAATAGTGATGCCACCGCCAATATAGCAAGTGTTCTCGCCGCAGGCACTACCGTGCTGGATGGTGAACCCATCAAGCACAGAGTTTTTATCTTCGAAGCTGTTAAACTTCACCACCGAAGTATTGTCGTTGCCGTCGATTATGGTGTTGTTCGGACCATGGAGCGATTTCACGGTAATGGCCTTTCCCATGAAATCGATGTTCTCAACATACATGCCGGAATTCACATACACCTTGTCCCCCGCATTAGATACATCAATGGCATACTGGATCGTTCTGCAGGAAGGCAAATTCGACTGACAGTCTCCTGCATCAACCCCGTTGTTGTCCACATACCGATCTGCCGCCCATGTGCTGCTCGGCAGGATGAATATGACGAGCATGAAAAGGATTACCCCTATCCCTACACGTTTCATTTCATTAACTCCTTATTGGCCAATTTATAAACCATTGAGAACAAGATACAAAAAGCCCCGTTGCGAGTTGTATGAACACATGCCGAGAGATTTCTCGATTTCATCTTGATCGAATTTTCCGATTTAAAGTTATAGTTACCGTAATCGGCTTCAGGAGGAGGAGTCGCTTCAAGCGAAAAGAAGGATCCAAAAGGGAATCCAATTTCGGTCTAAAATGAAAACGCACTATTTTTCAAAATGCCACATCGTTACATTAATTGTCAATAATAGATATATTTCTATATTAGATGGACAACATGATGAATATTGTTGAACGGATATTGTAGATGATATGATGGATTGGCCGAATTAATGGAAGGTCTTTTTAACTCGATAAAACTACCGCATGTTTGTGGCCTCACCCATTGCCAAAACGGCGTGTTTCTAGTCAAAAACAAAATATCAGTCGATTGCATGTATTATGAGATAAAGTTATCGAAATTAATGAAATTATTGCATATATCAAATGGATACATGCATCTTATTGCAATTTTACGATTTCTGTCAAACTGTAAGCCCGAAAAATGGGGGTTTTGGCTAATAAAAAGAGCAAATTCATCTGCCTGGATTCGCCCCATCAACCTGAGATTAAAATCAAGTATCTCAGGAAAATTCAGAACTGATATCTACAGTTTTGTATGGAATATCTGCACAAAATTGGGGTTCGATAAAGATTGTTTCAAGCTGTAACGGTTTATTATTGTCTCAGAAACGCGCCGTGTGCTATGGTACAGTTCCTCCATCACCAGCATTACATGCGAGGTTGGTATTAGGGCTCTGACCATCTATGCAGTTTGAGACGCTTGAAACCCCAAAACCGTCTTCGCAGGCGTTGGCCCATATTGATGGACTATTTCCGCTAGCACAAATATCATGAAAGTCAATGTTACCCCCTCCCGAGTAGCAGCGATTACCGCTGCCAAAAGACCCGCCGCTTCCGCAATATGCTGAAGCCGCCGTGGAACCTCCACTCGATGCGGCACCGGATCCGGATGCACAGTCAACATGTTTCACGTTGCCAAAAGAATGTAGTCTAGGACGCTCGTACACAATTTTATTTTTACTCATAATTTTATTTCACCTCTATTTAAATCTCGTTTGAAAAGCTCACTCTAGTCACGGACTTCACAAAGAAAAGCTATAAAAGAAGGATGAAATGAAAACAGATCGACAGAAAATCAGAGTTGTGTGGCCACTAAAAAAGAGTCACAACATATTGGATTGCAACGATGCAATATCAAGTCCCAAGCGGCTTCAGATAACCAAAATTCAAATATCGAATGAAGATCGCATTGTCAAGAAGCCGTTTTGCTGCAAATTGACTAAAAATAGGGGGATTTTGGGCATAGGAAGTCTGATTGCGCGAGTGTGTGTTTTTAGAAATAGGCCTCTACAGGGTAATCTGAATTCTATGTTGGCATCAACCTGTTATTCTATGAGTTATCACCACCCTGGCAAAACTACAGATATCATAATATTTTTAACGATATCACAACAATTTATTGGCTTCAAAAAGATGCAACTTATTGGTTATCTGTAACGGCCATAATGAGCTGTGTGATTGGAAGCCTAACCGAAAAATGGCAATAAAAAAGGCAGGGTTTAGGGCTTGCCTTGATTAATCCCTGACTAATCGTACTCCAAACATGGGTAACTGATGCATTCTATATTGAAAAATTACCTCCTATTTAAAACTAAGCTGGCAGAACACCTTGCGCCATAATGTCTATGACAGATAGTGACGCATGCCATCCGGTTCGAGTTGATCAATTTACATTCTGCAAAAGAGCCATGTTCGCTGGAACCAATAAGTATCTGATTACCATTTATGGCCCCCGTATATGACCCACCAGAATCTTGACCCTTGAAGACATTTCCAACCTGTTCTGTAATAGTGGTGGTGACACCGGTGATGTTCGAATAACCACCAGGTATACAATATTGTTCCCCACTTGTAGTCCAAGTGCCCGTGAGATTTACAGCTTCAGCTTCAAAATCAAAAGGAGTTTCATCTTCTGCAAACAAGATTGAGCTCAAACCCAATACCAGTGTCATTGCAACTAAAGAACAGATCAACAATCGCGGCGCTTTCATAAACATTCTCCTCCTCTCTATTTTTCAGGTTTCCGGTGGTAATAACGATGATGATTCGTATAGGAGAGCTTATTTAAAGTCAAGTTAATTGGCTTTGACGTCCTGATTTTAATTTGAATCGCTTAATATAAAGTGGGATTAATAATCAGATAATAGTTCAAATCTAATTTATCGCCGGTCTGGTGATAGATTGAGATAATCTGCAGAAAACCACGCCTTTGAAAACCTGTGATATCATAAAATATCACAAATTTCCTCTAACTTTAGATAGGTAGATGTAATCGCAGATTTAGATTTTCGTCCATTCCATGAATTTGCCAAAATTTCATATTGGCATCAGCCTTTGATTTTATGAGAGTACCTCAGGTTTTAAAAAACCTGTGATATCCTCTCAAATCAGGCCTAAATTGATGGAATTTTAGCCTGACATTCCTGTGAAAAGAAATGGCAGATATCGCAGGACTTCCTGCGCAACTGCCGCCTTTATATATCAGAATTCAGTGCACATTGGGAATGATAGTGCTCACTCAAATGAATAACACTAAAGAAGCAAAATTGCAATTTTTTGAAATATATTGGCACTGCAAGTCTATGGGTATGCAAATGAAAGCTCTAATCTTTAGTAATTGCAAAAGGTTTCATTTGCAACACGCGGCGGGGAATTTTAAATTAGGGTTTTTTAATCGTTTTTAAGCAATAATGCCATTTTCTATATATGACGCAAATTCCTGGTCGGTTAACCCAAGCAAATCCATATAAACATATCGATTGTCCTCACCCAATAGGGGGGAAGACTTCCAATTCGATGATGAACTTTGGCTAAATCTTATGGGAGATCTATCTGAAATGGTATCCCCAAGAATGGGGTGTTGTAGATGGACAAAATAATCTCGCTGTTTCAACTGGGGATCATCGGCCAGATCTTGAGCGTTCTGAACAATACCGGCCGGAACCCCGGCTTTTTGGAGAAGTTCGACCACCTCTTCCACAGGCTGCTTGGATGTCCATATACCCAATCTTTCATCCAATTCTTTTGCATGTTCTCTCCGTTTTGAAAGCGTGGAAAATCTTTCCGCTTTGCTCCAGACTGGGTTACCCAGTACATCAGTAAGTGCTTGCCATTCGGTTTCAGTAAAAACGTCAATTACACACCATTTGTCTTTGCCCAGGCATTTATAACACCCATGGGGAGCAGCCCTTTCATCGTCAAACTGGTTGCTGTCGGGGGGGGAGGTTTCGGCACCATTGGCAGCCATGTTCAACAGGGCAGGCCCAACCAGCGTGCATACCGCTTCGTATTCGGAAAAGTCTATATACTGGCCCAGGCCCGTGCTTTCCCGATAATCCAGCGCAACTAAAACCGCAAACGCGCCATAGATACCGGCC
>Ga0255052_10002908_pt1 | contig 12092 bp, 4 predicted proteins | sample JV7_2_21_MG_FD_188632 | JGI IMG/M metagenome (GOLD analysis project Ga0255052, IMG submission 188632) | Seawater microbial communities from Jervis Inlet, British Columbia, Canada - JV7_2_21 | ecosystem: Environmental > Aquatic > Marine > Inlet | place: Canada: British Columbia | collected... | reverse complement strand
TTTCGTCTCGGTGGGCGCCGTGGTACTATCCGGCTCCGGAGCTAGCTCACAGGGATTCGTGAAGAAGCGGCCAGACCAGTCCAGATCAAATGGCCGGGTAAAGCGATTGTCAAACAAGACCTGATGGTTGACCGGCGAGCCCAGGGCAAAGACGGCACCGGCCACACGGAACAGCCCCTTGAGGGAAGGTCCACCCGCGTCCAGCGCCAGCACAGGAGTGTCCGTGTTCTTCTGAGCCAGGCCGGTGAGCACCCGGCCCGGTCCGGCCTCGATCCAGAGGTCGACCTGAGCGTCCGCCGCCGCAATAGCATCAGTGAAACAAACTGGCGAGGTAAGCTGGCGAGTTAGCAGAGCGAGAATGTTGTCGTCGGCGCTGATTTGCCCACCTGTGATCGTGGAGACGACGTTTCGCTCCAAGGGTCGGAATTTCTCGCAGGACAATTTCTCGGCAAAGGCCGGGATGATGGGTTCCATGAGAGAGGAGTGGAAGCCGTGTGAAACTGGCAGGAGGTCAGCGTTCATACCGTCTGATCGGGCGCGCCGGATGACGATGTTGACGGCTGATCTGACTCCGGAAATCACTGTCTGCGTGGGTGTATTTAAACCGGCGATCACGACCGGTTCGCCACTGAGGAGTGTCTCGACTTCTCGGCGTCCCGCGAAGATGGCCGCCATCGCCCCGTCGTCACCGCCGTGGCCAGCCATGAGTTGTCCCCGAGCCCTTGCGATCCGCAAAAAGGTGCCTTTATCGAAGGTGCCGGCCCAATGCAATGCCGTCAATTCACCGAAGCTGTGGCCAACCGCGACCGAAGCGGTGATCCCGAGTAGGTTCAGCGCCAGTAGCCCTGCCATAGAACTGAGTGCTATGGCGGGCTGGGCCACTTCGGTGGAGGCCGAACCGCTCACATGGGGAAAATCTGCTCCATTATAGAGGCTTTGAACGGCGCCGAACCTCAGGCCCAAGGCCCCGGAATCGAAGTAGACGGGCGAGGCTTGGCCCGGAAACAGCAGCCCAATCTGTGGTTCAGCGCTGCCGGCGCCGAGGAATACATCGGCATCGAGGTCGAGGTAGAAATCTTGTCCGGCTCTCAGACGGGACGCCAACAGCTCAAGGCGTTCGGCGAATTCCGAAGGAGTTGAGGCTACGACTGCTGCCCGGGCCTTCTCGCCTTTGAGCCGGCGCTGCAGTTCGCAGGCCAGATCGCCCAACTCCGCAAGAGAAAGCCTGTCAGCATAGGTCAGAATCTGTTCTACTTGTTCGCGGAGTCCTTCAGGGGCTGCATCGGAGAAAAGGAACAACTCCGCATCCTGCGCCGAGCGCAGGAGATTCGTCTCGTCCATTGTGAGTCGCGCAGATCGTTGTCTTGTGCCTCCCTCGACTACGAGGTGCGCGTTAATTCCTCCAAAGCCCGCCGAACTTACACCAGCACGCAGCGGGCGATCCGCAGGCCACCGCAGGCCCCGGCGAAGCACCTGCAGGGCAGGATCATCGCCTGTCAACTCCTGATGCGGCTCCTCACAGCCAGTGGTGGGAGGCAGCACCTGCTTATACAACGCGAGAGTGGCCTTTATAAGCCCGGCAACGCCAGCGGCGGCTTTGGCATGACCGATGTTGGCCTTGACTGATCCGATAACTGCCGGGGGACTGCTGATACCAGTTTGGGCCATGGCCTCTCGACGGGCTTGGGACAGCGCCCTCAATTCGGTGGTGTCACCCACTGGTGTTCCCGTGCCGTGGCCCTCGAAATACGTCACCGTGTGGATTCCGAACCCGGCGCGCTGGTAGGCGCGCTGGGCGGCCAAGACCTGCCCACTGACTTCGGGGCGAGTCAGCCCACCAGAACCGTCCGAGGAGACGCCCCACCCGCAAATGTTCGCGTAGATTCGTTTGCCCTGAGCCACGGCATCCTCGTGGCGCATGAGCACAACAAATCCACAACCTTCCCCTGGCCAGAAGCCAGTTGAATGCCGGTCATACACGCGCATCATATTAGGGGCCAAAGCACCGAGCTTGGCAAAACCCACGAGTTCAAATGGGTCCAGACTCAGATCCACACCGCCAGCGAGGACTACGTCCAGATCTCCCGCAAGCAACGCGGCACAACCGTTTGAGGTTGCCAGAAGAGACGAAGCACAGGCTCCGTCGACGGTGTACCCACCCCCATGCATATCGAAATGATTGCAGATACGCCCGGCAATGGTATTGGAGAGTCCTCCGGCCAGGCTTTCATCCGCTACCGGGGCAAAGGGGGCTTTGTAACGGCCTTCGAAATCGTTGAGGAATCGCTGGCGTTGCTGGGAGGACTGCTCGCCATCGCGCAGAACCGCCTCAGCGACCCGGCGAACATAAGGCCAGCGCAGCCGCATTAGTTCGGCACGCGCGAACTCATCGGTCAGGGTGTTGCCCAGGAGGACGCCGGTGGAGTCACGCGGCAATCCCTGACCGTCCGGGAAACCGGCATCCTGCAAGGCTTCGGAGGCTACGTCCAACGCCAGCCAGTGTGCTAAGCCAGCGGCGCGAAAAGAGGAGGCGCTGATCCGGAAACGAACCCTATCAAACTCGTAACCCTCCAGAACGGCCGCCTGAGTGATATAAGTACGGTCGGGGCAACTGCGGTCCGGTGAGAAGTAGTCCCCAGCGTGCAGACGCTGTGGCGGTATTCGCCGAAAGGCCCGTCGCTTTGCCAGCACCATCTCCCATAACTCGCCCGGACAACAGGCGTCGGGCAAGCGGCAAGCCATTCCGACAATCGCTATCTTTCTGCTCATCACTCCTTCCCCAAGAAATTGGGCTGTCGCGACTCCTCATGCGTGCGGTCTCTCAGCAGACACCGGTCAACAAGAAGAAGCCTGCGCCCATTCAAACGCGCGAGGCGTCCGATTCACAGCGTGCTCTTACCCTCTGGCGCCAGACTTCAAAGCCCGGTTCGGATCCATCAAGCGGCAGGTCTATCAGGCCCCAGTCGGTAAGATCGGACGCTTCATTGGCCGACATCCTGCACAGGACCCGACAGGCCATGTCAGTGTGCTCTGTCGGGTTGCCGGCCCGCTGGCGAGCCTTGGCCGCAAAGGCAGCACCCTGGGCCAGGTCTGCCCGACAAGGGCCTGAACTAACAGCCAAGGACTCTATCACATCACGGCTGACACCGCCGGCATAAGTACATGCCAAACCAACACCGCCCCAAAGATCCCTATGCCGAATCGGAGCAAAACGATTAACCGCGGTAGCGATACGGGAAGCATCGGCACATTCCACAAACCACAAGCTACGGCCAAGGCCTTGGTCAAAAACGCGGCGCGCATAGCCCGAGAGTCTTCTGGGAGTCTCCTGCCGGGCAAAATAGCGCTGCGGATGGAAAAAGCCTTCATGGAAGCCACAGCCGTCGACGACAAGCCATTTCAGCAGTCGATCCCAGCGCGGAAGATATTTCTCCAAGGGACGCCTAAGCCGGCCAAGCGCCCAGCCAACGCCAACGTGAACCATGTAGGTATGGCGGGCGCCCGGCCCGTTGAGGAACGTTTGCCATCTGTTCCTTTTCCAAGGGGTCAGCACATCCAGGAGCGCCAAGGCCATAGCCGCTCCCTCGTACGCGAAGCCCCGCCACTGCAGTTCCACCTCATCCAACCTACTGGCTAGGTGATCAGGGCGGTTCTCTTCCAGGGCCGCATTGTAACCCAGAGCAAAGGTGGATCCGGCCTTTTCCAAGTGCCGACGATGATCATCGTTTCCCAACCAGAACCCACGCTTGGCAAACTGAGTCTCGCTCGGACCAATGCCGAAGACTAACCTACGCAACCGTCCGAAGGGATCGCTCATAACGCCACTCCATCGTCAATAGGTGCCCAGTCCATATGCTTGTTTTCAGGAACGACTCTAATGCTCCAAAACATTCCCAGTATAGAGAATCCGTGAATAGAATTCAATGGGTTGAGCAAAAAAAGTCACTCATTGTTTTCAATATCAGTGCATATTCCCCAGAATCGGTGTTTTTGCGCCGATACTCTGATCCTACATCAGGAAAAGTAATGAGAATTGAGTGGGCTCGCCCAACATTGCGGGTACTTCATCACTCTCCATTTCAAACGTGAGCAAGGCAACAAAAATCACACACTCCAGCACCTTCCCATAATTGAGCCCGCACACGAGTAACGGACTCGCAAACGACGCGATCATCGCGAGCATAGCAGCAAAAACACATTCTAATCCTTCGCTAACAAAATGTCAATCGCAAAATGTTCTTGATTTAGAGCGAGATCTCTGGAAACAATTACGGTGCGCCCCGGAGATAGATCGTCGCTCAGATAGGCCTTCACGGGGCTGTGCAGGGATTCTGAGGGGCGTCTGTGCGGTAGACACGCCATGAAACAACGGCGAAGAAAGCCAAAAGAGCAAGCCAAAAGCCCCAGCTACAGACTCCGCGAGTCAAAGAGAAGGCTCAAACAGAATCGCCCAGATCTCAGACGACCTGCCCGACCATGAGCAAGATGACAGGCAAGCAGATCCAACGTGAAATGGATCTGTGCATGTACTGAGAAAGCGAACAAAAAGAATTGACCACCCATTTGGGATGGGGTAAGTATATCAGGGGTGCCGCGATTTTCGATGTCGACGATGTCCCGGAAGCAGAGCGAAAAGAAGCTGCCAGGTAAGGTTGCCGACAGCGTTCTGGCCGCGCTGAGCAATGGAGGCCAACATGATCTGGTTTGAGGCTGTTCTTGGAAAGTGGGTAGTAAAATACCGGTGGTGGATCATTGCAGCTACAATAATCGTCGTTCTCGTTGCCTCCAGCGGGGTGCGATTTCTAACAGTCAACAACGATACGCGAGTGTTCTTTAGCAAAGACAATCCACAATTGCAGGCGCTGGAGGCATTGGAGAACACGTTCACCAGAGACAATTTTGTTCTTTTCGCCGTCGCCGCGAAGAACGGCGATGTTTTCACACCTCAAACGCTCGCTGTAGTCGAGGAGTTGACCGAGGCTTCGTGGCAGACACCCTATTCGAGCAGGGTCGATTCGGTTACGAATTTTCAGCACACACGGGCGGAAGAAGACGATCTTATAGTTGAAGACCTCGTACAAAATGCCGCGGACTTGTCCGGTGGGGATCTCGAGAGGATCCGCAAGATCGCGCTTTCCGAACCTCTGCTCGTCAACAACCTGCTCTCGCCGTCAGGGCATGTAACAGGGGTATTTGTCACTGTTATCCTGCCGGGAGAATCGATGGAGGAGGTGCAGCAAGTCAGTGCATTTGCACGCAAGCTGACGGACGACATGCGCAGAGAGAATCCGGGTGTTGACATATATTTGACGGGCAGTGTTCTATTGGACAATGCTTTTGGCGAGGCGAGCGAGAAGGACATGACGAGCCTGATTCCGCTGATGTTTCTCACACTCATTGTCGTCACGGGGCTTTCGCTACGTTCATTTTTCGGAATGTTGGCTACGCTCCTGATCATATTATTTTCCATGTTCACCGGTCTGGGAATCGTAGGCTGGCTCGGTATGTTCATTACCGTCGCATCAGCCAATGCGCCCGTACTTATTCTCACATTAGCCGTAGCGGATAGTGTACACATTCTCTCAACGATGTTCCATTTTATGCGCCAGGGCAAATCGAAACATGAGGCGATCGCAGAGTCTCTGCGAGTCAATATCCAGGCAGTATTCATCACCAGTATCACTACGGCGATTGGCTTTTTGACGATGAATTTCTCCGATGCCCCACCTTTCCGCGATCTAGGCAATATTGTAGCCATTGGTGTTATGGCGGCATTCTTCTACTCGGTTCTGTTCTTGCCCTCCCTGATGGCCGTTCTACCCATTCGAGTAAAGCCGAGAGCCGACCGGGAGAATCACCAGTTTTGTGAATGGTTAGCCAATCTTGTAATAGGTCGGCGCAAGCTCGTATTCCGGGGCACAATGGTAGTAATCGTGCTTCTCACATTGGGAAACTCGCGCATTGAGCTGAACGACAACTTCGTTGAATACTTCGACGAGAGTTACGATTTTACGACGGCGACTGATTTTGTCATAGACAACCTCAGGGGATGGGATTATATCGCATACTCTCTGGAAGCAGGAGAGCCGGGAGGGATTAATAATCCTGAGTATCTTGCGACAGTTGAAGATTTTGCGAACTGGTATCGCAAGCAGGAGAATGTTGTCCACGTCAACACGATTACCGATACTATGAAACGTCTAAACAAGAACATGCACGGAGACGATGAATCCTGGTACAGAATCCCCGACAAACGGGACCTTGCAGCCCAGTATCTGCTCCTGTATGAGATGTCGCTGCCGTTTGGACTCGATCTGAACAACTACATCAATGTCGATAAGTCTTCGACCCGCATGATCGTAACCTTGAGAAGCATGTCTACAAATCAGAAAAGCATGTCTACAAATCAGATACGCGAAATGGACAAGAAGGCTCAGGAGTGGCTGAAGGCTAACGCACCGAGAAGTATGTTCACTTACGGCACTGGAATTTCGATGATGTGGGCCCACATAACCGGTCGCAACATCAAGAGTATGCTCGTGGCATCCTCTTTGGCGCTTTTGTTAATTTCAGGCATTCTCATACTTGCGCTAAAGAACGTCAAGCTCGGCATTCTGAGCTTGATTCCAAACTTGGCTCCTGCGACTATGGCTTTTGGCGTCTGGGGCATATTTGTCGGACAGGTTGGCTTGGGACTGTCGACCGTTGTGTCGATGACCATCGGCATCGTTGTTGATGATACAGTGCACTTTCTGAGTAAGTACCTTCGCGCCCGGCGTGAGCACGATTTGGATCCGGCCGGCGCCGTCCGATACTCCTTTAATACAGTGGGCACAGCCATGTGGACCACGACCATTGTGTTGGTCGCTGGATTTCTTGTGCTCACTTTTTCCAGCTACAGAATGAATTCTGACATGGGCTGGATGTCGGCCATAACCATCGGCCTGGCATTGTTTATGGACTTTCTGCTCTTGCCGACCTTATTAATGAAAGTGGATAAATAGACCAATGCCACAATTAAGACTAATCAGAGAAAGGCAAAGTGGAGCCATGAAACAACTAGAACTTGCGTTGGAATTGATCCTGATTTTATTGCCGTCTCCGTTAATAGCAGCAGCACAGTCTCCGGAAGCGAAAGGCCTTGCCATAGCCCTGGAGGCCGACAAGCGCGACACGGGATTCGGCGACTTCACTGCCGACTTGCAGATGATACTCATGAACAAGCACGGCCAGAAAAGTGAGCGAAAAATCCGGATCAGAACGCTGGAGGTCGAAGCCGATGGCGACAAAAGCCTGACAATCTTCGATACTCCCAGGGACGTGAAGGGAACCGCCTTTCTGAATTTCACACACAAAACGGGCGATGACAATCAGTGGCTCTATCTTCCCGCTCTCAAAAGAGTAAAACGCATAAGCTCCCGCAACAAGTCCGGCTCGTTTATGGGCAGCGAGTTTGCCTACGAGGACATATCGAGCCAGGAGCCGGAGAAGTACATTTACAAGTGGATCCGAGACGAAGTTTTTGAGGGCTTGGAGTGTTTTGTAGTTGAATATTCCGCGGTTGACAAGAAGAACTCAGGCTATACGAAACAGGTCGCCTGGCTCGACAAGGACCAGTACCGCGTATGGAAAATCGAGTACTATGACCGCAAGAACTCTCGGTTGAAGACCCTTGCCATCAAGGATTATCGCAAATACCTGGACAAATACTGGCGAGCGGACGAAATGTACATGGTCAACCACCTGACCGGCAAAAGCACTAAACTGATAATGTCGAACTACAAGTTCCGCACAGGACTGAAAGACAGTGACTTTAGCCAGAACAGCTTGAGGCGCGTCAGATGAAGGTATCGGCTGCCGGCATTGCTTTGTTTCTTGCACTGTCGCTGTTCGCCGCGCCAGTTACGAGTCTTGCCCACGAGCTATCCGGATACATCTCGGCCGAGGGAAGGTTCTTTTTCAATGATCCGGCGTCTTCCGAGCAGGAGAGAGACAACGGTTCGTTTGCCTTCCAGCCTGAGTACTACCACGAATGGGAAGACGGATCAGCCTTTCTCTTCGTCCCGTTCGGGCGGCTCGACAGCACGGACTCCGAGCGGAGCCATTTCGACATCCGGGAACTGAACTATCTCCGGCCAACCGAGGATTGGGAACTCCGCCTCGGTGTCGGAAAAGTGTTCTGGGGAGTGACCGAGTTTGTGCATCTGGTCGATATCGTGAATCAGACGGACCTCGTCGAGAACATCGACGAGGAAGACAAGATGGGCCAGCCCATGGTCCATTTCTCAGTGCCGCGTGCATGGGGAGTTTTGGACATGTTCCTGCTGCCATATTTTCGCGAGCGGACTTTTCCGGGTCGAAAAGGACGTCTGAGAAACACACTTGTGATCGACACGGACCACCCGATTTATGAGAGCGACGACGAAGAGTATCATGTTGATTTTGCCGCAAGGTACAGTAATACGATCGGAAACTGGGATTTCGGGATATACCATTTCGTAGGGACGGGGCGCGAGCCTACGCTGTTGCCCGGCACTAACAAGAGAGGTCAACCGGTCTTGATCCCTTTCTACGAACAAATCAACCAGACCGGCCTGGATCTGCAAATGGTTGAGGGACAGTGGTTGTATAAGCTGGAATCCCTCCATAGAACCGGTCAGGGAGAGGGATTCTTCGCGTCCGTCGGAGGCGTCGAATACACTTTAGTGGGTATCGCCGAAACCGACATGGATTTGGGCCTGATTGGTGAATATGCGTACGACGAGCGTGGTGACACTGCCACGACGGCGTACGAAAACGATGCTATGTTCGGCCTGCGTCTCGCTGCCAACGACGCTGACGGTACAGAACTCTTGGCCGGCCTGATTCAGGACCTGGACAGCCCCTCGCGTGCATTGAGCATCGAAGCGAGCCGGCGCTTCGGGTCCAACTGGAAACTGTCCCTGCAGGCTTGGGGCTTTCTCGATTCGCCTGCGGATGATCTACTTTTCAATGTGCGTGACGACGATTTCCTCCAGGTCGAGTTGGCCTATTATTTCTGACAGGCCAGTGCTGGCTGACTGGCAGATTGAGATCACAGTCAATCACCCACCGACATCGGTTGCCCAAAAAGAACTCAAGGTTTTCCGAGAGAAACCTCGATAGAATGCCACAATTCTACCCGGCTCACAAGATTTCGCCGCCGGCGGCGAAATTGAGTTGGCCTATCATCGAATTCACCAGAAGTCTGGCGAATTGAACTGGAGCCAGCACGTCGAGCTACTGCCAGTATAGCCTACGCGTGTGAGTCTACTCCGAGAAGTATCCCTCGCATGTCACGTTCTACTTGAAAAATCCAAAAGGAAATTTCTCGATGTGCGTTTTTGGGCAGTAAAAGCGGCTTGAGTCCGAAAAAAAAGATATTTTCCCTCTTGACAACTAATTTCATATGTCGTAACATTGCTCCGCTCTTGTGGCTTGCGCCTCAGGATAGAGATCTGTGAAGTTTGCTCGAGGGCTTGTATTACTTGGCGCTGCCCTGCTCAGGAGGAGGTCGTATCCCTGGGCTTGGAAGAAGGCATTTGTTGTGTCATCTTCATCTTTGGGTCGGCGGATCCAGGCATTTGGACAACATTTGCATTGGAGACATGGTGTTGGGAATATTCAAGCGCATCAAGGATCACAAGCTATCTTCGAGCACGGATTCTGAGCCGGTCAAGCCTCCAGTCCTGGAGAGACTCGAGCCACGGATTCTGCTTTCGGGGGATGGTTTACTCAATGTTGCGCCACCCGATCCGCTTCAAGATACGCCCCAAGTGGTCCAGTATGCGGAACTGCTGGAAACAAGTGAACAGGTTGAGGAGGAGATAGGCGCGGAACTGAACCCGTCTGATACACTCAACGCCGACATTTACCAGCCGATTCTTACTTTATTTGTAGATGATAATACAAATGACGAAAACGAAACTTCGGATGATTTGAGTATCGATAATGTTGGACCTGCTCAGACCGGCGATGATGTTGCCGTACTCTCAGATGATCTATCCGGAAGTATTGACAATAATATCGTTGCGACAGAGATAGTCGACGCAGAAGATCCGACGACGAATAGTCCTGCCTTCCAACCTGAGGATGGCAGTATGCCATTACACATCAGCGATGCTGATTCAAGCGTTGAATATGCCACATCCATCGAGATAAGGGGGCCTCCTTCATCCGAGAGTGATTATTCAACTGCTTTTAATCTAAGCACTTATGCCACATCAGGCGGATATGCGGAGACGGTTGATGTGGGAGGTTTGTACAAGTCCATTGCCCCCGATTTGCCGGGTCTTCAGTTCGTAAATCCTGATATCAGTTCCTGGAACGGACAGGTTGTCTACCTTGACTTTGATGGCGCTACCGACGTAACCTATAATGGACCGGTTGTCGTCGAGGGCATCGACATTCCGTCGTTTTCAGCAGAACGTCTTGGTCTTGCCGGCCACGAAGATCAGATCATCTCTCAGATATTGATTGAACTCGAACAGACCTTCCAGGGAAGCGGAGTTATCTTCACTTCAACCGAACCTGATTTTGGCACTGAGTACTCGACAATCCTCATCGGCGGGGATGATTCCGCCTTTGCCGAGTACGGATCATTCTTGGGTTTGGCTGAGCAGGTTGACATTGCGAACAAGGACAGACGCGATAACGCTTTTGTATTCAGTGAGAGTATTACGTCCTATCTTGGGGGCCTGGACGCGCACGCGGACAATCTAACTCAAGTGACGACGCACGAAGTTGGGCACTTGCTTGGATTTGCACATGTAGATGATACAACAAAGGAATCTCTGCTTTCATCGGTCGCTTTGACTGTCCAATGGGACGGCGGAGGCAACGGTGTATCATGGCACGATCCAGTTAATTGGGATGGGGACGCCCTGCCGGGCGACACGGACGACGCTCTCATCAGTCTGCCGGGAAGCGATCCTATCATCACGTTCAGCAGTTCATCAGGCACACGCACGGTCAGGAGTATCGTCAGCGACGAAGCATTTGCCATCTCCGGTGGTAACCTCACGGTCTCGGGTGGATCCAGCGAGTTCCTATCCGATTTCTCTCTGACAGGCGGCAGTCTGACCGCAACGGGGGCCAGCACTACCCTCTCGGTCACAGGGACCACCTCCATCCAGAACGCTACCTTTAACGCTCACGACAGCGCCGTGGCCACGTTTGAGACTGCCACCTCTCTGACAAATGTGCACCTATATTCCAGCGGCGGCAGCGAAATCGAGTTTCCGGCGGCGACGAGCTACGTGGATACTAGCAATGGCAATACGATTCAAGCCAGCGGGGCGGGCAGTCGGATTGATTTGTCGGCTCTGGCGACATTCGACGGAGGAAACAATACACGGACTCAGATCCAAACTTTGGATGGTGGATGGATCGGATTGTCTGGTGACGTTTCGAGTTCGACGGCCTGGACGTTGTCTGGCGTAGGCAGTGCGTTCGATGTCTCTGGCGTGACCAGCTTGTCGGGAGCAACGGTCACCTTGGAGGCTGGGCATACTCTGGAGTGGACATCGGCTACAACACTCAATAGAGTGACTTTGACGGCACCAGAAGAAGCATTGATCTTGTTTCCAATAGCGGAATCGCTAACCAATGTAAATCTTTCAGCGAGTGGCGGTAGTGAAATCCTGTTCCCGGTAGCGACGAGTTACGTGGATGGTTCGACTGATGGTAACGAGGTGATCGAGGCCAGCGGGGCAGGCAGCCGGATCGATTTGTCGGCCCTGGAGACGTTCAACGGCTATTCAGCAACGCAACTTCGGGCCTTGGACGGCGGCTGGGTTGGGTTGTCGGGGGCGTTTTCGAGTTCGACGGTCTGGACGCTGTCCGGTGCAAGCAGTGTGTTCGATGTCTGCGGCGTGACCAGCTTGTCGGGAGCAACGGTTAGCGTTTCCGATGGTTTGACGTTGTCATTTTGCTCGCTGACCTCGTTAACTAATGTAAACCTGTATGCCAATGACGGCGGTCAGATTCTGTTTCCGGCAGCGACAAGCTACACGGGGTACAACTCCGCGCACAACACAATTCAGGCCAGTGGAGCAGGTAGCCGGATCGACTTG
>Ga0255052_10002907_pt1 | contig 12094 bp, 8 predicted proteins | sample JV7_2_21_MG_FD_188632 | JGI IMG/M metagenome (GOLD analysis project Ga0255052, IMG submission 188632) | Seawater microbial communities from Jervis Inlet, British Columbia, Canada - JV7_2_21 | ecosystem: Environmental > Aquatic > Marine > Inlet | place: Canada: British Columbia | collected... | reverse complement strand
CGACGAGTCATAGTATCTTTTTTCCAGTTTCATAGGTAGGTACCTTTCTTTTACGCGAACTATTGCCTTTTCTATATAACAACTGACGAGAAATCGCTTTTCGCGCAGTACGAGCAAGGACCTGTTGAGACCGCCCGAAAAGGCGTTTTCATGATGGAAATTATAGCAAGATATCGGTGAGATGGCAAGAATGGCGGTGTTTTCATAATCAATAGAGCAGATCGTGAATACGGTGTCAGGAGGTAAGGACGCGCAAAACAATAACTTGCCGATTCTCCATCTCATCTTCAGGCTGTCTTCGGCCGTTCCTCAGTCGCGAAATCCTCAACGTAGGCCCACTACGCTTGGCGGTTTCGCTCAATCGATCACGACCAAATCCAACCTAAATCTGAGCGGATAATTCGGCAACTTATTGTTTTACGCGCCCTAAGCAATTGGGGAGGCTGGGCAATGGCACCGCATGGGTCTGGTATTTTTCAAGGTTGCTTACTCCCGAATATTCCCATAGAATTGATGCTTATTCGGTATTCAGGAAGCTGGCGTAAGCCATTGGGATTAGATAAGTTCGAATTCTTGAGCAGGACAGGTGGGCATGAGGCCGTCCAAGATATCTTAGATCAGGAGAATGCGATGATGCGTATGCGATCAATGTGGTGTGGGGTATGTCTTATGGTTTTCGTCGTTCTGTACGGGGCAGCGGGTGGGCAGGAGTGGACACGGTTCCGCGGGCCGGACGGGACGGGCATCGGCAAGGGCGAGTCGATTCCCGTGTCCTTTACGCAAGCGGACTACCTCTGGAAGGTCAAGCTCCCCGGGCCGGGGCACTCGTCACCCGTACTTTGGGGCGATCGTATCTTTCTGACCTGTACACACGACGCCAGCAAGCAGCGCGAAGTCGTCTGTCTCGATGCGAGATCGGGCAGGATGCTCTGGTCGACGAAGATGGCGTTCACGCCGTACCGGCACAACCGCCAGAACAGCTTCGCCGCCTCAACACCGGCTGTCGACGTCGAGTGTGTGTACGTCAACTGGATCTCGGGCGGGATGTTTGTAGCTCTCGCTCTGGACCACGCGGGCAATACGCTCTGGCGGCGGGAGATGGGCGAGTTCAAGGCCAGGCATGGCGCGGGCGCTTCGCCCATCGCTCTGGGCGGGCTGATGATCGTCGGCAATGACAATATGGCGACCAGTTTCCTGGCCGGGCTCAACGGCAGGACGGGCAAGACGGTCTGGCAGATCAAGCGCAGCAGCAAAATGACATCCTACATCACGCCAGCGGTGTACCGCCCAAAAGACGGCGACCCGGAAGTGGTCTTCGTCAGCGAGGCAAACGGCATGACGGCGGTCGATCCCATCAGCGGGCAGAAGAAGTGGGAGAGTGACAAGCTGTTCACGCTCAAGAGCGTCTCCTCGCCCGTCGTGGCCGCCAGCGTGATCTTCACGACGGCCGGGACGGGCGGGACGGGGCGAGAGTCGGCGGCCGTTCGCCCGGGCGACAAGTTGACCGGGCGCAACCCGACGGTGGCCTGGAAGTTGGACCGTGACCTGCCGTATGTCTCCACGCCGATCGCCATCGGCGAGCACTTATACATCCTGAGCGACGCAGGCGTGATGACCTGCGTAGTAGCGGCCACGGGCAAGCAGGTGTGGCAGGAAGACCTGGACGGGAAGTTCTACGCCTCGCCCGTCTCAGTCAACGGGCGGATTTACTTGGTCACTCGCAGCGGCGAGGTGATCGTGCTGAAGGCGGGACCCGAATGCAAAGTCCTCGCCAGGAACACGTTGTCCGAGATATCGGATGCAACCCCTGCGATCGCCAACGGGCGAATGTACATCCGCACCCTCAACCACCTGATCTGCATCGGCGACGCCAAAGCCGAACACTGAAATATGACAGCGCCGCGGCAATAATCTGGCATAGAGCAGTCCCTGTGAGCCTAAGATCCCTGTTGCCATAAGTTCTTTTTGAGGCATCCACGTTACGACGTATCAGCCATGCTTCGTAATTTATCTGAACAGCTTCACGGCTTGCCACTGGTAATCCTGGAAACCTTATTCGGATCCCAAATAGTAGCACCGATATACCGTTCAGGGCCGGTTTCTCTGTCGCTTATGTAATAGGTCGTCACCATTTTGCCATCGGGACGTTGGACGCTTCGCACGTAACCGATGTCTCGGTCTACGCCGTCTTTGCGCAATACGATCTGGGGTTCCCAGCTTTTCCCGTTGTCCGTACTCAGGCGCGCCAGGATACTGTAAGGATAGGCTCGGAACCCGTACGTCAGGCACAGGCGACCATCGTGCAGATTGTTAAGCATGGGCGGATGCTCAAAGGATGTGTACCCTACAACAATTGAGACAAGAATGTGCGCACGGGCACGACCTTTGCTTGTTGCTGGACAGCGAAACAGTCTGCCTTTATATAATCTGCCTCTAAAACGACTTGAAAAGCAAAGGGGGCCTGCATTTGCTGTTGATAGTATTTAAGTGACGGGCTGAGTTTGTCCTCTGCGTGTTTGGCTTCCACCAGGAACCAGGGCCGACCGTCACGAACGACCACAAAGTCGACTTCTCGCTGGTTCTTGTCGCGCAGGTACCCCAACTGAAAATCTCCCAGTCCCAGGTCAGTCCAACCTTCGACTGCTTTTAGCAGATGACAGGCGATAAATGTCTCGGCCCTGTCACCAGGATCGTCAATCGTCGACCAATCTCGCAGAAACCACTTAGGCTCTTTGCGCAGGGAACGAGATACATTCTTGTACCAGGGCCGAAGCAGGAATCCCAAGTGTAGATTACAAAGCGTGGAAATCCAACGCCGCATCGTATCTACTGATACCTGGACAGTGGACGCCAGGTTGCTGTAGATCAATTGATGAGAAGAACGGCTTGCCAATAGATTGACGAGTACTTCCAGTTGATCCAACTGGTGAATCTGCGTCAAATCCCGCACGTCTTCACGAAGCAACTGCTGCATGCGCAGCGTGCGCCAGCGCCGACTGAAGCGAATATCCCTTTTGATGAAGGGCTCAGGATACCCACCGTGTGTCCATAACGCCGTGAAATCCTCATCACGCATGCGCCGGGGTAAACGCACTATCCGTTCCGAATCAGGCAAATCCTGACACAAGGACTCGGCGATGCTAAACGGATGCATGCGATACAGGAAATAGCGTCCCATCAGGCTATCACCGCCGCGGCGATACACATCCAAGCGTGAGCTGCCTGTCACCAGCACCCGAACCTGATCCCCATAGCTGTCGAAAAATCCTTTCAGAAACTGTTTCCACTTGCCGAACTTATGTAGTTCGTCAAAAAGCGTCGTGGGCACAGATTCACTGAGCTTGTTAAGGCCTAGTCTCTCCGCAATCGAGGAAGGCCCTTTCAGAACCAAACTACGGTCGTCTGTATTGTCCCAGTTGATGTACTCATCGGCAAGATTTCGACACGTCGTGGTTTTTCCTACCTGCCGGGGTCCACTCACTAACAGCATCTGTCGTTGTGTCGACAAATGCTCTGCCAAGACCGCATCGTATAGCCGTTTCTGTGTCTTCATGACAACTATTATCGTTAGCATCGTAAAATGGTCAAGACTATTTTACGATATATATAGCATGTTAAGGACCTGCACGATAATAAATCACCGAATTTTCCGCTCAGATTTAGGTCAGACTTGGCTGAGCCCGATTGAGCGGAACCGGAGTTGTAGTGCCTCTACTGCGAAGATTCCGCGATTGAGCAGCGGCCAAAGAATGGCCTGAAGATGAGATGGAAAACGGTAGATTAAGGCATGAGCATCCCTTTGGTCACCTTTTAAGACCTCTGCCCGCCCTGACATTGTCGAGGAATTCGACGACTCGATTGCTGGACACTGCAAAGCCTATTCCCTGTGCAACGGCAATCATCGCCGTATTGACTCCCACGCATGCGCCGTTGAGCGTAATGAGCGGGCCTCCCGACGAACCCGGATTAATCGCAGTGTCGGTCTGGATAAAATCCACATGGCGGCCATTCTCGCCCGGATCGCCCGAAATGTTCCCATAGGTCTGGCTGATAATTCCAGAGGTCACCGTATGTCCCAGACCCAGGGGATTGCCGATCGCGATGACCATATCGCCCGCATCAATGGCATCTGAATCGCCCAGAGGTAGGACATCGAAATCTTGCAGAACTGAATCGCTGACCTTCAGCAGCGCCAGGTCATAAGCCGGTTCGCGCGCAACCACAGCGACTTCATAGTCTTCTCCAGAACTTGTCAGAATCCTGATTTGCTCCGCATCCTCTACGACATGGTTATTGGTCATGATATAGCCGGATGGATGGATGAAGAAGCCCGATCCGAGGGCCAGTCCGGGAATCTTCACAGGTATGCCGCCTAAAGGGTTGAATGGCAATATGTGGAGTCGATAAGGTGTGTTGCTCTTGACGTAGATGCTGACTACTGCATCCTTGGCCTGGTCAGCGACCTTTCGGATGAGGTTTGTTGTTAACGGTTTGTCATCAATCGCACCTTCGGCCCTGACGACAATATCCCGCGTTCTAACTCCCCGCAAGTCGCGGGCAGCAGGATGCAACACAGTCTGGGCGTCAGGCTGGGACTCTCTGTGTTCCGGACTCACGCAACCAGAGCCCAGGATCATCAGTTGAGCAAGCATCACAAGCGCCGGTGTAAAGCGTCTTATGTCGCGGGCAACAGTAGTTGGTCTCCATTTGTCAATCACTTGTTCTCCTTTTGCGTTTCGACACGGTTGCGGTTGCGATGAAAGGTTAACATACCCGAGCCTACTTGGGAAACAAGAAAGTAAAGTCTGTCATCCTTGGTGGACAACTTCGGCCTCCTGCAAAACCTGTTGCTTGACGTATTTACTCAATCCTTCTAACGTGACCAAGTCAACCTTAAGCCCTAGAGCCAAGGAGAACTCTCTCTGAATTCGGACGTATTCAAAAAGCCCAATAACAGCATCATCCGAGAATTGAACCAAGCCGTTTCTTTCCTTGACGCAAGGGCAGGTGATCCGGTACAAAGGGAAGAGTATATAGCAGCGTGTGGGGCGCCTCAACAAGAAAAAGGGCTGCAAGTCTCATGCTCACAGCCCTTGAATGTGGTAGTGCCATCTACTTCTGCTCTGCAGTATTCTGAGTTGGCAAGACCGGCCAACGTCCTACGCTGATGCTACCTCAAAGTGCACATATTCACTTGGCTTTATTGCCTTTCTTTACCACGGTATCGGCGCCGGACGCTACGGATACAGGGCGATGTCGTCGAAGTACATTATACCCGAACCGCCGGGTTGGGGATTGTCCTTGTCGCCTGTGCCGACAGTGATGCTGTCGATGTCGGCCAGGTTGACGCCCTGATCGGCGAACTGCTGCAGGTCGATACGCCACTCGGTCCATGTGTCTGTTTGCGTTGCGGCCGGATCATCATGGGACACCAATCCTGACGTGTCGTTGCTGTTGGCTATCGCCACAAACATCGGCTCGGGGCTGTTGCTCAGCAGGCCTATGTCCTGCGATTGCCACTGCCCCGTGACATTGCCGGTGGTTTGGACGCCGGAGAATACGGCCTGGCCTGTCACGCCGGAACTGTGGCTTGTCAGCGCCAAACCGATGTAAACGGTTGAACCCATCGAGATGGCAGGCCGCCATACCATTGGCGTCCACGCGGTCCCATCGACAGAGTAGGAACCTCGGAAATTGCCCGCGACGTCACGCTCCATCTTGACCCAGTACGGTGCGGTAATCGCCATCTGCTCGGCTGTTGCGACGGAAGTATCGCTCGAGGCGCTGCCGTCTGTGGCCGTCCGGGCCTGGAACCTGCACCCCTGCGTGGGCGTGCCGTCGGTGTTCGTTGGCGTTACATACACCGCCGAGAACACTGAGCCGGCATCGAGTGTCTCGCGAATCATCACACCTGCCTTCGCCCAGACATCGGTATGCTCGACGCTCTCGACCCTTGCGATGATCGAGCCGACACCTGTGAGTTGCTTGTAGACGTAGTGGAACTCGTCTGCCTGGTCCCATATATCGGCGCCCTGGGCGGTGACCGTAAAGCTTCCGGCCGGTGCTTCGGCAAAGCTGCCAACAGACGCCGGATAGCCTCTGAACCAGATCGACAATTCGCCGACGCCTCTTACAGTCCAGTCACGCTGAGAGTCCAGTGTTTTGCTTGTCTCGGAATAGTTGAGGGTGCCCTGCTTACTATTGTTGTAGAACAGCGGCATCGACTGTGAGCCGCCGTGGACGATGGTCTGCTCGGTGAACGACGCAGTGGTCTCGTCACCTACAGCGGCGCCGGTGCCGTTACCGCCGAAGAAGTCCGGCGTACCGGGCACGCCAAAGCCGAGCCCGTCGTACCACGTGAACCATATCTGGTTCTCGGCCGCGTCGTAGCTCTCAAAATCCTCGACGACGAGAGATTCGATCGTTGTGAAACTCCAGATCTCGCCAGGCCACATCGAGGGCGTCTCGACATCGTTGGCCTCATCGACTCGCCAGAAGTAGGTCTTGCCCAGATCAAGGGACAGCGGACCATGGCCGGCCTCGTTCACGGTTGTCACCGGCGCGGTCCCGTCTACGACAGCCTGCGCATCGTCGCTGAAGTATACATCGTGCGCAACTGCCTCTCTTCCCGCTCTCCAGGCAATGTCCAAATCAAGAGGCACATCAAGCGAGTCGGAAGCCGGATCGGGTTCGCTCGCCTGGACCGGTATCGACAGGAAACGAACCTCAGCCAGGCCGAATTGCGGCAACAGATCTCCCCAGTTGCCGTTGGCTGTGAGCTTGACGTACTTTGCGCCCACTCCGGCCATATCAACGGTTGTGTTATGTGCATAGCTGGCCGAACCGTCGGCTCGGGCGAACTGGTGCGTCGTCCCCAACGCCACGAAGTCGATGCCGTCCGCCGAATACTCGATCACAACGTCGTTGAATCCCAGCCCGATGACCGGCTCCAGGCTCTCGTTGGAATTCCACACCCATATCTCATGGAGTTTGTGAACGTTGTCGAACTCGAACAAGATCCACGCCGGCTGCGGGGCCGCAACATCGCTCAGCCACATGGTGCCGGCGCCCTGGTTTCCATGGAGCAGGCCGGTGCTGTCGAGCCCCGAGCCGTTCACGATGTTATCAGGTCCCTTGTCCGCCGAGCTGCTCGATGCCGTCGCGGTGACATTCAGAATCGGATATGCAAACAGCTCGGTCGTAAAGCTCCAGAGAGCGCCGTCGAATACCGCGGCGTCCGACGTGACCTCGTCGACGCGCCAGTAGTAAGTCTTGTCGAACTCGAGTCGCTGGGGCACTGTATAGCTGCTCGGCGTCAGGGTAATCGCGCCAAGTCCGTTGGCGACGTCGTCGATGTTCTCGCTGAAATAGAGTTTGTGGCCGTTGATCGGAGAGGCAATATCTCCCGCCGTCCAGTTGAGGACCACATCTCGCGGCACGTCAGTCACTCCGTTGGCAGGGATTGGAGCGTAGGCAACACCGGGGAGGATTACCGTAGCGTTACGATAGTCGTCGTCGTTCGGTACATAGCCGGGATCATCCGTCCACACGAACACATCCCAGAACACGGTATCATTGCCCTGCCTGTGGAAGATGTACATCGTGTTCTCGCCATCTTGAAGTTCTTTGGTATGACCCTCTATGTCCCAGCCCTGGGCCCAGCCCCAGGAAGGCCCGACATCTATCTCCAGAATTCGGTCATCTGCGTTGTCGAACGGAGCTCCATCACCTCCGGGAAAGGATGGGCCGGTGGGAATCTCTGCGTCGTCCGGATCCCCCTCGACGAGCATGTAATCCGACGCATTGCTTGGATTGATTTGCCGCGCCCAGAAATACCACGTGCCGCCCGCACCGCCGGCCGTAGCGATATCGAACGTCCAGCGAATCATGCCGCCGGCCCCGCCAGAGCGACCGACCGCCTGGTCGAACGCACCGCCCTGGTCAACGACGGGGTAATACTGATCGCTGTCGGGATCGCGCTCGTCGAACTCTTCGGCCTCGAACCAGATCTGATGGCCGCCGCCATAACCGGAGATTTTGAAGTTTTTCACAGCGTGGACCTGTGCTGCCGGCAGCAGCAGAGCGACAAGAACGCCCAATATGATTAGTTTTCCTGATTTGTTCAGCACTTTGGCTCCTCCTTCGAAAAGAATAGAAATTCAAAACGACCGACAAGAATTCACGCTCCAACCACATTTGTATCTTTGCCCGCTTTGGGACAATCGCGAACGACTTGAAAAAGCCTCCTTTCCTTCAAACCGTTAGCCATGTCAAGACCCAATAATACCAGATAACCACCCTCCTCGTCAACAAGAATCGCCGGCCCAGATTGTCACAGAACGCCAATTGCCCTTTGATGTCAATCGCCTCGATCCCGATTTGAGCCTTCGGAGCAATTCTATGGGTACCGACGAGGCATAGCTGGCACGCTGGCCGAGAAATAATCGAATGGCCAGGATACTTCCCTCCGTTCCGTTAACAAAGAGCTTCTTGCTGTATGACTGGTCCAGAGTTCAGAGATTTAGGGAGTCTTATCATGAGAGTAACAGCTACCGTTTTACGGTTGCAAGTCCTACTTCGTGCATGCCTTGCGGTGGTCCGATGTTCGCTTGACAAGCGCAACGTGACGGCCTGTCTGTTCATTCACTATTTGTTGAGCCTGATGGCTGTGGACTCAATATTGCGCTGAAGGTTTGCGATTTTGTCGAGCAAGCGTTGGTCCTGCACGCCTGAAATCCTCTTCAACGCGGCTTGGACGGCCTTATAGTCAGATCCCTTCACCAACGGCTCAGCCGCATTCACAATGGCATAGGCTGCTTCGATCTTGACGTCGGCGTCGCCGAGATAGGACGCCGACAACCGAACACTTTCTATATGCTTGACACGCCCCAGACCGGAGATGAGTAGTCGCTTTTCCTGAACGGATTGAACAGCCTTGTTAGCCCGCCGAAACCAGATAACCAGTTCTTCATCCGTCGCCTTGCCCCGATCAGCCGCGGTAGTGGCCAGTTGGAGGATCGCCATCAGTGCATGCCTGCGCGAACTCGAATTAGAGTCCCCTTCCACCACGTCGAACAAAGCATCGATCGGCGCCGGATCAGGCCATCGGCTCAAGTGAGATATCGTGCTTTGCACGAGTTTCTGATTGGCGTCCTCAAGTGTGACTGTGATGGCAGGTAAAGCTTCGGCATATCCCAACAATGCCAGGACTCTAATCCAGGATTCTTTCTCTATGGTGACAGTGGATGTTTTCAATTCCTTCAAAACCAATGCACCCGATTGACCGACGCGTTCATTGTTTCTACAGGCGCCATAAACCGCGCTGACTGCCGCATCTCTTACCGAATTATCACGGCATTCCTTGGTCAGTGCGATCAAGCTTGGCAGTTCATCAAAGCCAGCCAGAGATTTCAAGGCCTGGAACGCCGCCACGCTGACATTCAAATCCGAACTGGCGGCCTGTCGAAGCAATTCGTCAGTTGCCCCGGTGACATTACGTTTACCCAGAAGACGGATCAATTGAACAGTTGGTTTCGATTCATTAGAGAACCGTACAGCCCCTAAGATCAGTTCATCAACCTCGGTACCTTCCATTTGCTCCAGACTGCTGACTGCAACTGATAACTCCTCAGCACTAACGCGGCCCCTTATCGCGTTAAGGAATGTGGATGCATCGTCGGAACCACCGATTCGGGCTAACACCCTCAGCGCCACTAAACGGACTCCGGGATCATCAGGTTTAACCTTCGCCCTGATGACCTGAAGTGATTGCGCGTTGTGACAATCCTTTAAGGCAATCATCAATTGGATTTGAAGATCTCCTTGCGCACCTTCCAGCTCAGCATTCAAGGCAGTGGCGAGCTGGTCGCTGGGAATTTCGCGAATCGTCAAGAGCGCCACATCGCGGATCCCAGGCTCATCGGACCGTAACTGTCGAATGAGAAAGGCAACGCGATCAGATTTCCGCGATACTATAGCGCCACGCGTCGCACCGATACGATAGGATGCCGGAACCTGGGCCCCTCGAACGGCATCGTAGAGCGCCTGTGCGATATCTGCTCTTCCCCGGTTCAGTTGGTTTTCCGCAGATAGAAGACAGGCCGCCGCCGCATCGGCACGAAATACCTCTGGCCCGGCGACCAGTGCCTGCCGGACAAGTGGGAGGGCCTCATTGTTTGAAATCCGCCCCAATGCCAGCAATGCCGCTTTGACAACCTGGGGATCGGAATTTCGGGTCAGCGCACTCAAAGCAGTGACGGCTTTTTCATCACGCAGAGCGGCAATTGAATTGATCACTCCGACCAGAAATTTCCCTTGCGTTCTACCCATCGCATCACGAAGAGCAGCCCGAGCCTCTGGGCCGGGAATCCTCTCAAGGCCGGCTCGCGCATAAGCACTAAGAATGTCGTGATTGAGAAGGGAGGCGAGTGCAGGCACGGCCTCCTTAGTGCCGAACTCACCCAGTTGTCGGCAAGCTCGGGCCTTTTCGAATACGGAGGTGTCTGATCGCAAAACCTCAATCCACTCCTGTGTTTTATGGGCAGCTCCCGGCGAAGCAACCGGTACAGCAATCAGGAAGAATCCGGTGATCCATCGTATAAACATGGGTCGCATCATCATGGCTTTTTCTTTCAAATTCGGTTGAAACTTTCTCTATACATTAAAGGACCAGGGTTCCCGCGTGGCGCGACTGATCCTGCGGTTGGCCTCGGCGTCACTCACGAATCGTTCCTGAACCGGATCAAAGGTAATCTTTCGAGCTAATTCCCAGGAAAGCTCGGCCGCATAACAAGCGATGTGGGATCGGCGCATGACATTCTGATTACAGACAGGCAACGCCCGGGATTTAACACAGTCAAAGAAATTCCGGCCATGACCTGCCGCACTAGTTCCGGGTTTCTTGAATCGTCGCTGCTGAGTTTTTGCCAAATTGTCGGAAAGCACAATCTGGCCATTGTCACCGGTCTCGACCCAGCCTTGGTCACCGATGAAACGAACAGGACAGGTACCCGTCGAAGTTTTGTACTGCGGCGAACGGTCTCCAAACGGATCGGGAAGGAAATCACAGATTAGTTTGACGCCATTTGCATAACGGCCGACGATTCCACTTTCGTTCGCTTCATACTCGATGGGCATCGTGTGATCGGATTGGTTGGCCCATTGGCATAAATCCAGCGTGTGAGCGCCCCAATCCAGGAAATTCGCGGCACCTTCGAAGTCATAGTGGCCTCGCCATCTCCCCTCAATATACCGTCTGTTATAAGGACGCCATGGACTAGGGCCAAGCCATCGATCCCAATCACACTCTTGACGCGGCGGTTCCGGTTCGGCCGCAAGCCAGTCATAGGTTCGTCGCGGAACATAAACTGAGGCATGCAGAGTATGAAGTTGACCCAGTATTCCACTCTGAGCTAAATAGACGGCATACTGGAAGTTTTCCTGGCTTCGTCGTTGTGTTCCCGCCTGAAAGACGCGTCCATAGCGGCGAACTGCCTCTGTCAGGGCTTGAATCTCGCGAATCGTCATCCCGCACGGTTTCTCACTATAGACATCTTTACCCGCTTTCATTGCCAGAATCGAAGCCAGGGCATGCCAGCGATCCCCCGTGGCAATCAACACCGCGTCAATGTCCGATCGAGCAAACACCTCGAACATGTCACGATACATAACGCAATCACGGTTCCCATAATAGTTGTCGACCATTGCCTTTGCCTGCAGACGTCGACTCCGTTGCACATCACAGACGGCCACAAATCGGATATCCTTTTCGCCAAGCATGACGCTCAGATCATATCGACCGCGAGGACCGTGGCCGATCACTGCAAGAACGATCCGCTCGCTCGGAGCCGCCGTTCCATCTCGCCCCAGGGCTTTCGCCGGTATGAAGTACGGGGCTACTAATGTACTTGCCGCAGCCAATGAGTGTTTTATAAAACTGCGCCGTGAAATCTTTGACACATCTTGTTGGTCAGACATATTTGGATTTGATTGTTTCATAAAAGAGCCACCTTCCAGAATGACGGATAAGAATTCAGATTTCAACCAACAGGAATGATTATAAGCCCCGGAGCGAGCACTTCAAGAGAAGAAATCT
>Ga0255052_10002906_pt1 | contig 12102 bp, 13 predicted proteins | sample JV7_2_21_MG_FD_188632 | JGI IMG/M metagenome (GOLD analysis project Ga0255052, IMG submission 188632) | Seawater microbial communities from Jervis Inlet, British Columbia, Canada - JV7_2_21 | ecosystem: Environmental > Aquatic > Marine > Inlet | place: Canada: British Columbia | collected... | reverse complement strand
GCCCGGACACAAGCCAAAGCCTGCAAAACTCTCGCCGATCAGTTGCACAGATTCATCGTGCAGGACGAGACTATCTAGCACCAAAGCATTTTACGTGCATTTATCTGGGGCGACCTGCGCGCACAAACGCCTTGCGGTAGTAGTCTGATCCGAGGCTTTCAATAGTGACGTGCTTTCCCGACGATGGTGCATGCACGAAGCGCCCGTCACCCAGATACAAGCCGACATGAGACATCTTTCCGGAAATGCTGAAAAACAGCAGATCCCCCGCTCGCATATTGCGGTCTTCGATGGGTAACAGATTCGCCCACTGACCAGCTGTTGTTCGCGGGATATTCTTTCCCGCATGCGCGTACGAATAGTGAACCAACCCACTACAGTCAAAACCACTCGGTGTCTTGCCGCCATATCGATACGGCGCACCAAGCTGTTGCAGCGCAACAGTGACAGCACGGTCACCCACACTGTTGTGCTTATTCGACCTAAGGTCAGGACTCGACAGGGACCCGGATCTGGGTGACGTCGGCTGCGTTGTCGCGCAGCCTATCGCGATTGATGAGACGATCCCGATCAGGACAGCGCTCCGAATAATTCTGACTGACTGAGATATCATAACGACCACGGCAATTCGGACCAGAGTAACAAGCATATGCAACGCAAGCTGAAGACCGTATGAACTGCATCTCAAGTTTGAAGGTTCACACATTGCTGCTGTGCCTCACGTGTTGCTCAGCTTGCGGCGCACAGGTGTCGGAATCGCTGATTCCGGCGGACCCGCTGACCTATCGAATCGACTACATCGTTAAGCCGGACCCGACGGATGGCACGGTCGAGGTAACGCTCAGGCTATCGCAGAACACCGCCCTGTTGCGTGAGATGACGATGCACCCGGACTCCCGCGTCACCGACTTGCAAGCCGATGGTGCTCTCGACATCGGTGACACCGAAGTGCGATGGCAGCCGCCCGTAGCAGGCGGAACCATGAGTTGGCGCATCAGCGTTGCTCATCGAAGAAATGGCGACGGCCATGACGCCTGGCTGGGTACGGAGTGGGGGCTGTTTCGTGCCGAAGACGTTATTCCGCGCGCAGCAACGCGCACTCTCAGGAATGCGCGCAGTGAAACGTGGCTCACGCTTCAATTGCCCAACGGCTGGTCTGCTGTGACGCAGTATTTCAGCGCGAACGGCCGGAGCCGCATCGACAATCCCGAACGGCGTTTTGATCAGCCATCCGGGTGGATGGTACTGGGCGATCTCGGTGTTCGACGAGAGACGATCGCGGGCATGAGAGTTGCGGTGGCAGGACCGACAGGGAACTCGGTGCGTCGTATGGATACGCTGGCGCTTCTCAACTGGACGTTGCCAGAGCTCGGGCGATTGCTTCCAAAACTACCGGCTCGGTTGACGGTTGTGAGGGCCGGCGATCCTATGTGGCGAGGTGGTCTTTCAGCCCCGCAATCACTTTTCGTGCATGCCGACCGGCCTTTGATTAGCGAAAACGCGACCAGTACCCTGCTCCACGAAGTCATGCACCTGTCTTTGTCGCTGGACGCGAAAAACGGTTATGACTGGATCGTCGAGGGCTTCGCCGAGTATTACAGCCTGCAGTTGTTGTATCGCAGTGGCACGATCTCGGACTCGCGGTACGCACGCGCCAAAGTCGATCTTGCCAGGTGGGCGGAGTCGGCCTCATCACTGTGCCAATCCACATCAGCTGGTGCCACGACGGCTTTCGCCGTCGGCGTTCTCACGGCACTCAATGACGAGATTCGGGATTTGACCGACGGAGTCGCGAGCCTCGATGACGTTGTCAGGGAATTGCAGCGATTCAAAGGCGAGGTTGATCTCCGTACAATCAGCGAGACTGCCGAGCAGATCGCTGGCAGCAAACTGGACACACTGCACATCAACAGGCTGCCCGGCTGTCGTACTATCGACATTGGAAATCAAGAGACATAGACACCTCGATGGACCGACGCCACGATCTTGAAGTCATACTTCGCTCGCGCACCCCGATCGTCATCATAGAAACTCGGGACGAAGCGCGTATCTTAGACATGCTTCAGTCGATTACTATCGGCGGAATTGCCGAGACCTACATGCCGTTGTTTCGCTGGACTGTTACCGACGGTTTACAGCGCATCGACATTGCGCTTGAACCGCAGCCACTCAACTCCGAGCCAAGTGACGTTCTCAAGCATATCCGGGCTGTGGCGAAGCCCGGCATCTATGCGCTACTCGACTTTCATCCGTTTCTGGAGGATCCGCTGCATGTGCGGCTGCTCAAGGACATCTGTATTCGATACAGGGACGTTGCTCGGCAGATAGTACTCATCAGCCACACCGTAAAGCTGCCACGCGAGCTTGAATCATTCAGTGCGCGTTTCGACATGGCCCTTCCGACAGAAGATGAACGGCGCCAGATTATCCAGCGCGTTGCGGATGAGTGGACCACCGAACATCCGGGGTCGCGTGTGCAGGCCGACGCAAGAGCCTACGAAATGCTCGTGAAAAATCTTGCGGGGCTCACGTACAACGACACGGAACAACTGGCGCGCAACGCAATATACGTTGACGGCGCAATCACAAAAAGCGACTTGCCAGGCGTCATGCAGGCCAAGTACGAACTGTTGAATCGCGGCGGTGCGTTGCAGTTCGAGTACGATACTGCACGGTTCAGTGATGTCGGTGGACTGAAGCGCTTGAAGGAATGGTTGTCACAGCGGAAATCAATATTTCGCGGCGACGACATGGCCGCACATCTTGACGCACCGAAAGGCATCTTGCTACTCGGAATACAAGGTTGTGGCAAGAGCCTTGCAGCAAAGGCAACGGCTGGAATTTTCGGCGTGCCATTGTTGCGCCTGGATTTCGGCGCCATCTATGACAAGTACCATGGCGAAACCGAACGCAAACTCAGGGAATCCCTGAAAACCGCTGACGTGATGTCACCGTGCGTTCTGTGGATTGATGAAATTGAGAAAGGAATCGCGGGTCGAGGTGGCGAGACCGGAACTACGCAGCGAGTTTTGGGTACGTTTCTTACCTGGATGGCGGAAAAGCAAAGCCATGTTTTCGTGGTCGCTACAGCAAATGACATAAGTGCGTTGCCACCAGAGCTTGTCAGAAAAGGTCGTTTCGACGAAATATTTTTTGTCGATTTGCCTGACAAGAAGGTTAGAGCATCGATTCTGGCCATCCACCTTACGCGTCGCGAACAGCGGCTTAGCCACTTTGACGTGGAGTCTCTCGCAGACGCAATGGAGGGATTCTCAGGCGCTGAGATCGAACAGGCAGTGGTCTCCGGATTCTACGCGGCTCATGCCCGGAAAGAGTCGCTACAAACGAGCCATATACTGCACGAGGTGGAGCAAACCAAACCGCTGTCAATCGTAATGAAGGAACAGATACGCGCACTTCGAATGTGGGCCGACGGGCGCACCGTCCCATGTGACTAGGTTCCTGAATTGAATTTTACGTAACATCGCCAGAAGCATTGCAAACACTATCCCGCGCGACACCCGTGCTAATATGCAGCGATGGCTAATGATAAGAAAAACATAAACGAGTTAGTCACGGATGACGACGATCCGACTGCAGAGCTCGAAGCACTTACGCTGGACGATGCGCAAGCGAAACTGAGTATCGACGGTTCGTCCGAAGTTGCCGCCGATACCGATAACTATCGTGTCTCCCGGAACTCCAATCGGGACGCGTCAATTACGGAACTCAAGTCCGACCTAAAAACTCGTTCCGAGACTATCAATCGGCTGCAATTCGACATCGAGCAGCTGCGTGCAAAGTGGACTGGACTTGAAACGGAGATTAAAGCGCGCGAAGAACTTACGAACAAACTCAATGCCAAAATCGATGGCTTGAGTGAGAAACTCGCGCGCAAAGAAAAACTTCTGAGAAAACGCGATCAATCGATAAAGGCCCTGAAGGCAGAGATTCGCGGACGCAATGACGAATTTGGCGGGCTAAAAGCTCTGCTCATTGAGCGTGAACAACAGATCGAACAATTGCAAAAGCAACTTGCGGCCGATCGCGGTGACGAGGCTCAACACGACCAGCAACTGCTGCAACAACGGGCTGGACAAATTGCGAGCGCAGAAGCCGAAATCAGGGAATTGCGGACACAATTACATCGCACTGAATCCTATGCGGATTCCATCCGACAACAGTTACAGGAACGGACAATCGTTACGGATGAAGCCAACGATACTCGCGAGTTTCTTCAAGCCGGTCTGCGACAAAGCACAGGGCAGCTCGACGATCTCAGATCTGAGCTCGAAGAAGCGCATCGGCTCAACGAGAATATCAGCAAGCGACTCGCCGGGTTGAATGACGCTCATGCTGAAGATATACGCATGATCAGATTTGAACTTGGTGAGGCGCAGGAGACGGTCGCACAACATGAACTTGTTGCAGAGCAACTCGCTTCGGACCTCGTGGACACACGTGGCTTCAAGGATGAGCTCGAGCTAATGCTCAATAAGTCCGAGAAGAATAACCAGTCGCGTATTGAGAAGCTGGGGAAAGAAAATCGTCGCTTGCTTCGTGACGCTGCGGCACATGAGGACAAGCTGGCGACAAAAAGCGAAGCAATTAATTGCCTACTCGCAGAGCTGGCGAAGAAGTCTCAGCAGATAGACTCGATCGGCGAAATTGAAGAGGTCATCCACGAAATCGACAATCGCATGTCAGAACGAATTGATGATCGGCCACACAAAGAGCGCGATCGCCTTAGCCGTGTGCTGATCGGTTCGGTCGACGGACAAGAGCTGCGCTTTCCCCTGTTCAAAGATCGGCTGACAATTGGCCGTACCGAGCAAAATGACATTCAACTCAATGCCTCATATGTAAGCCGGCGGCATGCGGTTATCGTTACCGAAGGAGATGCGACGCGGGTCATAGATTGGGGCAGCAAGAACGGCGTATTTGTGAACGACGTCCGCGTCACAGAGCATTTTCTGCGAAACGGCGACACGGTTACTATCGGTACCGCTGACTTCCGCTACGAAGAACGACCTAAACGCGACTCATAATCCCGCAAGAGCGATTCCCCGGATTGTGAGCGCAATCACGGCAATATAGGGCCGTGGAGAGTACGCTGCTTGTCGAGTCGCAAGGAGCGCGTAAATAGATGTTGTTCAGCAATACGGCAGGAAGGCCGGGTCACCTCAGCGAAACCCAACAGATCACCCGCGATACGGGCAAATTGATGTCCCGCAAGATTTGGCTGCCCAAACTTCTTTATATCGCGCTTCCGTACTTCTATCTCACGGCTGGCATCGCAGCGTTGCTCGCCACGATGTACATCAGTGACTGGTTCTGGGTGTTGCCACACTACCTTTTGTTTGCCGGAGCCTGCCTGCATATGGGCATTCTGGTTTATCGACGCCGAAATCGTCCCAGGGCTTGATCTTTCACAAACCCTGCGCAACGATAGCCGTTCCCTTTTCGGCGCAGACGAACCTCTTGGGCCAGAACGCACGCATACAATTTGTACTCAAAGAGTCCGCACTATTGCTGGGCTTGGTGTTTCTCGGCTTCGTCATCATGCCGATTGCAATCTACTGGGTCGGCCAAAACGTGCTCGGCGAATTCGGCGGCTACGGCTACTCCGATTTCTTCGGCAGCCTGAGCGCTAAGATTCGCAGCGGCGACCACGTCGCCTGGTTTTTCGTATTGTCGCCCTATCTCGCCTGGCAAGTACTGCGCCTGACATTTTTCGCCTTGCGGGCAACGCGCAAGCCTCGCGCCTAAACGAAGCTGCGCGCAGGTAGCGCCGGGAAATTGTGATTGTGATCACATTTTTTCCTTAAACAACAGCACACTAACTGCGTTTGTGTAGAAATTATGTTAACAGTGCTGCATGCTTGAGCGACGCAAGTTCTATAGTTGGCCCTTATCCCATGACACGACAACGCGCGCGAGCAGTAAACATGAAGCTTTTCCTTAACTGGCTGACCAGCAAGATATCGCCAACGAAGGCTTCTCGGGAATCAGCCATGAGCCGCACAGGCGAGCACCTTCGCCAAACAGGGTCGCATTTGCGTCGCACCGGCAACCATACGACACCCAAAGCTAATCCGCCCCGGCAGGCCGTCCCCAAACGCCAGCCGGAGTACATCGATATCGAACCGCATATCGAAGGTCATATCGAAGACAATGGGCCCGGAAAAAACGTCTTGATTCGCAATAAATACTTACGCGAAGACACAGGCACCCATGAAACACTGAAAATCCTCGACGATTCAATCATCGATACCCAAGAAGAAGAAGGCATGGATCCCTACAATACTGGCCGGTTCGACCGCTCCAGGAACTGGGACAAACGAAGAAAATAGCGAAACCGATGACCTTGCGCGTTTCATTCGAACTCGATGACGAGGACCTCAAGCATTTTCGTCTGATTATGCGCGAGGCACGCAAGGCGGTAACCCGTATGGCGCCCGAAGACATCGTGGCCGCCGCCGAAGATCTCTTGCAGGACGTCTCCACCACAAGCACGCCAGGCTTCATTCAGGACCGCATCGCGAAATTGCGGCTCCTGATTCGCATGATGACTGATCTCGATTGGCGTTTGCCGCATCAGGAAGCGATGCGGGTGCTGAATGCCCTTGCCTACTTCACGGAACCGGAAGACCTCATACCCGACGACATTCCTGGCTTGGGATTCCTCGACGATGCCATCATGGTTGAGCTGGTTGTTCGAGAGCTCAGACACGAAATCGAGGCCTACGAGGATTTTTGCGACTATCGGAGCCAAAATCGGGCAGCGAGTAGCCGGAAAGCTGTGACGAAACGAGAAGCCTGGATCAATGCGCGACGTGCGAAATTGCAGTCTCGAATGCGACGACGGCGTGAACGAAGCCACCAGACTGACGGTGAACAAGCCACACTGCGATTGCTCGACTAAGGCAGGTAATACCAGGTCGTTGCGGCAATGCCTGCCCACATTAGAAGCTGCGCCCACATACGTGCCGAGTGATTAATCAGCAGTGCGTAGAAACTCGCAGCCGAAATTATGGTCATACCGAGGAAGATGAGCACACTGTACAAAAGAGGCTTGAATTCATGCTGCACCCGCGGGTAATCATCGCCGAGCACCAGGAACACCAGAAGCACTGCGGCAAGACTGACAGTGATCGCAAGGCATGAACCAAGCAGGATGCCGGTGATTACGGTCAGAGGTCGCATACAGAAGTTTCCCACATGGTATATTTACAACCGCAATTTGCTTCAGTGCTTATGCTAAATACGCCCTTGATCAAAGTGCGTCAGGCATCTAGCCTAGCCCAAGTAACTTGATCACAAGATTTTACGCCGATATTGGAGAGAGACTTGAAAGCACTTAAGACCCGTCGTAACACCTGGTTCGCTGGCCTGTTGCTGGGATTACTCGTATCACCAGTTATGGCCAATACCGAGGCTGTTGAATCCGATGAGCCTTTGCTGCCCGAGTCGCGACACGAGAATATAGGCGAACTGGTGACCCAGTTCATCCAGAAGTCGCATTACCTGCATGTCACCGTGAACGATGATCTCTCGTCCCGCGTTATGGACAGGTACATCGAGGCATTGGATCGCAACCGAATGTACCTGCTCGCAAGTGACATCGAGTTTTTCGAGAAATTTCGTCACCAGCTGGACGATGTTGTTCGCAGCCAGCCAATGGATCCGGTATTCGATATGTTCTCGATTTACCGTACGCGAGTACGTGAACGATTTGAGTTCGCGCTGCAGCAGCTCGAAAACGAACCGGATCTGCTCATCGATGAAGAGTATCAATTCGATCGATCAGAGGCACCGTGGGCATCCTCGACCGACCAACTTGATGAACTCTGGCGCAGACGCGTCAAAAACGACGTCCTGAATCTCGCCCTGACGGACAAGCCCTGGGAGGAAACCCGGGAGGTCCTGATCAAGCGCTACACGCGCTACGTCAAGCGCATGGATCAGATCAAGAATGATGACGTGTTTGAGACCTTCATGAACGCGTTTGCTCACACGCTGGACCCACATTCGAGTTACATGTCACCGAGGAATTCCGAGGAATATCGGATTGCGATGAGCCTCTCCTATTTCGGCATTGGTGCGTCGCTGCAGACGGAAGACGACTATGTCCATATTGTCAGCATCATTCCGGGCGGCCCTGCTTCGATAGACGGATCGCTCAATCCTGAAGACAAGATCATCGGCGTCGCACAAGGTGACGATGGGTCAATGGTCGATGTCATTGGGTGGCGGCTCGACGACGTCGTCGATCTGATCCGCGGACCGGCCGACACGGTAGTCAGACTGCAGATAATTCCGTCCGGCGCCCTGCCCGGCAACAGCAATAAAGAAATAAGCCTGACCCGTGGTCAAGTCAAACTCGAAGAGCAGGCTGCGAAAAGTGAAATTGTCACGGTGCCTCGCGATGGCAGGGAATGGTCAATTGGCATTATTGAAGTGCCGAGTTTCTATCGTGACTACCGCGCTTTAAGTGACGGCGACAAGAATTACACCAGTACGACGAAAGATGTGAAACGACTTATCGGTGAGCTTGAGGAGCAAGGCATTGACGGTCTGATCGTCGACCTGCGCAACAATGGTGGCGGTCATCTTACGGAAGCGACCGCACTTTCCGGGCTGTTTATCGACAACGGACCGGTAGTTCAGCTGCGAAATTCGAACGGCCGCATAAGCCGCTTGGACGACCCGGACCCGGTCGCACGTGTTGCGTATAACGGGCCGCTGGCAGTTCTCGTTAACAGATTCAGCGCATCTGCATCGGAAATTTTTGCGGCAGCGATCCAGGACTACGCACGCGGCGTAATTATTGGCCAGGAGACTTTCGGCAAGGGTACGGTGCAAAACCTGTACTCGCTTGATCAATATCTGCAACCCGAAGATGACACCGGATTCGGCCAGCTCACGCTGACCATCGGCAAGTACTACCGCGTTACAGGTGAAAGCACCCAACATCGCGGGGTCAACCCCGACATCAATCTGCCATCGCCAATAAACGCTGAGGAGATCGGCGAGAGCGTACGCGACAGCGCGCTGCCCTGGGACACGATACAGACAACTCGTTTTCGCGCTGGTGAGCCGCTCGATACTACGATTAACTCTCTGACTGCAAACCACTCGGAACGCGCGAAGTCTGATCCAAATCACCAGTACCTCATGCGCTACATTGAAGATGATCGGGAATCGCGTGCCCACAAGGCGGTGTCGCTGAATATTGAAACTCGGCGAGCTGACCGGGAGGCTGACCTGGAGCGTGCATTGGAACTCGAAAATCAGCGACGTAGTGCGCTTTCTCTGGAACCCATTGAGAGCCTCGAGGACCTTGAGGACGAGGAACGCCCTGATGTACAGCTTGACCAGGCGGCCGGCATTGTTACAGACTTGGCCGTAATGCGCGAAGTCGAGGCCGTTCCGGCGCAAACTGCTCAGGTCCGGCCCTGATCCGCGAAGCTTGCAAGACGGTATATTGGTGTTATACTCCACTATAACACCGAGTTGATTTCAGCAACTGGAGGGCCCGTGACGACACGGAAGGCAGCACAGAAGTTCGCGATACTCAGCGCGACAGGCGTACCGGCGCTGTTGCTGCTTGGGTCTGCCCTCGCCTCAACCGATATTCAGACACCTTGCCCGGAGTTAGCCTCGCACACAGAGTCGTCCCTGCACGATGTCCTCGATGCGGACGAGGTAACCACGCCAGCGATCAGAACAATCGACTCGTCTGAGAAGCAAGAGAAGGTGAGCAAGACAACAGAAACGTCGATTCCGAATACGGAAGTGCCAGATGTCGCGACCCGATTGCCTGGAGTCTCATCGAGCGACCTGCCGCGTTTCCGGCGGCATATGTTCCGCACCGATATTTAGCGGCTCAAAATACCCGACAGATTCCAGTAGTTCTCGCCGAGCAAATTAGCGTCTCTTTCCTTGATAACGCCTTTTTTGTTGATTTCGAATACTGTCGAAACAGTTCCGGACACCGGGACTGCGTCATCATCACTACGGAACACTGCTTTTTCCGCAATCAATTTCGCTCGTTGCTGCAGTATGTCTGCGAAATCCGCTGCCTTGTCCAGCAATTCAGCGCGCTTCTGCACACGGCCAATAATCAGATCGCACTCATTCTTGCCGCCGTAATTGACCGCGCCAACGCTCTTGTCTCCGGCTTCTTTGGCCATGCCGATCAGACCGTCATCTATAAAATGCAGGTACAACTGCTGCGCGAACGACAGGATCATGAAATTGATAAGGCGTTTCGTTGCGTTGTCGAGACCCTCTGTATCAGGCGGAACCCGATTTTGAACCTCGTCATACTTCAATAGTAAGGTCTCTTCCTGCTGCTGCGAGGCATCGATAGTTTCTGCCAGCTTGTCGAGCATCGCCGTTAGCGACCGCCGGCGAAAAATTTTGAGAAAGCCACTCATCGTCACGAGTCGATGTCGCTCGGCCTGTAACTTGTCCTCAAGCATCTGCACCTTCATGCGTTGCTCGCCAATCTCACACTCGATAACAGCCGCTTCCTCAGCACGCCGTTCGTTCCAGTTGCCCAACAATTGCTTGTGTTTCCGCTGCTCGCGCTGTTGCTTGAGTTCCTCTGCAAACCTCTCGAGCTTGCTTTGACAACGCCTGTTCAAGTGTTTCAACTGATAGTGGATAATGACGTTGTATACCCATTCCGGGTCGTGCAGTAACTGCTCAAGATGATCGAGCTTCTGTTGCACCCTTGCCGTAGCACCTTGCTGCTGCTTAACAAGATCCTGCAAGCGCAATTGCTCAGTTCGAAGTCCGGCAAACTCCTTTTTTAGTTCCGCACGATTCCAATAGAGTTGCAGGAGTTTTTCACTCTCCTCCTCTGGTTTCTCGTTCGAATTTCCAAAAATGGCGGTAAGGCTCGTCACCCACTGTCCCTCTTTACATAATCCTGCCCGTCGTTCGCAGCGGCAATAATAGATACCTGCCGAATAATGACAATTGATCGTAAGGGAAACTCTGACTGAATCGACAGTTTTAGGAACTGTCCGGAGCTGCAAACGCGACCGCTTTGGCTAACGCTCCAGGACCAGATGCCCCTGGTCGATCAGATACTCGAGCCACTTGTTCAGAACGACGTTACGCTGCCAGCGTGCATCGAGCTCGCCGCGATGCGCTTTTGTTAGGCGGCGTAATTCTGCATGCCGGTGCTGGCCGCACAAACTCATCGCCTCGGCCAGCTGTCCATCGAGGTACGCCCTGACCATCAAATCCGGATCCGCTGTACGGCCGCTCCCATTCTCGAAATAGTAAGTTAGTGACAACGTCACTGTGTATCGGCAACGCTCGAGAATTTCTACATGCAACTCGCAATCCCCAGCTACGCGAGAGCGAAAACAGCCGTCAAGGCGCTCAAGTTCAGGAATAACTTGCAGTAAGCGAAGGTAGTTGCTCTCGTACATAGCCATCAAACCAACGAAACTTTTTGGTTTGACTATCGTCTGCGGAACAAGTCGGTTATCGAGCAACATGCAGCCAATATAGCACAGCAATCAGAGCGCAAAAGGCTTGCAATAAGCGTTCCAGAAGCGCGTCACAAAAGTGAAAATTCAGGGTCGCACTCGCCGCTCGACACCGGTACTATCGAGAATCCTGCTTGATATTTCCTCAATAGAAAACTCGGTCGTATCGACATACGGAATCCTGTACCGCTTGAAAATTTTCTCAGACTCGCGCAGCTCATAACGCACTTGTTGTGCCGAAGAGTACTTGCCCATCGGACGACGTTCCTTGCGAATCTGCCGCAGGCGATCCGGCGCAATCGTCAGCCCAAATAGCTTGTGGTTTTCCCGTTGCAGAAAGTCAGGCAGATTGCCCGACTCGAAGTCTTCTTCAGTGAGCGGATAGTTCGCGGCATACACACCGTATTGCAGCGCCAGATACAGGCAGGTTGGCGTCTTGCCCGAGCGTGAAACGCCAACAAGAATGACGTCCGCCATCTCGTAATTTTGGCTGATACCGCCGTCATCGTTTGCCAGCGCGAAATTGGTCGCCTCAATGCGCTTCATATACGCAGTGATATCACTCATCCCGTGCGCTCGACCAGAAACGAAC
>Ga0255052_10002905_pt1 | contig 12102 bp, 7 predicted proteins | sample JV7_2_21_MG_FD_188632 | JGI IMG/M metagenome (GOLD analysis project Ga0255052, IMG submission 188632) | Seawater microbial communities from Jervis Inlet, British Columbia, Canada - JV7_2_21 | ecosystem: Environmental > Aquatic > Marine > Inlet | place: Canada: British Columbia | collected... | reverse complement strand
AATCGGTGGCCGGAAACATTGAGTACGTCGTCGACCCGGCCGGTTATCCAGTAATATCCATCTTCATCGCGCCGAGCGCCATCCCCGGTGAAGTAATAACCTTTGAACATCGCGAAGTAGGTTTCGTAAAAGCGCTTATGATCACCGTATACCGAACGCATCATCGATGGCCACGGCGCCCGTATCGCCAGATTGCCTGAGGCTGGGTTACCGTCGATTTCATTACCCTCATCGTCCAACAGAAGCGGCTGCACACCAAAAAACGGGAAGGTTGCGGAACCGGGCTTGGTTGCGGTCACCCCGGGTAACGGTGTCATCATGTGCGCCCCGGTCTCGGTTTGCCACCAGGTATCGACAATCGGGCAACGGCCATCACCGACCACATTGTGATACCACAGCCAGGCTTCAGGATTTATGGGCTCACCCACGGTGCCGAGCAAACGCAGTGATTTGCGTGATGTCTTCGTAACCGGTTCGTCACCGGCGCCCATCAAGGCTCGAATCGCGGTGGGTGCGGTGTAGAAGATCGAGACATTATGCTTGTCACAAACCTGCCAGAATCGGGAAATATCCGGATAAGTCGGGATACCTTCGAACATTAAAGTAGTGGCGCCGTTCGCGAGCGGACCATAAACGATATAGGTGTGTCCGGTAACCCAGCCGACATCCGCTGTACACCAGTAAATTTCGCCATCCTTGTAGTCGAATACAAGCTTATGGGTCATCGCGGCCTGCAACAGGTAACCGCCCGTGGTGTGTAATACACCCTTGGGTTTACCGGTTGAGCCCGAGGTATACAGGATAAACAATGGATCTTCGGCATCCATCATTTCCGGTTCACATTCCGCTGAAGCCTTTGCCATCGCCTCGTGGTACCAGACATCACGGCCGTCGGTCCATTCCACCGGGTCGCCCCCGCGTTGTACCACGATCACGCTTTTTACATCAGGACACTCGCTGACCGCTTTATCGGCATTCGCTTTCAGCGGCACCCGTTTGCCGCCGCGAACCGACTGATCCGCGGTAATCACCACCTGGCAATCGGAATCCTGGATACGATCGCGTAATGCATCCGGAGAAAATCCACCGAACACGACCGAATGCACTGCACCAATGCGCGTACAGGCCAGCATTGCAACCGCAGCTTCCGGGATCATCGGCATGTAGATCGAAACTCGATCACCCCGGTTAACGCCCTGCGCCTTTAATACGTTTGAGAATTTGCAGACTTCTTCATGCAATTCCGCATAGGTTATTTTACGATCTTCGGTCGGATCATCTGCCTCCCAGATGATAGCAACCTGGTCACCGCGTGAACTCAGATGGCGATCCAGGCAATTGTATGAAACATTCAATTCGGCGCCTTCAAACCATTTGATATGCAGGTCGTCACCCGCGAAACTCCAGTCGCATACTGAATTCCAGGGCTTAAACCACGAAAGGTATTTTTCAGCCTGTTCTGACCAGAATCCCTCAGGATCTTCAACGGACTGCTGGTACATTTGATCGTATTGAGCTGCGGTAATGTTTGCCTGCGCGGCAAATTCGGCAGGAACTGGATAAATTTTACTTTCTGACATGGCGCCTTCCTCGAGGATTCAATGATTAGTTTTTTTAGTGGCCCCGGATATGCTTACATAAACGCTGGCCAGCGACAAGATGCTGGCATGCAACCAATCCCACCGTCGAATTGAAACTTGACGTGTATCAATGGATTTTTGCTCCTTATTGACCTATGCGTCACGATAAGTAACACTCGCTCGTGATAAAAGTAACCAGGGGTAACACTATGTCGTTGTTATCATCCGACATACGTCCAACCGAGATCACCGTCATTGCGGTACTGATCTCGTTGCTGGTATTACTGCCACCCTTGTCCACCTTCTGGATATCTGTCGATTCGCCCTGGTACCTGCCCTACCTGGTCTGGTTCGGTATTATCCTGCTTTCGGCACGCCTGCAACACCTGTTGCGCAAACATGCAGTTTGAGCTGTGGCAGTTATTTCTGGTCGGGGTACTCTACCTCGGGCTGTTATTTCTCATCGCAACTGCCACCGATCGTGGCTGGATACCGGAATCACTGGCCAGCCATCCGTTGATCTACTCGCTTTCAATCGGCGTATATGCGACGTCGTGGAGCTTTTACGGTAGCGTCGGTTTTGCCGAGAAGGAAGGGTTTAACTTCCTCACGATATATCTCGGAACCACCCTGGCCTTCCTCGCTTCACCAATACTGCTGCGGCCGATCCTCAAAATCACCGAGGCCTATCGTCTGGCGTCGCTGGCCGACCTGTTTGCCTTCCGTTACCACAGTCAGCTTGCCGGGGTTCTGGTGACACTGCTGGTGCTGGCCGGCACCCTGCCCTATATGTCGCTGCAAATCCAGGCAGTCACCAACACGCTGCAGATCATGACCAACGAAACCGAACAACATTTAATCGCATTGATGTTTTGTATTACGGTAGGTTTGTTTTCAATCCTTTTTGGTACCCGCCATTTATCATTACGCGAAAAACACCGTGGACTGGTTGTCGCAATCGCGTTCGAATCCCTGGTCAAGCTGATTACCCTGCTTAGCGTCGGGTTGTTCGCAGTATTTGGCATATTCGGCGGATTCGGCGAGCTCAACCAGTACCTGGACCAGCATCCGGAAGCCAATGCGGCCCTGTTTGCGCCGGTACAGGAGGGTCCCTGGGCCACCCTGATGCTGCTGTCTTTTGCAGCCGCTTTTTTGTTACCGCGCCAGTTTCACATGATTTTTGTGGAAAGTATCAAGCACAAGAACATCGAGACTGCGAGCTGGGCATTTCCACTATTCCTGTTGTTACTTAATCTATCGATTCCACCGATTCTCTGGGCCGGTCAATCACTCCAGCTTGATATACCTGCCGATTTTTTCGTACTCGGTATTACTCTTGAAAGCGGTTCGTCCGTGTTACCGATATTGACTTTTATGGGCGGACTTTCTGCGGCCAGCGCCATGATCATTGTCACCACGCTGGCACTGGCATCGATGTGCATGAATAATTTTGTGCTGCCGGCGAGCTTTCCCCCGAAGCTGTCTACCGGCACCAGCATGTACGAATGGCTGCTGTGGGGGCGCCGCTTTGTCATTATGTCGATTGTCGGCATTGGTTACCTTTTTTACCTGGTGCAGACCCAAAATCCGGGGCTCGCCGGGCTCGGCCTCATATCATTCGTTGCGGTCGCACAATGCCTGCCCGGAGTAGTTGGGCTGCTTTACTGGCCGCGCGCTAACCGGAAAGGCTTTATCAGCGGTTTGATTGTCGGCGCGACCATTTGGGCATTCACTTTGTTTGTGCCGTTGTTCGAACGCGCCGGCATCATCGAAACGCCTTTTTTTACCATTCCTGAAATAGCCATGAGCACCACCGACGCAGCATTGTGGTCGCTGCTGCTCAATGGCCTGACCTTCGTCGTCGTGTCGTTGTTGAGTCACCAGTCACAGGAGGAGCGAGAAGTAGCCGAGGCCTGCAGTCGCGAAAGCTTCCTGATACCCCAGGGCTCGGTAAAGGCTACCTCGATTGCCGAGTTCGAGCAGCAGTTGAGCGCCATCATCGGCCAGGATATCGCACATAACGAGGTGGATCGCGCCCTCGCCGATCTCGGACTGGTCCCCGGTGAGATTAATCAAACTGACCTTACCCGGTTGCGCGCCCAGATAGATCGTAACCTGTCGGGTCTGGTCGGCCCGGTGCTTTCACGCATGATCGTTAACGAGCACCTGCAAATTGATCGTGCAACCCAATCGGCCCTTGCCAACACAATCCAGTTTGTTGGACATAACCAGGAGCAAACACGCAGCCGGTTACGTGGGGTTTCGAGTGAGCTCGATGCACTAAGGCGATTTCATTTGCAGGTGTTACAGGACCTGCCGCTGGGCGTGGTATCGATTGATAACGCGGGTATTATCCTGAGCTGGAACAAGGAACTGAGTAAAATAACCGGGATCAAGCGGGGAGATGCGATCGGCAATTCCATCCTTCAGCTCGAGGATCCGTGGGGGGAATTGTTGGCCGGATTCAAATCCAGTGATCAGTATTTAATCAGTAAACTCAAGCTTCCAATCAAGAACCAGGTCCGGGTCCTGAACCTGTTCAAGGCGGTAGTAAGTCGGGAACAAGAGGACAATAGTGGTATCGCAATCCTGATCGAAGACCATAGCGAACGCTACCAGCTCGAGGAAAAACTCACACATAGCGAACGCCTGGCATCGATCGGTCAGCTCGCATCGGGTGTTGCCCACGAGATCGGCAATCCTGTTACTGGCATTGCCTGCCTGGCACAAGATCTACGCTCCGAACTAGACCATACTGAGCAAGTAAGCGAGGGACTTAGCCAGATCCTGACCCAAACCGACCGTATTTCGCGCATCGTTGGATCACTGTCCAATTACAGTCGCGCCGGCGCTGCCGATGAATCTCCTGCGGAAAAACTCGACCTGCACCAGGTCATTCTCGAAGCGATCAACCTGGTATCACTTAGCCAGGCCGGCAAGCAAATGCACTACCAGAACCAATGTGAAACTGGCTTAATGGTTAAAGGATACGCGCAAAAACTGGTGCAGGTTTTTGTGAATCTACTCACTAATGCTACCGACGCTTCAAATCCGGGCCAGATCGTCACTATCGAATCAGAGGTCCGTGGTGGTCAGATTCTGATATCGGTCAAAGATCAGGGCAAGGGAATCGCCGAAGAACACCTGTCGAAAATTTTCGAACCGTTCTTTACCACTAAAACGGTGGGCGAAGGCACCGGCCTGGGTTTGTCGTTGACTTACAATATCGTCAAGGAACACGGCGGCTCGATTTCGGTTACCAGCAAATCGATGGCCGGCTGTCGATTTGACATCACCCTCCCAGCTGTCGATGCGACAATGGTAGCCCAGGCATGAGCAATATTCTGGTCGTTGAGGATGAACCGATCATCCAGGAGAGCCTGCTGCGCCTGTTGCAACGGCAGGGGCACGACGCCACCGGAGTCGCTTCGGTTGCCGAAGCGGAAGAAAATTCCATTAATATGTATGACCTGATTATCTCGGATTTGCGTTTACCCGGGGAGCCTGGCACCGAGCTAATCTCCCGCGCAGCGCCGACGCCGGTGCTGATCATGACAAGTTATTCGACAGTCCAGTCGGCAGTCGAGGCGATGAAGCAAGGCGCTGTAGATTACATTTCCAAACCTTTCAATCATGATGAAATGATCATGACGGTGAAACGGATTCTCGACAAGGCGAACGTCGAACAGCAAAACACGCTGCTGCAAAAAGAAGTTGCCAGGAATTATCCCATCGATGGCATGGTCGCGCACTGCGAGCCGATGCTGGAAGTCCTGGACCGTGTCAGACGAGTTGCAGCCACCGATACCACCGTCCTAATTGTCGGCGAAACCGGCACCGGAAAGGAATTGGTGGCGCGCGCAATACATTCGCAAAGCGAGCTGCGCAAACAATCCCTGGTCAGTGTCAATTGTGCTGCTTTTGCCGAAGACCAAATTGAATCGGAGCTATTTGGCCATGAACGAGGTGCTTTTACCGGTGCCCTGCAAACCAAAAAAGGCCTGATCGAAGTTGCTAACGGCGCCACCCTGTTTCTCGATGAAATCGGCGAATTATCCCTGGATGCGCAAGCACGTTTGCTGGGCGTGTTGCAGGATAACGAGATAAGGCGCGTGGGTTCAAACAAGATAATTAAAGTAGAGGCGCGGATCCTGGCCGCTACCCATAAAAACCTGGCGCAAATGGTGGCCGAACAAACCTTTCGCGAAGATCTTTACTATCGACTCAACGTATTCGAGATCAATTTGCCGCCTCTACGGGAACGCGGCAGTGATATCAGGCTGCTGGCTGACACGATTCTAACCAGGATGGTCCAGCGCACCCATCGAAAGTCGATGTCCTTTGACGAAGACGCTTACCAGCAAATGCTGCACTACCCATGGCCCGGCAACGTGCGTGAAATGGAAAATGTTGTTGAGCGCGCTGTAATCCTGAAACATAACGGCAGCATCGAAGCCGAGGACCTGGCATTGAACAATCTCGAAACCGATCAACAGCTACCGTTATACGAACTCGAGAATAGGCTGTCACTGGATGATTACTTCGTTAGTTTCGTTAAAAAGTACCAGGCCCGGTATAACGAAACCGAACTCGCGCGCATGCTGGGTATCAGTCGCAAAAACCTGTGGGAAAGAAGGCAACGCCTTGAGATTCCGTCACGCAAGTCATGAACTATCTGGAGTTTTCTGATGGATAACCCGCTCAAAGGTTTGTCAACACAAATCGCGACCACGATCCTCACCGGATTTGATCGGCATTTTACTATTTTCAGTGACATTACCCAGGGGGCTAGAGAGCGCTTCGAGAACGCGGACTGGGAGGCCGAACGCAAGGCCTCGCGAGAACGTATCCTGTATTACGATATTCGTGTCAGGGATTCAACCGGTGATTTGCAGAAGCTGTTTGATCTGGAACCCTTCGACAGTCCGCTCTGGTTTGATGTTAAGCGCGAGTACGTGTTATTGATTAGTAACCACTTACAACCGGAACTGGCCGAAACATTCTACAACTCGGTCTTCTGTGCCCTGTTTCATCGTGATTATTTCGGCAACGACTATATCTTCGTGCGCAGCGCAGTTTCGACCGAGCACATCGATTCCATAAAGCCTTCCTATCATGTTTATTACCCGGCCAAGCGTGGATTCCGGTTATCGATAAAACAGGTGTTACTCGATAGCGGTTTCAACCTGCCGTTTGAAAACATCGATCGTGACGTGCGCAACATCATTCATGCATTGATCAAGTACCCCTTCACCCGGCCGCGTCGCGCGCATCTGAATTTTCAGTTTCAGGTCATTAGCAGCGTGTTTTATCGCAACAAGGCTGCCTACATTGTCGGTCGGGCAATCAATTCGAATAAGGACATTCCATTTGCTATCCCGCTACTTCACAGCGGAGAAGGATCAATTTACGCCGATGCAATTATCATTGGCACACAGGGACTTAATCGACTGTTCGAATTTTCCTATGTCTACTTTATGGTCGATCATCCGGTACCTTCATCCATCGTGACTTTTCTTCGACGCCTGATGCCGACCCGCAGTAAAGAATCGTTTTACTCGGCAATCGGTTTCCATAAACAGGGTAAAACGGTTTTTTACCGTGACTTTCTGCATCATTTGAAACACTCCGAGGATGAACTGATTTTTGCACCTGGTATCAAGGGCATGGTGATGGCTGTGTTTACGTTGCCGTCATATCCATACGTATTCAAGGTGATTCGCGACCGCTTCCCGCCGCCAAAAAAGACAACCCGGCAGGAAGTACTGGAGACTTACCGACTGGTCAAGATGCACGACCGGGTTGGACGCATGTCCGATATTCTCGAGTACTCGCATGTTGCGTTGCCCAAAGCGCGGTTTTCTGAAGATCTGCTTGAAGAACTTTACGAGACCTGCGCCCATAGTGTCTCCGAGGAAGACGATCAGATTGTTTTCAAGCATATCTATATCGAGCGCCGCATGACACCTCTGAACCTGGCCGTGCTAAAAGCCGACGACCAGTACCTCGGGCGATTGATGAAAGGCTACGGTGAAGCGATCAAGGAACTGGCCGCGGCGAACATTTTCCCAGGTGACCTGCTGATGAAAAACTTTGGCGTTACCGGACAGGGTCAGGGCCGCGTCGTATTCTACGATTACGACGAAATCTGTTACCTGACTGAATGCAATTTCCGTCGTATACCTGAGCCGCTTTATCCAGAAGATGAATTCGCGTCTGAACCCTGGTATAGCATCGGGGCCAATGATGTATTCCCGGAACAGTTCGTGACATTTCTGTTCGCCAATAACCGTGTGCGCCAGGCGTTTTTAAAACACCATGGCGATCTGCTTGACGCCGAGTTCTGGATTCAAAAGCAGAAAAACATCGAGGCCGGAATCTATGAGGACGTTTTCCCCTATTCGCCAAAAATCCGTTTTGCGCGATAACTTAAATTAATCTGGTAACACTTAGCAGAATTCCATCCTCATCGCTGTAGAGGAATTCGCCCGGACGAAAGCTTGCGCCTAGAAACTCGACTTCGACATTTAGCTCACCCTTGCCCTCTCGCAGACCACGCTGCGGGACGGTTGCCAACGCCTTTACCCCGACATTCATGCCAGCGATATCGACCGAATCACGGATACAACCATTAATCACTATCCCCTGCCATCCATTTTCGGCTGCCGCAACAGTAAGCAGGTCGCCTAACATTGCACGATCCCTCGCTCCGCCATTGTCAATCACCAACACTTTACCGGTTCCGGACGAATTGACTTGCTCGCGTACCTGCGAGAAATCACCTGTGGCTTGAATCGTGACAATTTCCCCGTAAAAGCGGGGCTTACCACCAAAATTATTTAGTCCGGGCAGGACCACCTGCACCCCGTCCTGGTTTGCATCACAAAGATCCGCAGTTTTAAATGTCATAACCTCACCTCTCCCATATATCCACTCAATTCTATATAAGATTATCGCGGCTCATGGGTGTGTATTTTATTAACCGGCAGGCACTCGGCCTTGTACATACCTAAGCTCATCTCTGCGTCTTCGCGTGTCTGCGAGAACCTTCATACGAACATAAAAAAAGCGCATACAGTTAAACCATACACGCTTTTATTTTACAGCAGATTAACGATGCTAAAACTGATCTTCCTCGGTAGAGCCAGCCATAGCCGTAACCGATGAAGCACCACCCTGGATCGTAGTCGTAACATCGTCAAAGTAACCGGCACCGACTTCCTGCTGATGAGAGACAAAACTGTAGCCCTTGTCAGCAGCGGCGAATTCGGGCTCCTGTACTTTTTCGACATAATGCTTCATACCTTCGCCCTGAGCATAGTCGTATGCCAGGTCGAACATGTTGTACCACATGTTATGAATGCCAGCGAGCGTGATGAACTGGTACTTGTAACCCATCTCGGCCAGCTTGTCCTGGAACTCGGCGATGGTCTTATCGTCGAGATTTTTCTTCCAGTTGAAAGATGGAGAACAGTTGTAAGCCAGTAATTTACCGGGGTGAGCGGTGCGCACGGCTTCCGCCCATTCACGCGCAAAACCCAGGTCGGGGGTACCGGTTTCACACCACACCATATCCGCGTACTTAGCGTAAGACACGCCACGAGAAATAGCCTGTTCGAGGCCATTTTTGACCACGTAGAAACCCTCGCTGGTACGCTCGCCGGTGACAAACGGCTTGTCGTTGTCATCGACGTCTGAAGTAAGCAGGTTGGCTGCCTCGGCGTCAGTACGAGCCAACACCACGGTTGGCACACTCATGACATCGGCAGCAAGCCTTGCCGCGATAAGCTTTTGTACCGCTTCCTGGGTCGGAATCAGCACCTTGCCACCCATATGGCCGCACTTCTTGACCGCGGCCAGTTGATCTTCAAAGTGAACGCCCCCCGCACCCGCACTGATCATGTTCTTCATCAGTTCGAAGGCGTTCAGAACACCACCAAATCCGGCTTCCGCATCCGCGACGATCGGCAGGAAATAATCGACATAGCTGGCTTCACCGGGATTAACACCCCTGCCCCACTGAATCTCATCGGCACGGCGAAACGTATTGTTGATACGACGCACCATCGCCGGAACAGAATCGTAAGCATACAGCGACTGGTCCGGATACATGGTTTCAGAAGTGTTGCCATCGGCTGCAACCTGCCAACCCGACAGATAAATTGCTTCAATCCCAGCCTTCGCCTGCTGCATTGCCTGGCCGCCGGTAATCGCGCCCATGCTATTGACATAGCCTTTCTTCGCACCACCGTTTACCTGCTGCCAAAGCTTCTCGGCGCCCATCCGCGCCAGCGTATTTTCCGGTTGTACCGAACCACGCAATCGCACAACATCCGCAGCGCTATAGCCGCGTGTTACGTTGCTCCAGCGGGGATTTTCCTGCCATTCCTTCTCAAGTGTGGCGATTTGCTCGTCTCTCGTCATTTTGTTGTATCTCTCAAAATACAGATTGGTGTGAAAAATTAGGCTCAATGCCCGAAAACCGCTAAATATACAGCTGTTTTATTATTTAAAAAGTAAATTTACTTAATTTTGTCTATTGGATATCACAATAGAGTCGTTGTTGCCTTGAAACTCCCATCCTGCGCCGGATACTGCATAAAATCTTGCGATGGTGCGACATTTGATACCATTGCGACGACCGATTAATTTGAGTCGAATTCAGTTACTAAACATCCGGTTACTATCGACATCAATAATTGAATTAACAGATCAAGATTGATTTTCGCATTGAGTTACCCAATAATTCGATTTCTCGAGCTGGATCATGACAAATTCATACTACAAGCAAAATCATTTAAAAAAGCTGCGCGCATTCTGCCAGACCGCGAAATTAGGCAGTATGACCAAGGCAGCTGAGTCACTGTTTGCAAGCCAACCCACAATTTCGCTACAAATCCACGCCCTCGAAGAAGAAATGGACACCATCCTGTTCGAACGTAGCGGGCCAAAACTGAGCCTGACGACCGAGGGCAGTATCCTTTATGAACTCTGTCTACCGCACGTCCAGAGCATCGACCGGCTCAAGGAAACCTTTGATGCGCATTGCGGCAATCTGACTTCGGGTGAACTCCACATCGCCGCGGGTGAATCGACGATCCTGTACATTTTGCCAGGGCCCGTCGGTAAGTTCTCACAACAATACCCGGCTATTAAACTTCACCTCGCCAATGAAACGGGCCGTAATGGCATGGAGATGCTGCGCACCGATTCGGTGGATTTTGCGGTTGGTTCGATGCTGGAAGTACCCGATGACCTGGTTTACGACCCGATCGTAACCTACAACCCGGTTGTGATTACGCCACTCAATCACCCGTTAGCACGGATGGACAAGATCACCCTCGTCGATATTGGAAAATACGGAATGATTCTGCCACCTCGTCACCTGAGTACCTGGCATATCGTAAAAATGGTGTTTGCGCAGCATAACGTTAATTTCCGCGTTACGCTGGAAGCGGGTGGATGGGAAGTGATCAAGCGCTACGTCAGTCTCGGGCAGGGAATTTCCATCGTCACTGATGTCTGCATCACCGAGGAAGATCGCGCAAGGATGAGCGTGATTCCGGTTGATCAGTATTTTCCAAAACGCAGTTACGGTATTGTTACCCGCAAGGGCAAGTTTTTATCGGCACCATCGAAGCGCTTTATCGAAATAATGCACGAGTGTTTCGGCGGTGGAATTGGTTCATAAACGAAGTTCGTTAGAGGGGGTAGTTAATGTCATACCAGGATGAATATCAGGCATCAATCGATAATCCAGAAGCATTCTGGGCAGAGAAAGCAGGTCAGCTGGACTGGTACAAACCCCCCACCAACGTGCTTAGCACCGACGAGCATGGCATCCAGCGCTGGTTTGCAGATGGTGAATTGAACACCTGTCATCTGGCCCTCGATTATCACGTAGACAATGGGCGCGGAGATCAAACCGCTCTAATCTATGATTCTCCCGTAACTAACCAGCAAAAGAAATACAGCTACAGCGAGCTCCGTGACCAGGTCGCCCTGTGCGCCGGCATGCTTAAGAAGCATGGAGTCGAAAAAGGCGATCGCGTCATCATTTACCTGCCAATGATTCCTGAAGCGCTGATTTCGATGCTTGCCTGCGCGCGTTTAGGCGCAGTGCACTCGGTGGTATTCGGTGGGTTTGCGCCACCCGAGCTTGCGGTACGCCTCGATGACGCAACTCCGAAAGTTTTATTGACTGCATCCTGCGGTATCGAAATTAACCGGGTTATCGAATACAAACCCATCGTCGACGCCGCAATCGCGATGGCGAATCACAAACCCAGCGCTTGCGTGGTACTGCAACGTCCGCAGGCAACCGCTAGCATGCAGGCCGGACGCGACGTGGACTGGCAACAGGCGTTAGCCGACGCCAGCCCGGCAGATTGCGTACCGGTCAAGGGTACCGACCCGCTCTACATACTCTATACCTCGGGTACCACCGGCAAACCCAAGGGCGTGGTGCGCGAGAATGGTGGCCATGCAGTTGCGATGAAATACAGCATGAGTGCGATTTACG
>Ga0255052_10002902_pt1 | contig 12109 bp, 14 predicted proteins | sample JV7_2_21_MG_FD_188632 | JGI IMG/M metagenome (GOLD analysis project Ga0255052, IMG submission 188632) | Seawater microbial communities from Jervis Inlet, British Columbia, Canada - JV7_2_21 | ecosystem: Environmental > Aquatic > Marine > Inlet | place: Canada: British Columbia | collected... | reverse complement strand
TAGGCTGGCGATACGGCCATCGGAAAGCTGCACACGGATTTCCGCCGCCTCGGCGACCACATGATAATTGGTTACCAGGTAACCCTCAGGATCAATGACGACTGCGGAGCCGAAACTGGTTTCGACACGAAATCGTGATCTTTCCTCGGGTGATGGGCTGTATTCAGTCAGGCGCTTTGTATATATGTTGGCGACCGCCGGGGCGCCGATATCGACCGCGTCGGCATAGCTGGATGGTGCCGCATTGCCGCCTACGCCAAGCGCAGGTAGCAGGTCCGGCCGCACGAGCACGACCAGAAATGCCACCGCCAGTCCGACGACGATCGATTGCAACACAAACAACAATGCTGATTTCAAACCAGCCAAACTAAATTCCTCTCAAAATCAAAGAGTAATGCGACTCCGCTAGCCAACTTCGACGTGCCGCGTGTATAATGCGCGCCAGTTTCGCACAAGACCCGGACCATGCGTCATCCTGACGCCAAACCGGGCCTGCTGCAAATCTAACAGAATTGATACAAAGCATAATAAATACGCTGACAAAGAGGCTTCATGACCAACCTTTTATCAGCGGGGCGTATGGGAGTGCCTGATGAACGAGGAAGACGTTGATCGCATCGATCGCAACAGACGTCATTTTCTTACCGTAGCAACCGCCGTGACCGGAGCAATCGGTGCGGGTTTTGTCGCGGTGCCTTTCCTGTCTTCACTAAAGCCGAGTGCAAGAGCGCAGGCGCTGGGGGCACCCGTTGAAGTGCCCATTGGCTCGATGGAGCCTGGCGAGATGGTGCGCGTACTGTGGCGTGGCAGGCTGGTCTTCGTATTACGCCGCACTGACGAAATGCTGGCGCGCCTGCCTGAGAATCTCGATCAACTTGACGATCCGAATTCCGAGGTTATTGAGCAACAGCCAGACTATTCGGCAAACGCTACACGATCCGTCAAACCCGAGTATCTGGTCGTCGAAGGTTCATGCACGCATCTGGGTTGTGCACCACTGGAGGATTTTCAAGTGCGGCCGGCCGAGAATTGGGGCGGCGGGTTTTTCTGTCCTTGTCACGGCTCCAAATTTGATCTCGCAGGACGTGTTTACAAAGGCGTCCCGGCGCCGACAAATCTGCGAGTTCCGCCACACCGGTTCGTCAGGGATGACCTGATTCTGATCGGTCAGGATACGGGAGCAGCGTAATGGCCAGAATCGAAGCAGAGGTTGGCAAACCTCAGGGCGGATTCATGAAGTGGATCGACGATCGCTTTCCGTTCACGGAAACGATGAAGTATCACGTCACCGAGTATTACGCTTCCAAGAATTTCAACTGGTGGTACATCTTCGGTGTGCTGGCATTCGTGGTGCTGGCGATTCAGTTGATCTCTGGCATTTTCCTGGCAATGAATTACAAGCCGGCGGCTGTTGATGCGTTCGCGTCCGTTGAATACATCATGCGTGACGTCGAATGGGGCTGGCTAATTCGCTACATGCACTCCACCGGCGCGTCGTTCTTCATGATCATCGTCTACCTGCACATGTTCCGCGCCATGCTCTATGGCTCGTACAAAAAGCCAAGAGAGCTGATCTGGATTATCGGCATGCTCATCTTATTCGTGCTAATGGGCTCATGCTTTTCTGGTTACCTGCTGCCGTGGGGTCAGATGTCCTACTGGGGTGCGCAAGTCATCATCTCTCTTTTCGGTGCGATACCAGGTATTGGTGAAGCGCTCGTTGAGATTATTCGTGGCGACTACTCGATCTCCGATATTACGCTCAATCGCTTTTTTGCGTTGCACGTAATTGTCCTGCCGCTTGCACTCATCGGGCTGGTCTTTGTGCACATCGTCGCGCTACACCAGGTCGGATCGAACAACCCGGATGGTGTTGAGATCAAGGATCACAAAGGAGCGGATGGTGTGCCACTCGATGGCATTGCATTTCATCCGTATCACACGAGCAAAGATCTCGTCGGGATTATCGTATTCCTTATAATCTTCTCGTCGGTCGTGTTTTTCGCGCCAGATTTTGGGGGCTACTTCCTTGAGTATGCCAATTTCGAGCCGGCCAATCTGACCGCGACTCCCGAGCACATTGCACCGGTGTGGTACTTCACGCCGTTTTACGCAATCCTTCGCGCCGTACCGGACAAACTGTGGGGAGCCGTCCTGATGGCTGGCGCTATGCTGCTGTTTGTATTCCTGCCATGGCTTGATCGTGCCCGAGTCAAGTCGATCCGATATCGTGGCTGGATCTACAAATCCGCGTTAGCCACCTTCGTCGTGAGCTTCCTGGTGCTGGGCTGGCTCGGGACTCAGCCGGCAGGAGGCCTTTACCTGCGGGCAGCGCAGTTCTTCTCGGCCCTCTACTTCGCATTTTTCCTGTTGATGCCGTATTACACGACCATCGACAAGACGAAACCCGTGCCGGACAGGGTGGTCTATCATGGATAAGTCAACAATGCTGAGCAGACTCGTCGCGGTACTTGCGCTCGCCGTTAGCGCCCAGGCAGTAGCAGCTGGCGGTGCTGTGCATCTCGAAGCTGCGGATATTGACCAAGGCAACATCTCGTCGCTGCAACGCGGCGCACGAAATTTCATGAATTATTGCTCTGGCTGTCATTCGGCGCAGTACGTGCGCTTCAATACGATTGGCAAGTATCTCGAGTTGTCGGAAGAGCAACTGGTCGACAATCTGATGTTCAATGCCGAAACGACATTTGAGACCATTCAGTCTTCGATGCCTGCCGCAGATGCCGCACGTTGGTACGGCACCGCGCCGCCGGATATGTCGCTGATGGCCAGGGCCAAAGGCGCGGACTATATTTATAACTTCTTGAAAGGTTTTTATTTGGACCCTGACAGCCCGACCGGTGTGGACAACATCGTTTTGGCGGGCACGAGCATGCCGCACGTGCTGTGGGAGTTGCAGGGGTATCAAAACGCGATTTTCTCGGAACATAATGTTGACGGTACAATGTCGCATGAGTTCGAAGGTTTCGAGCCGGTCAGCACGGGCATGCTCGATGCAGAAGACTACGACGACTTCGTTCGCGATACTGTCAACTTCCTCGCTTACATCGCCGAGCCCATTCGATCTGAGCGCCGCATGATAGGCACTTGGGTGATCATCTATCTGCTTGTCTTCCTGGTCATTTCAATAATGCTTAAGAAGCAAGTATGGAAGGACGTAAAATAATGGCCGTAATTGCCAGCAGACGCTCCGTAATGACCCTGTTTTCGAGGCCGACTGATATTCACAGTCATCGGACGCGGTTGGTACTTGCCGAGAAGAATATCAATATTGAAATCGCCATGATCATTGGCAATGATCTGCCCGAAGATCTGATGGATCTAAATCCGTACCACACGGTTCCGACCCTGGTTGATCGTGATCTGACTTTGTACGACTCGCGCGTAATTATTTAATACCTCGACGAACGATTCCCACACCCACCGCTCATGCCGGTTGATCCGGTCATGCGAGCACAGTTCCGTCTGGCGCTATTTCGCATCGAGACTGACTGGTACTCACTGGCCGAAGAAGCAGAAGCGGGTGGTGATGGCCGGTTGAGCAGCAAGTCGCGCAAGCTGTTGCGCGAGAGCATCCTGCAAAGCGCGGAACTCTTCGGTGCGAAACCGTATTTCCTCAGTGATGAGTTTTCACTGGTCGATGCGACGATCGCACCAATCCTGTGGCGCTTGCCAGTCTATGGAATTGACCTCGGTAATCAGGCCGAAGCGATTGAGGAATACATGACCCGCGTGTATTCGCGCCGCTCGTTCCAGCAAAGTCTGACCGAGCTCGAGCAGGAAATGCGAATCTAAACAAGCGCGTAAAGTCCACTCATGCAACTTTGGGGCGCCGCTCGAGGCGCGAATGTGGCTTTGGAACATCGCATGCAACTTTGGAGCGCCTCTCGAGGCGCGAATGTGGCTTTGGAACATCGCATGCAACTTTGGAGCGCCTCTCGAGGCGCGAATGTGGCTCTGGAACATCGCATGCAACTTTGGAGCGCCTCTCGAGGCGCGAATGTGGCTTTGGAACATCGCATGCAACAGTTGGAGCGCCTCTCGAGGCGCGAATGTGGCTTTGGAACATCGCTGCGCGAGCCACGTATCACAGTGTCGTGCTCCCAGGAGTTCTGCAAGCAATTCCAAGTTATGTCACTTTCCCTGCAAGATTCGGAAACGATGGTAAGCTTGGTAACTGGTAAACATTGCCGGGCCTATAACAAGAACATTGAGTAACCCAAGCCGTTCAAAAAGACCGTATCTGATTCGCGCTATGCACGAGTGGATGGGAGATAACGGGCACACGCCCCACATCGTTGTCGATGCTTCGGTGGATGGCGTCAGTGTGCCCGTGGAGCACGTTAAAGACGGCAAGATCATTCTTAATGTCAGCGAGACGGCTGCACATAATCTGAAACTGACCAATGACGCCGTAAGTTTTCGGGCGCGCTTTACCGGCGTACCGTTTGATGTCTGGGTACCAATGAAGTCGGTTCTTGGAATCTACGCGCGCGAGACAGGGCAGGGTATGATCTTCTCGCACGACGCCGATACGGCGGAGCAGAAAGTCAGCGAAACAGAAGAGATCGAAACGACTCGCTCCCGACCCCACCTCAAAGTCGTCAAATAACAAACCGATTGTTTGAACCCACTCCGGCGGGAGTTCCGATCACCCACAATTTATGCAGCCTGCGCTCGCGATGCTTCTCTCACTCATGCCTCGGTCCCGCTTGGGGGAGCTCGCGATGCTGCGCTTTACTTCGTTCGATAAGCATCCCTCTCGCAGGCTCTGCGGTGATCGGGAGGGCCGTGGGTGGGATCTTTTTTTTCGGAAATAAAGCGCAGCGCAGCGAGCCATTCCGAAAAAAAATGATGCCAGCTACGAGCCCGTGTCTTGCATCGCGAGCGCAGGCTGTATAAGTTGTGGGTGATCGGGCCGCCCGCCGGAGTGAAGTTCTACAGCCTGGAATCGGCGGGTCGGAATGCGTCCCTGATCCACTCGATTGTCTTCTCACCCTGATCGTCAGCATCAATCGCTACAACGTCAAAGCGACATACGCTGTTGGCAAATTGCGAACGTTTCGCAAGGAACAGGGCAGCGGTGCGAATCAGTTTGCGTTGTTTGTGGATATCGACCGTGAGGCTGGCACGTGAAAATCGATTGCTTGCGCGATAGCGCACCTCGACGAATACGAGGCAATCTTTATCTTGCATAATCAGGTCGATCTCACCAAGGCGAGACTGAAAGTTCCGACTGACCTGCGTCAGGCCCTGGCGATGCAGGTATTGGCACGCGAGTTGCTCGGCGTCAAAGCCTACAGTTCGCGTGTCGCGTCGAACCACGATTCATCATCGGCGACTTCCGGTGACATCAATTCGGGTTCATCACTGAGGTCCTGGATCGGTCCACCGACTGGCTCTATTTCCGGCATGGCAACCGGCTCGCCGCGTTGGAACTGAGCCCATGCCAGTTTGCGCCGGATTCGTCCATCGTGGTCGAGATACAACTTGCCGGTCGCGCCGTCTAATTCCTGCATCGGTCCGCTGCGGGCCGCGAACAATGCGGCGATAAGTTGATACGCGTCGTAACCCATCGCGTGTAGTCGCCCCAGGCGTCGTTGTTCCGGCCAGTATTTCCCATACAGCGGTGGCAGATTCTCGATCCAGCTTTGCGGGGCTACGACCCATGGCGCATCGGCAAACATGATGCCATTCAGATCCGAATTGGAGCGACCGTCCATTACGTGAATCGAAGAGGTTGAATACACCGGCAGGTCACCTGAGTAATGAAACTTGAGTTGCGACTTTAATAATCTGCCTGCAGGCGCATCCGCGGCAAGAAAAATGAACTCGCTGTCCTGGCGGCGGCGCGGATCGAATTGCAACGGACCGCCAAGGTTGGCCCGTAGCCGTTGATAGCGACGCACGCTTCCCGACAATGCCATCAGGTCTTCAATCGTGTTGGAGAAATCCTGGATGCCGGGTGTGTAAGAGCGGTGGTCGAGCAACGTGCCGCCAAGCGCCTCAAATTCTGTAGAGAAACTCGATAACACTCTGCGGCCCCACTCGTTGCCTGGTACGAGCGCAACGGCCCGCGTGTGACCGTCTGCAAGGGCACGTTGCGCGGCGGAAAGTGCTTCGTCTTCTGGCGCCAATGCGAATTGATAGAGTCCTGGCGGTGCGAGTGTATCGTCTGGCAGGTAATTCAATGTCAGCACCGGTACGGGGACGAGAATGTCATTGGCGAGCTCGATCACACTGTTCTTGAGCAAGGGGCCGATGACAAATTCGGCACCGTCGGCAACGGCCGTTGTATACGCGGCGCTGGCGCCCCCTTCATTGTTGACGTCATACACGCGCACGGTTTGCTGTTCGTCGAGGCCCGACGCGGTGGAAAAATAGGCGCCGAAAAAACCGTTCTGAATAGCGTTACCCGCAGCTTCGGTGCGACCGGACAGCGGCAACAGAAGAGCAATGTGCCGTGGATAATCGAGATTCAGCTCCTCGGGAAGCTGCAGGCGATCGACGATCACCATCGCCGGGTGATCGAAGTTGACGTTGCGCCAACGCACTGCACTATTAATCCAGCCGATTCCCTGTTGTCCGGTGGAGGCCGCAAGTGAGCCAAGCTGCAACCAGGACTTCACTTGCGGATCGAGTGCCAGCTCGGCACTTGCGCGCAACAAAGATGGATCGCTAACGAGTAAACCCTGCCAAAGACGCCACCGATTTTGTTCAATGCTGCGTCTGTCGCGCAACCAGGTTTCACGTTGCATCATCAATTCGATCGCGCGCACAGGATCATCTTTTTGGATCCATGCATCGGCGCGCAGTGCCTCGACGCGCAGTCGATGTTGTTCGGGGAGCGACTCGCGACTCATTGCTTCGAGGATGTGAAGTGCGGCATCGGCTTCGCCGGCATACAGCGAGATTGCTGCGGAATTGGTATTCCAAAGCCAGCGCGTGTTGCCACTGCCAGGCCTTTGTACACCACGAAATGCGTTACGTGCACGCGCCGAGTCGCCCGCATCGAGCCATTGTTCGATGGCGAGCAGAGTTAATCTGTCGCGTTCGCTACCCAATTCGTGTGCGGCCAAACCAATGTAAATACTGGCGGCATCATCGTGGTTGCCGTTACTGGCCAGCCGTTCTGCCCGACCTTCGCCTGGCGCAGCGCCGAAAGAACCACCCGTGGATCCACAGGCGCCCAGTACCATTGTCACAACAAGCAATACTGCCAGGCTTGCCACAGGGCTTCTTTCACGGGCAGGATGTCTCGAAATCATCGTCATACGCCTAAGCCTTCCTGGAGTTAAGGTTACTCACATGAGCGGCACACTTTTCATCGTCGCAACGCCGATCGGTAACCTCGAAGATCTGTCGCCCCGAGCACGCCAGACGCTCGCGAACGTTGATCTTATTGCCGCCGAGGATACCCGGCACACTGGTCGATTGCTATCGCATTTCGGCATCAAAACGTCGCTTTTGGCGATGCACGATCACAATGAAGAAAAGATTACCGAGAAACTCGTTGCAGAACTCGCCGCCGGAAAATCAATCGCGTTAGTGAGTGATGCGGGTACTCCGCTGGTGAGCGATCCCGGGTACCGGTTGGTAAAGGCCGCACATCACGCCGGCATCCTGGTTTCGCCAATTGCCGGCGCCAGCGCTGTCGCCGCGGCCATCTCTGTCGCCGGCCTGCCCAGCAATCGTTTTTGCTTCGAGGGTTTTCTACCTGCCAAGAAGAAGGCACGTATCGATGCGCTGGCAAGCCTGGCCAGCGAAGCACGCACGATGATTTTCTACGAGTCAGTACACCGGATCACTGACACACTTGATGATCTTGCGACAGCATTCGGCAGCGACAGGTCCGCTTTTATAGGCCGAGAATTGACTAAAATGCATGAGCAATGCGTTTCCGGGACCTTGGGTGAACTAGCAAACCAGCTCAACGACGGCAGCATCAAGGTGAAGGGGGAGTTCGTTCTGGTTGTCGCGGGTTCTGCCACTGTTGAGACTTCGTCGCTCGATGTCGACCGATTGTTGCTTGAGCTCGCTGACAAATTGCCCGGCAAGGACGTTGCGAAAATCATATCGCGCGCGACTGGCGAAAAACGCAACGCCCTTTATCAGCGCCTGCTCGAACTAAGCAAAGGAGACGACTGAGCTACAACCAGCGTCTGACACGGCGTTTGAACACAATGGGGTCGAACCGCAATTAATTAATTGCGGTTCGACCCCATATAATTCTGTAGAATCGCTGGTCCGAGAAAGCAGGAGTCGGCCAGGCAATCGCTGTAAGTTTCTGGCTTGCAGAGGAAAGTCCGGGCTCCTTCGGACAAGGCGCCAGGTAACGCCTGGAGGGTGTGAGCCTATGGAAAGTGCCACAGAAAACAGACCGCCGGCCCCGGTCGGTAAGGGTGAAAAGGTGCGGTAAGAGCGCACCGCGCGACTGGTAACAGTTCGCGGCACGGTAAACCCCGCCTGGAGCAAGACCAAATAGGGGAGTAGCGCATTTGCGCGCCGCCGGTTCCGAGCGGACTCCCGGGTAGGTTGCTAGAGGCAGTCGGCGACGGCTGTCCCAGATGAATGATTGCTCTTGACAGAACCCGGCTTATTGCCGGCTCCTACTTTCTCGATTACTTGTGCATTTATATTCAATAAAATCAGTTACTTATTGACAATTTGTTCTGTGCTGCGAGAGAATATGCGCTCGCAGCACAAATTCAGGCTCAAGATCAAGCGAAATGGGGCCCTGTCGCCGTTTACCGACCCATTTCTGAGCCTGTGTCGAGGAAACAATGCTAAGCATTTGATTTTCCTTGCGCCAGAGCTGCCACAATTTGCCCGAATTGGGCCATCAAAAAGCCCCTAAGTCCCTGTACAACAACAATTAATTGCCAAGACATGTTGACGCTCCCAGCGCCTCGACCTTATAGTGTTGAAAAGTGGATAAAAGTGGGAGGAAATGGGCGCACAGCCCAGGATTCGCGCCAGAAGAGCGGACCCGGGGCCGTCCATAGCGTTGTGTTTCGAGGGGCCACCAAAGTCAATTTGGACGCCAAAGGGCGTATGGCAATACCGACCCGGTATCGGGAGCGGCTGGCCGCCCGTTGTGATGGCGAAATCGTCGTGACGGTCGACAAGGACCATTGCCTGCTCGTCTATCCATTGCCGGATTGGGAAGAGCTCGAACGCAAGCTTGTGCGGTTGCCTTCCATGAACAAGGTTGCGCGCAACATCGTTCGAATCATGGTCGGTTATGCGACCGAAGTGGATATGGATGCCAACGGACGAATTCTGGTGTCACGCGAATTGCGCGACTTCGCCAGCCTCGAAAAGCAGGCAATGCTAATCGGGCAGGGCAACAAGTTTGAACTTTGGGACGAAGCAACCTGGAACGATAAACGAGATGCATGGCTCAGCGAGGACGACGACGGCGAAATGCCAGCCGACCTCGAGACGATCTCGTTCTAGGTTGAATGACATCTCATGAGCAGCGACGCACATGTGCCGGTGCTGCTGGGGCCGGTTCTCGAAGGACTGGAAATAATAGCCGACGGTTTATACGTCGATGGGACATTCGGACGAGGCGGACACAGTAGCGCCATATTGAAGCAACTAAATGCGGGCGGCCGACTCATTGCGATCGATCGTGACCCGCAGGCAATAGCGGCGGCAGTGCCACAACTAACGAATGATCCACGTTTTACGCTGATAAGGAGCGACTTTGCGAACTTGGCGAGACAACTTGATGAAATGGGGTTTACAGGCGGAGTCGACGGCCTGCTCCTCGACCTCGGCGTTTCCTCGCCGCAACTCGACGAAGCCAAACGAGGCTTCAGCTTTCTTCGCGACGGACCGTTGGACATGCGCATGGACCCGGACGCAGGCATCTCTGCAGCCGAGTGGCTCAAGACAGCGAATGAAAAAGCGTTGAAACAGGTTATCTACAAATACAGTGAAGAACGCGATGCATCGCGTATTGCGCGTGCAATCGTTGCGGCACGAGCAATTAGCAAAATTGAAACGACGCGCCAGCTGGCCGATGTCGTGAGTTCCGTGGTTCCAGCGCACACACGAAAGAAGCACCCGGCGACAAAGACATTTCAGGCGATTCGAATTTTCATCAACGACGAACTGGAGCAGCTCGAAGCAGTACTTGAGCAGTCACTCGAGTTATTTGCGACAGGCGGGCGACTGTCCGTGATCAGTTTCCACTCGCTCGAAGATCGAATCGTCAAACGATTCATGCGTGATGCCTCGCGCGAACCGGAGCAATGGCGCGGCATGCCGAATGTGCCTGCCGAGTTTCAACCGAAGCTCAAACTGATCGGCAAAGTGATCACTGCAAGCGCCGAGGAAATCGCGGCAAATGTCAGAGCGCGCAGTGCACGACTACGAATTGCGGAGCGCAAATGATGCAGGTGACGCAAACGCGCCCGCCATTTGTGCTTGTACTCGTTTTCGCGATCGTTTGTGTGACGAGCGCCATGGCGCTGATTTACACCAAGCACGAGTCACGCAGGTTGTTCGTCGAGCTCGAGTCGTTAACGCAGGAGCGCGACGAGTTGAATATTGAATGGGGCCAGCTGCAAATAGAACAAAGCACCTGGGCCACGCATGCCCGCATTGAACAGGTCGCAACCGACGATCTTGAGCTAATGCGACCCGAAGCAACGGAAATTTTCGTAATTGAACGTCCATGACCCACGGCGCCGAAACCAAACAACAAACCGCAAGACGCTTCGTCGGCAGAGCTACGCTGGTAGGGGTCTTCTTTGTTCTCGTGGCAACGTCATTGCTCGCGCGCGCCGTACATCTACAGGTTCTTAACAAGGATTTTCTAAATCAACAAGCCGATACGCGGCACCTGCGTACGGAAAGAATATCGGCGCACCGCGGCACGATCACAGATCGCAATGGCGAGCCGCTGGCCATCAGTACACCGGTCGACAGCATTTGGGCGAACCCCAAGGAATTGGCACCAGCCGTCGACAGCGTGCCGCAACTAGCTCGCATATTGGGAATCGAACCGCAGCAACTCATGCGCCGCGTGACGCGTAGCATGGATAAGGATTTTCTGTATCTAAAACGCCATCTGAGCCCGGAACAGGCGCAGGAAGTTCTCGCGCTCAATCTGCCAGGTATCAACGTGCAGCGCGAGTACCGGCGCTACTACCCGGCGGGCGAGGTTGCCGGTCATCTTATCGGCTTCACGAACATTGATGACGAAGGCCAGGAAGGGATGGAGCTGGCGTTCAACCATTGGTTGGCTGGTGAGTCCGGTGCAAAGCGCGTTCTCAAAGATCGCCTGGGACGGTCGGTCGAAAACGTCGAAAGCATTCGGCCGCCGCATCATGGCAAGGACCTGCGCACCAGCATCGACCTGAGAATCCAGTACCTCGCGTATCGGACGCTTAAGGCGGCGATCAAATTTCATAACGCAGAGTCCGGGTCAATCGTCGTGCTCGATATCGCAACAGGCGAAGTGCTGGCGATCGTCAATCAACCCACATACAACCCCAACGATCGTTCGCAGTTCTCGGCGTCGCGCTATCGCAATCGTGCGATCACCGATATTTTCGAGCCCGGATCGAGCATCAAGCCACTGATTGTTGCCGCCGCGCTCGAGAGTGGCCAATACCGACCCGGCAGCATCGTCGATACGGCACCGGGTTACGTTGTTGTCGGTCCGAAGAAGATCGAAGACAGTCGCAATCTTGGTCGCATCAGCCTGACGACCATCCTCGCGCGTTCTAGCAATGTCGGAGTCACCAAGCTCGCCATGTCACTTGAGCCCGATCAACTTTGGGGCGCAATGACACAGTTCGGACTGGGCTCGCTAACGACGAGCGGATTCCCAGGTGAGTCAGCTGGATTGCTGACGCACTATAACCATTGGCGCCCAATCAGCCAGGCAACCCTGGCGTATGGCTACGGCATATCGGTTACGCCGCTGCAACTCACGCAAGCATACGCAGCGCTCGGCAGTAATGGCATTTTGCGACCCATTTCTCTGGTCGCACAGGACACCCCGGCCGAAGGCGAGCGAATCCTGTCGCATGACTCGGCAGTTGCGGTGCGTCGCATGCTGGAAGAAGTCGTG
>Ga0255052_10002901_pt1 | contig 12114 bp, 11 predicted proteins | sample JV7_2_21_MG_FD_188632 | JGI IMG/M metagenome (GOLD analysis project Ga0255052, IMG submission 188632) | Seawater microbial communities from Jervis Inlet, British Columbia, Canada - JV7_2_21 | ecosystem: Environmental > Aquatic > Marine > Inlet | place: Canada: British Columbia | collected... | reverse complement strand
TGACGTGGAATGCGGTGATTCGGCCGCCGTACAGCCGGATGAAATCACAGTAGTCGAGCTGCTGGAGCAGAAAATGACTCGGGTCGTAGTTTAAGCAGGCGGCTGGGTGCTCATCGGCAATATCCAGAAACATCTCAAACGTCGCCCCGTCGTAGATGTCGGAGCCTGGATGCAGTTCATAAGCGATGGTGATGCCCTCATCCCGGGCCGTGTCGAGTACTGGCTTCCATCGCCGATAGAGTTCCTTGAATGCCATGCTGATCAGTCCCGCCGGGCGTTGCGGCCAAGGATACATCATGTGCCATGCCAACGCACCGGACAAGACTGGCACAGCCTTGAGCCGCATGTTTGCGGATGCTTTGACTGATTTGATCAATTGTGCGGTGGCCCATTCCACCCGAGCGGTGTCATCCAGATCATCCGGATAGAACGGTGCGAAGGCCGTTTCATAGGCCGGGTGAATCGCCAGCACTTGGCCCTGTAGATGGGCGGCCAGTTCGGTTATCTCCAGGCCGATGGCGGCAAGCGGCGCCTTCAGATCGTCGCAATAGGCTTTGGACTGGGCTGCCTTGTCCAGATCGAAGACCCGACTGTCCCACGTTGGAATCTGCACGCCTTTGTAGCCCAGATCCGCGACCCATTTGCCGATGTTTTCCAGATTGTCGTATGGTTCAGCGTCACGCAAAAACTGGGCAAGAAAGATGCCCGGCCCCTTTATCGATCTCATTTGGATTCTCCTTATTTCTGATATCGTATCAAGACCATAATCCCAGGCCAGTTGACTTCCATCCCGTGGACCATCTTCCCGTTGATCTTGGGGGTCTTTCCTGTGCTTAGAACATTGCGCCCGGATTGAAACATGCTTACATCCGTCAAAGTCACACGGTGATAGTATGTTTGGTACTTTGGGCCTTCATGATCGAAGACCTCTGCACCGTTTACCGAGATGCCGCGCATATAACCAGGGCTCCAACTCGACCAAACAAGCTGCGCGGCCACTGCAGTGCTCAGATCGCCACGGGCGTCGAAACTTTCTGTCCTCTCGCCGCTGCGCGTGACCCACTTTTTCGGAATGTTGTAGGGCCTGCACAACTCCACCGATTTGTTTGTTCGCCTGAGTGACAGACCGGTGACCGCCTGCGTTTGATAGGTAAGGCCCGTGCGATCAGTGATGCGGGCGGAAATCTCCACCGGCCCTTTCTGGTCAGGAATCCAGGATGTATCCCAGTTGACCTCGAAAGGCGGGCGGTCCGACGAGCCTATATGATGCATGAGCTTGCCGTGAAAATAGAGGTAATGCCATTGACGATAGACGCCGTCGCCTTCCAGGTTGACATCTTCATAGAGCCCTACGTAATCGACCCGTTTTATTGCACCTTCCGACTTGACAGCAAGCTTCACTATCTCATCCAAGCTAGCTCCCGATTCCAACGATGTGATAGCACCGGCGGAATGAGGCTTGGATTTTACATCATAGTAGATGCGGATATGGAGGCCATTGATCAGGTTCTGAGGCCAGCGCCATGGGTGCTTCGGATCGACTCGCAGGCGGAAGCTGTTGCCGGTTCCTGACTTAAATGCTGAAACTGGCACGCGCACGACGGGATACGTATGGTACTGGTAACTCGCCTGCGGGGCGGGAATGTGGCTGGCTTCGGGAACGTAGCACCAGTCACTATCGTTAATTTGGATCGCCAGGCCGGTGGTTCCGTCATGGCACAGGACCTTCTCGAGCACGATCTCGGCCTTGGCAGCCCCCTCCAGGTCCAGGTCATGCGGCAGTTCCATGGGCGCGTTTATGTAGCTATGATCGGAGCCGCGATCAGGGTAGGACTGCCCCTGTTTTCCGCCGACGCGAATCGAATGACCGGCATCGCCTTTCTCATGGAACCATCGATATTCGCGAAACAGATCGCCCGGCGAGGGTTGGGCTCCGAGACTCTGACAGAAGAGCAGAGCAAGGATCAGGCCAAGCCACAGTTTCCTCATAGCACACCTCCTGGAATACATCGTTGGCATTGAACTCACCTCGGTACATTTTCCCAATCCTTTGCAAACTGCGCCAATCCGACGTCCGTCAACGGGTGCTTGTACATCTGGAAGAAAAGGGATTCCGGAATTGTCACAATGTCGATACCCGCGCGCAGGCAGCTTAGTACGTGATTCTGTGTCTTCAAACTGCCCGCCAGCACATACGAGTCAAAGTCGAAATTGTGCTTGATAGTAACCGCGTCCGCGATCAGGATGTCGCCCTCATTACACACTGCGTCGAGACGACTGATCACAATGCTCACAAAGGTCGCACCGGCCTTCATGGCCAGATAAGACTGGGTGGAGGAAAAGATCATGGTGACATTGCACTTAACGTCCTTGTCCTCCAAAATCGGCACGGCCCTGAGTCCGTCAACCGTCATTGGGATCTTGATAGCAACATTCGGAGCCAACCGAGCCGCCGCCTCGGCCTCGCGCACGAGATCCTCGGTCGTATCTGCAACTGCCTCCACGCTCACCGGACCTGATACGATGCCGCATATCTCTCTGACTACGTCTGCGAACTTGCGTCCGGTCTTTGCGATGTGCGTGGGATTTGTGGTGACGCCATCCAGCAGGCCGGTGTCATTGGCGCGTTTGATGGCTTCGACGTCTCCGGTATCTAAGAATATCTTCATGAATGAGGTTCCCTTAGTTGTTGGCAAGAATCTTGTTCAAGGTCTCCAGTGTCACTTGGGAGTTAGATGCGTCCCCCAATTCGCTAGCCACTAAATCGACCTGCAAAAAGTCCTGGTTGAAGCCCACGCGGTGGCCGTCCCGTTTGGTATCGACCAGAATTCTTTTGTAGTCAAAGATCAGAGTTCGTAACTCCTTGTTCATGCTTAATCCTCAAAATCAGACGTAGTATCCCCAAGGTGTTGTCGGTCAGCCGCATTAAGCACGTCTTCCTTGGTGATTCGGCCTCCCGGGCCGGTCCCGGCCACGTCTTGCAGAGCAACCCCCTTTTCCTTGGCCAGCCGCCGCGCCGATGGCGACGCCGCCGGACCGCTGCGTTTTGGAATTGGCTCTGACGTCGGCGGAGATTTCTTTTCAGTCACCGGTTCTACAGAAGTCTCGCCGGCGGGCGCTTCAGTCACTACTTCTTCTCCGGGCCGGCCGATATATGCAATCGGGGTGAGCACCTGGACTTCGGCGCCCTCATCGTGGAGGATCTTCAGCAGGACGCCCGACTCGTAGGCCTCCACTTCGAAGGTCGCCTTGTCGGACTCCACCGAAGCGATTGCGTCTCCCTTCTGCACGGGGTCATTTTCCTTCTTGAGCCATTCCACGATGACTGCTGTTTCTATGTCCTGGCCCACCTGGGGCATTATGACTGCGGTTGCCATGTCGATCCCTTGTTACTTGTTATGCTTCTTGTACGCCCATCCCATGAGCAGAGCAATCACCAACAGTACGCCCGATATGATCGCCGCGATGGGTAGGGATTGTTGCACGGTCTTATCCACGCTGAGACTGCCGATCAGTTTCGGTAGGATCATCGAGCCCAGCAGGCCTATCGAAAAGATAATGCCAAAAATGCTGCCGTAGAAGCCGGCGTCATATTTGGAGAACGTCACGCCTACAATCGTCGGAAACATTGGGGCGAAGGCAAGTCCGGTGCCCAGAACAGCCAAAGTCGCCAGCTTGGGATTGCTCGTATATACCATCATCATGATCGAGACTATCCCCACCAAGGCCCCACCTGCAATGACAAACGTGCCGATCTGAGAGAGATTCTTAACCATCGACGTGAGGAATCGCCCTACTGCCATCGCCAGGCCGAAAAGGGCCAGGGTGCGACCGGCGTCACGAACAGCATTTACATTGTCTGCTTTTTCGTAAAGTTCTGTCATAAGAGGTTTGATCCATGTGTTCATTGAGAACTCCAGGCCGATGTAACAGACCAACGCGAGCGCGGCCACCAGTACTAATGGGTGGCTCAGCAGGCGCACGGCTTTGGCCAATTCAAATCCTGTGGATACCCTGGGATATGTGTTGAGCAAGGCGAACACCGCAAAGACGAGCACCACGCCGGCGATGATCGAAAGTGTCCTCTCGTAAGACCAGCCAAGGTCGTTGATCAACGTTACAATCGCCAGCGGGGTAAGGACAAAGGCAAGACCTACGAAGGCATTACCGAAATTACTGGCACGGGCGGGCTCCTTGCCGTCGAACAGGACCACCGGCAGCAGGGTGTTTCCCACCGTGTTGCAGCAGATAGCACCGACGCCCAACAAAATGGCGGAAGCTACCGCCATGAGGAACGAAGAAGCAAAACCCAGGACAAAAATGCTCAGAGAAGCGACTATGAATCCAACAATAGCCAATGGTTTGTGGCCAAAACGATCCACTAGCGGTCCCACCAACAGTTGCACGATCATGCACGTGAATGAAAAAATAAAGACCATCGTGCCAATACCGGAGTTGTCGATATCGAGTCTTGCCTTGAGTTCCTCGGAGACTGCTCCGATCATGATAAAACACACCGCCAGGGTAAAAACGGCCATGATGGCGACAATTGCGCACATGTTCTTCATTTTGCCTGTCCTCACTAAGCGTTGAGCATCTCGTTTGCTGCACGCACGATGTCTTCCTGCCGGGGCACGCAGGCCTTTTCCAAATTGACGTTGTAGGGAATCGGCGTGTTCTTGCCGGCCAGGATTTTGATCGGTGCGTCCAGATAGTCAAAGGCCTCTTCCTGGACGATGGAAGCGATGTCCGAGGCAATGCCGCCGCGCCGGACGGCTTCTTGCACGATGACGAGGTGTTCGGTCTTGCGCACCGATCCCAGGATCATCTCCTTGTCCAACGGCACAAGTGTGCGCGGATCGATGACCTCTGCGTCAATTCCCTGAGCCGCGAGTTCTTCGGCCGCTGCGAGAACTCGCTTGACCATCCCCGACCATGCGACCAGGGTCACAGCATTGCCCGGGCGCTTGATGTCGCCGACACCTAATTCGACAGTGTAGTCGGTCTTTGGGACCGGCCCTTTGTCCATATAAAGCAGCTTGTGCTCGATGAAGATAATAGGGTCCTCATCGCGGATAGCGCTTTTGAGCAGGCCTTTGGCATCGTATGCAGTGGAGGGCATAACGACTTTGAGACCCGGGATATGATAGTACCAAGCCTCCAGACTCTGGGAGTGCTGGGCGGCCAGGCCGTTGCCGCTGCCGCCCTGGGTGCGCAGGACCATAGGAACTCGGCCTTTGCCGCCGCTCATGAAGCGATACTTGGCGGCTTGGTTGACGATTTGATCCATAATCAGCGAGGTAAAGTCGATGAACAGAATCTCCACCACCGGACGCATTCCGGTGATAGCCGCACCAACACCCATGCCGGCAAAACTGGCTTCGGAGATCGGCGTGTCAATGACACGTTTGGGCCCAAACTCATCGAGCAATCCTGCCGTCACTTTGTAGGAGCCGCCGCGCTGGGCAATACCCTCGCCCATAATGAAGACGCGCTCGTCGCCGGCCATCTCTTCCCGCAGGGCTTCATTCAGGGCTTCGCGGACCATGATTTCGCGTGTCTCGATGTCGCTGTTGATAGTCTCAGTACTCAATTGGTTCCGATCTCCTGAAGAAAAGTCTCGACAGAAGGTTGGGCACTGTTCTTGGCAAAATCAATGGCCTCTTCCATCTGCCGGTTGACGTCTTGTTCGATAGCGTCTATGTCCTGATCTGCGTAACGCCCATGTTCGATGAGGTTGCTGCGCGCGATCTTGACCGGATCACGGGCGAGGTAATACTCCAGACGCTCTTTGGGCATATAGGCTCCCGGATCGTTGACATGATGGCCGCTGTGCCGATATGTCTTGGCCTCCAGCAATACCGGGCCTTTACCTCGGCGACAAGTGTCCACGGCTTCGCACGTCTTCTCATACACCGCCAGCACATCGTTGCCGTCTACCTGATGAGCCTCGACGCCGTAGCCGGCTCCTCGTTTGTATAAATCGGGCACGCGGCTCATCTCTTCAACCGGACTGGTTACTGCATATTGATTGTTTTCCAGCATAAATACAACCGGCAAATCATATATTGCCGCCAGATTCAGGGATTCTGCGAACACTCCGTTATTGCTCGCGCCGTCGGAAAAGAAGATCGCGGTCACCTGGTCGCCGCCTCGCACGCGCACTCCCATAGCTGCCCCGACGCCGATGGGCAAACCACCGCCTACAATGCCGTTGGCGCCGATATTGCCGGTCGCAACGTCGGCGATATGCATAGATCCACCCCGACCTTTGCAGTAGCCTGTTTCGCGACCGAGCACTTCGGCTACCATCTTCTTGAGTTCTCCACCCCTGGCAATGCAGTGGCCGTGGCCGCGGTGAGTACTGACAATGTAGTCGTCCTCGCGAAGGACGGCGCAGGCACCAGTTGCGATTGCTTCCTCACCCAGATAGGGGTGGAAATAGCCGATGATCAAACCCTGTCGGTAGAGTTTGATGCATTCGGTTTCAAACATGCGAATGGTGTATAGTTTGCGATACAATTGTTCGAGAAACTCGCGTGAATATGCCTGCATTCTCTTTTCCTGTGAAGAATAGTCCGTGCTCAAGTCTCCAGGGAGCCTCTAATTACTTTGATTTTGTGGTCTGGCACATACGGCAAAGCGATACTTGTCTCCTCTGTAGATCGAGTCCTCCATCTCCAGGATCATTTCCTTACCACAGAAGGTCACCCCCTCGACGCGAAAAGCAGGGATCGGTTCGTCAACATCAAAGAACCTCTGCGTACTGGCATCGATCATTACCGTGCTGAGCATTTGATTCACTTCGACCAGGCGCACATGGTACAGCTTCTCAAATATCTCATACAAGGAACCGGTGAAATCCTGTTTTTCAATGCTGGGGCAGTGTTTCAAGGAGATATACCTGACTTCTATCATCATGGGGACATCATCGCCAAAACGAAGCCGATGAATCTTGAAAAGCGGGGCCGGCATGGTGTATCGCCTGCCATTAATTGTAGCGGCATAATCTTGGGCAACGGCACGGGCATCAAGGATTCTGGTGGAAGGTTTGCACCCGGCCTCGATCATATTTCGGGTAAAACCAAGGATCCTGGTCGCCGATCGCTGCACATTTTGATCGCGTACGTAGGTGCCTTTGCCTTTAACACGTGTGCCCCACCCGGCAGCTTCGATCTCGTTCAGGCTCCGTCGGGCAGTGGTATTGCTCACTTGATACTTCTTGATGATCGCATTCTCAGAGGGGATCTGCATGCCTGGCTTGAGCTGCCCGGAGCGAATCATGGCAACAATATTTTGGCTAATTTGATAATATTTGGGGACTTCGTGCTTATTTGTATCCATGTTAGCCCTTACTGACATAACTTGTTGCACTAAGTTAGCATAGTGTGCAGCGCTACACAATAGGCTTGTTCCAGTTTTTTAGAAATCGCCGCAAAAAGCATTATTATTCTTGTAAATGTGCATTTATCAAATAGACTTGTGGGGTGAATCATATACAATATGTGGACTAAACGCTTGACGAGATCCTCGACGAGCACATCTTAGTGCGTAAGGAGAGTAAGGATGAGTGATCACCCGCACATCATAGAACGCCCCTGGGGACGATACCGGGAGTATGCACGAAACGAGCCGTGTACGGTGTGGATCGTAGAGATGAAATCCGGCGAGGAGGGGAGTTTGCAGTCACATCAGAATTTTGATGAACTGTGGATCATGCTCACAGATGGCGCTGAGGTTCACGTTGGCGAGGAGGTACTCCATCCCAAAGCTTTTGAAGAAGTCTACATTCCTCGGGGGACCAAGCACAGCCTGAACAACAAGAGTGGTCAGTTGTTCCGCATGATGGAAGTGGCCTATGGTGATGTGCAGGATGAGGACAAGGTGCGTTACAGCGACAAATACGGCAGAGCTTGATCGAGGTTTTTCATGGACACGCGTCAAGGCCGAACACAGATTCTTTGTATAGGGGATATGGTTGCCGACATCTTTGCGAGTCCTCTTCAACGGCTCCCTGAACCGGGTGAATTGGTGTTGACCGAGGACATTGCGGTCTACCCAGGCGGCAATGCTTTGAACACGGCGATTGCCTTGCGCCGCCTTGGTGAGTCTGCGGCCATTGCCGGGAGCGTGGGCGATGATGCCTTAGGCACATTGCTCCTGGACCAACTGGCAACCCTGGGCCTGGACACGTGCGGTGTGCGTCAGGAGCCAAACGGCCGGACAGCGTCCACGTTCATCCTCCGTGCCGAGGGCGAGGATAGGCGATTCATTCACGCCCTCGGCGTCGCCGCTGACTTTTGCGGTGAACATGTGTCACCGGATCTGATCCCCAACCATGGGATTGTGCTGATAGGGGGATACTTGAAGCTCAGCGGCTGGAATGACGAGATACTGGCCGATTACCTTGTCCGGGCGAGGCAACGCAATTGCCAGGTTGTTCTCAATGTCTGTATTGCCCGGGGCGGCGGCGGCGATCCCGAGCGCTGCTTGCATTTGCTGGATCATGTGGATGTGTTTGTGCCCAATGACGACGAAGCCCACATCCTTACCGGCGAGACTGTGCCGGCACGCCAGGCCAAGGCCTTGCGCCGGCGAGGGGCGCGAGTAGTTGTGATAACACGGGGCGATCAAGGCCTCTACGCAGACGATGGCGAGTGCACTGTGGAGATGGGGATTTTCCCGGTGCCGCAGGTTGATCCGTCGGGCTGCGGGGATTGCTTTACGGCCGGATTGCTGGCGGCCCTGCGGCGCGGCTGGGATATTGTGCGTGTTCTCGAGTTCGGCAGCGCCATCGGTGCGCTCGGGGCTACGGCCCTGGGATGCACCAACGGGGTGCCGTCCTTCGATGAGGCCGAACGCTTTCTAACTGATAACCAAGTGAAGATATCTGTCAACAAGTTGCCTACGTAGCTGGCGGACTGCGTCACAGCCATCCTCTAAATCTTGAAGCTAACTGTGGACAGAGCAAACCCACCGGGGCCTATACCGAGTCAATCAGCACAGGCCCCTTCATTCGGCCGTCACGTAACCTGCATCCCGGCCATCTGGGTTCAACCTACCGGACCAGCCTAATGTCATCGAAGTACATTGTCCCTGTGCCGCCGGCCGCTGGACTACCCTTGGTGCTAATGCCGATGGTAACCGTATTGACATTGGTGAGATCCACGCCCGCAAATCCCGCCAGGTCGATTACCCACTGGTTCCAGCCTATTATCTGTGTGGCAGCAGGATCGTCATGATATAGCACCGCATTGCCAAGACCGATAAACATACGGTCTGCTGCATTACCAGAATCGCCACGGAACCACAATGACAACTTCGTGACACCTTCCTCGGTCCAGTCACGCGGATAGACCAAAGTCAAGGTTGCCTCGGAAGTTTTATTGTTGTTGTCATAGAAATGAGGCATCGACTGGGCGCCGCCGTGAACGATGCTTTGTTCGGCATAAGGCGGAAGGTCATTGCCGACGAGAGCGCCGTTGTCTGTGGAACCAAAGCCATCGACCCACGACTCGAATATCCTGTTGCTCGCATCATCGGGCGGGTCAACGTCATTGTAAGACTCGAAATCGTCCACGATAATGAAATCAGCCGTCTCAAAACTCCAGACAAGCCCCTTGATAGTCTCAGTCGGATAGACCTCATCCACGCGCCAGTAGTACGCGGCATCCCAGGCAAGCTTGCCGGGATCGTAACTCTCGGAACCAAGAGTCTTGGGGCCTACGTACTCAGGTGAAGCCGCGGTGGCATTATTCACGGCGTCTCTGTCTGCTCCGAAGTACAGTTCGTGCGAGGCGGCGTTGTCCGCCGATGTCCAGCTAAGAGTTGCTGTCATCTGAACATCCGCCGCGCCGTCGGCCGGTTGTGGATTGCCGACTGCGCCAGGCGTTGTGAAAGCCCAGATATCACCTTTGTATGTGGCCGGGGGATCGAACTCGTCAACACGCCAGTAATAGACCTTTTCTAATTCAAGCGGGCCGGGGCTATATGTTGTAGCCCCCTGCGGTGCTCCTGCGACGGCATCATTTACATAGTTGAAATCGGTGCCCATATAGACGGTGTGCAATTTTGCAGCGAAACCTCCCGTCCAGGAAAAGGTGGCGTTTGGGTCTACAAACCCAGCACCGTCAGCCGGATCGGGGGTGTAGGCTGTTTTGGGAGGAATCGAGAAGCTCCAGACGTCCCCTTTCCATGGACTGTTTGGGTCGGCATCATTGACCTCGTCGATTCGCCAGTAGTAAGTTGTGCCCGGAACGAGACCTCCGGGAACAGGGAATCCTGGAAAGCCTGCGACGAGAAACGTCTCGGTCTGGTTGCCCTGGAACGAATCACCGGCACCGTCGTTCACGTCGTCGAGACTATCGCCAAAGTACACATCGTGCGAGACCGCAGAATCTCCCGCGAGCCAGCTAAGGTTAGCCCACGTGGCTTCAAGGAGAGCGCCATCAGCCGGATCGGGACTGAAGGCAAATGGATACCCCTCACCCTGCATGACCCCAAGAAGTTCTTGCTCGTCCAGTGCAGAGTCATAGATGCGAACGTCGTCGAGCAAACCATGGAACGTTGCTCTCAGGCCGCCGGGATCGTCAAGCGGGCTGTTGCCGATCGCCACAGCCGCGGTGGGGTCGGCCGGCATTGCACCAGTCTTGTTCGTACTCATAATTTCCATACCGTTGTGGTACAGCCGCATCTTGCTGCCATCGTAGGTTGCTGCTACGTGCGACCATACACCAGCCTCGAGATACCCGGCGTCACTCCACATCGTCGTCGTGCCGCCGTCAGCACCTCCGTCATCCGTCTTCAGTCGCATCCGCAGCGCCGTGCCGTCTGTATACGTGCTCAGCATCCACCAGATGTCAACTGAAGACCAGGTTTTCTGTTTGGTGACAATGCGGGCGTCACTAATATCGAAGCCATCGGGCCTAATCCACGCCGCCAGGGTGATACCGGGGCCAACCACATCGAACGGATCCACGGATACCCAATTAATATTACCAGGATCCGTCGTGTGGTTGACCCCGTCGGAGTACCCGTCAAAATTTAGCGCCCCAGCTATTTTTCCAGCCACCCACTGTGGATTGCCCATGAGGGTGCCATCGTGCCCACTGCCGCTTGAGTCATAGGCGGTGTCGCCGGAGCCCTCATCAAACGGCCAGTGAGCCACAAGATCAGCCGAGGCAATGCGTGCCATGCTCAGCACCAGGACAATAGGAGTCAGATAAATCAGATTCTTAGACATAACAGTCCTCCTCAAAAAAAGGGTATTTCCAATGAGCAAACCATGATGGCATTAGCTCTTCACTGTGTTCTGTTCGTATCTAAATGAGGATAGGTCCACGCGGTTGGTGACTGACTCCATCCTCAGAGAATCGGAAAGACAAGCAGAATCCTGCCCGGATGACCTCAAATCCACGGACTTCACATTATCTTCCTTATACCACAACGACAGCCCGGACGTCAAGCAAAATCCCTGGATGACTCAGACGCCAGGATGCTGTGCTTTCAATCTACAGGCTCCTCAGTACCCCTGATTCTGCTGATCCTATGGAAGCCACTTTGACACTCGGCTCGTGTCTGTATATGAGTGCACATGGCTGAAGCGTGGAAATCCCGACGGGTGAATTTGGCTTAGCGGCTCGCAAGTCAATCTTGGGCAAGATTGAGTCGCACGGCGCACGGACCAAGATTCTCCCGATTCCAGAGGACTAAAGCTGCGACTGCGGACTCACCGCTCGGTTGCACATTCGCACAGCGTTGACTAGCAGAGAAGGAACTGCTTGGCGAGAAGTCCTTCCTGAGAGCGATGCAGAAGCCAGCGTTTGTGATCCGCGTGGCTGCCTGAACATACGCGGCAATCCTGCATCACACCGCCTTGTGGCCGCTGTAGCAATCAAGCTTCGTTAGCAGGCCTCTGAAGTAGCGATGTGCATCTTTGTAGCGCTGGTCAATCGTGTCAAGAGTACCGAGCTCATGGCCTTTCACAATGATCGGCGAGCACTGCTCGTGTGATAAGTAACCGTCGTAGCCAATATCCTTGCAGGCCTTAAGGAAGACCTCCCATGGCAGCATGTCCTTAGGCCCTCCCGGCGTTACCTCTTCCCAACTGTAAGG
>Ga0255052_10002898_pt1 | contig 12122 bp, 7 predicted proteins | sample JV7_2_21_MG_FD_188632 | JGI IMG/M metagenome (GOLD analysis project Ga0255052, IMG submission 188632) | Seawater microbial communities from Jervis Inlet, British Columbia, Canada - JV7_2_21 | ecosystem: Environmental > Aquatic > Marine > Inlet | place: Canada: British Columbia | collected... | reverse complement strand
GACTGACGCAGGTGACCGCGCTCATGTTCGTCAGCGCGGGATATGGCAGTGGCGGCGAATTGTACGACGCCATCCTGTTGGACGACGGAACGCACTGCCCGTTCGAGCGTGTGGTTCCGACCGTGTTTGACTAGCCGCTTGACTCAATCGCCGGCGCTGGCCTGCATGTCTCTGCCCTCGCCGAAACAATCCTTCTCGAGAAAGTCGATCATCGACTCGTAGAGCGCGATCTGGTGTTCGTAGAACAGTGTGTTGTAGAAGTGATCGGCGCCATCGAGTTGGACGTACTTGTAGTATTTCTTGTGCTTGTCGAGTTCCTTGCGATAACGATTCGAGTGCGTCACCGGAACGCGTTGGTCCACGTCGCCATGAATCAGCAGAATCGGCACGTTGACCTTCACCACTTCATCAATCGGGTTGATGGAGCCTTCGCGATACGCCATCTGCCGTTCCTTCTGGCCACCGCGTAGCTGCCAGCGATAGTAATTCACCTGCTGCAACTGGTCAGCGACGGCGGCGCCGGCGATGACGCACTGGTAGATTTGCGGCGTCCGTGACGCCGCGACGAGTGCCGCATAGCCACCATAAGACCAGCCGAACATCGCCAGACGGTCGGGATCGGCCAGGCCGTTCTCGACGAGATGCAGCGCGGCATCGTCCTTGTCATCCTGCATCTTGTGACCACCCTGGCCACCGTTCTTGAAGCTGATGAGGTGGAAGTCGAGGCCGTAATTCATAGAGCCGCGATACTGTGGCTGGACGACCATGTAACCGTTATTCGCGAGCATCTGCGCCCACTCGTCATAGATCACGTACTCGCCGACAAACGGCCCGCCGTGCGGCATTACGATAAGCGGAAACGGCGGATCGCCCTGCGGTACCGTGACGTATGCGCGGATCTTCCGGCCATCGCGAGCTTTGTAGGTGATGTAATCGAGGTCAGCCAGATTCTCGCTTTCGAGGAGCGGCTGTTTGCTGCCGACCGCGCGGATCTCGCTATTCTTGTACAGGTAATAGGTACCGGGGTCGCGCGGCCCCTCATTGTAGATCGTCCCCGTATTGCCGTCGCGGGATCTCTGCGCGGTCAGGTAGTGTGCGTTGGGAATGGCTTGCAGGAGCTGCTCGAAAATCGCACCCTCGACTTCGTCGAAAAACTCGTAATGCAAATTATCGGTGAAGTAGGTAACGCCCGTAACCCGGCCCGGATATTCCCAAAAGTTGGTGTGGTAGGTGACGCCGTAGACATCAACGTCGGAGCGCCTGTAGATAAGCTCATCAAACTCCCGGGTATCGGCGTTGAACGACCAGAATCCGATTTTATCGTCACCGTTCTGCGCAAACACGTAGTAGTTTCCGATTATAGTTTCATCGGGTACACCGATATCGAAGGTCTCGAAGCTTTCTTCGCTAAGACGATAGACCTCTTGCCACCCCTTTGCGCCCGGCTGCCTGACGTACCAGATGAACTCTCCATCGGCGAGATCGAATCCACGCGCAACATATGGATGGCCGTTACCATCGAACCCGATGTTGCCAAGCGCCAGCTTGCCGCGAACCAGAAGTTCCTTGGTCCCACGGTCAAGGTCAAACAACCAGTACGCTCGCGGCCGGAACGCCTCCGAGAGCTTGGACCCTGGTCCGTCAGCACCCCCTTCCTGGAACGAGATGATGATCTTGTTGGGCTTACCGGGAACCAGGTGCTCTACTGTCGGATTTACCTCGTCGAAGGCATCCATTTTCTTCGATTCGACGTCGACCACGGCAAGCTTCGTCTCATACACGCCTTCGTTGAAACCCTCGATTTTGTTGCGCACCTTCTGCCGCAAGGTGAACACGATGTCGTTGTCGCTGGCCCACCAAAATTTCGTGATCTCCATCGGATCGGCATTCAGACGAAAAACCGGCTCCTTCGAGAGGTCGGCAGCATCGAATACCTCGATGACCGGATTACCGTCTTTCGACGCTATCTTCATCAGGCCAAGGTACTTACCGTCAGGCGACACCTGCGCATGGTTGATAACTTCGCGCAGCGCCCAGTAGTCGAGCGGGTATGGCTCGGGCGCATCAGCGAGGGATACGGCAGCGGGCGCTGTGAGGGCCGACAGACAGACGCCGGCAAGCGTGAGAAATCGACTCTTCATGATCCTGCCCCTATGACGCCCGGCCGAGGCCGGGCCATTCAACACGAAAAAGCCCCAGGGAACGCGTCCCCTGGGGCTTAGTTTAGTTGATATCGGCAGGTGTTGTCGGGGTGCTAGCCGTTATCCGCCTCCACAGCCACCTTCGCCTGCAGGCTCATCGTCCCGCAATCGTTCTCCAGGAAATCGATCATCGACTCGTAGAGCTTGATCTGGTGATTAAAAAAGAGTGTGCTGGAGAAGTGATCTGCACCCTTGAGTTCCACGTACTTATGGTTCTTGTTGTATTTGTCAAGGAGCTTGCGGTATTTCTTGGCATGATCAAGGGGCACGCGCTGGTCCACATCGCCATGAATCAATAACATCGGCACGTTCACTTTTTCGACTTCCTTGATCGGTGAAATGCTGTCGTCCCACATATTTATCTGCTCGAGCGCTGGCGTCCCACGGAGCTCGAAGCGATAGTAATTCACTTGCATGTTCGGATCGGATACGGCCGCGCCGGCGATGACGCACTGGTAAATCTGTGGCGTCCGCGAAGCCGCGACGAGCGCTGCGTAACCGCCGTAAGACCAGCCGAACATCGCCATGCGATCAGGATCCGCCAGACCCTGCTCGACGAGATACAGGGCACCATCGTCCTTGTCGTCCTGCATCTTGTAGCCACCCTGGCCGCCCTGATTAAACGCGATTTTGTAGAAATCTTCGCCATAGCCATGCGAGCCGCGATACTGCGGCTGCAGCACGAGGAAGCCGTTGTTGGCGAGCATCTGCGCCCATTCGTCATAAATTACTGTTTCCTGCACGAACGGCCCGCCATGCGGCAGGACGATCAACGGGAACGGCGGTTTGCCATTCGGTACCGTCAGGAATGCCGGTATCTTCAGGCCGTCACGCGCCTTGTAGGTGATGTACTTCACGTCGGCGAGGTTCGCGCTCTCGAGCAAAGGCTGCCGGCTGCCGGCTGCCTCGATCTTGCCGTCTTTGAGCAGGTAGTAGGTGCCGGGGTCGCGCGGCCCGGTATTGAGGACCGTCATTGTGTTGCCGTCTCGCGAGCGGCTCGGAATGCTGATGTTGTATGCGTTCGGGATAATCCCCGCCAGCTGCCCGTAAATCGCGCCTTCAACTTCGTCGAAGTACTCGACATGCAGTTTGTCCTTGAAATAAGTGACACCGGTGACACGATCCGGATACACCCAGGTGTTGCTGTGGTAACGAAGACCATAAACGTCAACGTCTGAGCGCCGGTAAACAAGCTCGTCGAACTGGCCGGTGTTGACGTTGTACGACCACAGGCCGAGATTGTCGTCGCCGTTATCCGCCCGAACGTAAATGTGATCGGGCTGAGTATCGTCGAGCTCCAGCACCTCGAAGGTCTCGAACTTGTCGAAGTCCTGGCGCCGAAATTCCGTCCAGCCTTTCTTTTTTCCCGGCTTCCGCCAGTACCAAACGAGTTCGTTGTCGTCGAGATCAAAGCCGCGGGCCAGCCACGGGTTACCATTACCGTCGAATTCCATCTGTCCCGTCGACAGCTTCCCACGAATCAGCAACTCCTTGGAACCCTTGTCGAGGTCAAATCTCCAATATGCCCGCGGTCGAAACGCCTCCGACAGTTTCTGCCCGGGCCCGTCGTCATCGCCTTCCTGGAAGGAAATGATAATCTTCTGCGGGTCGTTGGGTAGCAGGTTTTCGATCAGAGGATCGGATTCGTCGAACGCTTCCATTTTCTTTGTTTCGACGTCGACGACGGCGAGCTTGGTCTCATAAACGCCCCGGTTGAACCCTTCGATCTTGTCGCGCACCTTTTGCCGCAGGTAGAAGATGATGTCGTTGTCGCTGGCCCAAAAGAAATTGGTGATTTCCATCGGGTCGGCGTTCAAGGTGAAGATGGGATTGTCTTTGTCAAGGTTGGCGGCAACGTAAACCTCGATAACCGGATTCGCCTTTTTCGACGGTATTTTCATGATGCCGATGTACTTGCCGTCCGGAGACACCTGCGCCGCAGTGATCACGGGCCGCAACGCCCAGTAGTCGAGCGGATAGGGTTCGCCGGACTCTGCAGCGAGCGTGCTTCCCGCCCCGCAAATGGAGGAGAAGCAAAGTGTGGCGAGAACAATGAGATGTCTGTTCATGACTGTAACCCTGGTTTCAATTATGGTGACAGTGACCGTAACTCCGTATCAAACAGTTCGCTTCCTCGAAGGGAGTTACGGTCACTGTCACCATAATTACTTAACATAAAAAAGGCCCACGGGATGTCTCCCGTGGGCCCTATTTTACTCAAATGTAACCGAGTTTGGGCCCGATCACAGATTTCCACCGAAGCTGACGGCGACATTGAAGAAGTAAACTCTTCCGTTCAAGTCGTAACCAACGCCGGCAGGTACGTTTGTGTTGCGTACGGTAAATACCTCTGTCGGATCAACAAATGGAGGGTCTTCGTCGAACAGGTTCCTGATTCCGCCTCCAAACGTCCATTGATCCCCATAAAAGTACATCGAGACGTTGTGCGTGAAGTAGTTTTCAGTGTATCCGATATCACGACACAGCACGTCACCGAACGCTGGGCCAAGACAAGCATCGCTGTTACCGAATACGTCATCGAAATCATCGACATCGCGCGAATCCTGCGAGACAGACGAACGATAATTTGTCTCCCACGTAAACCTGAAGTCATCGTAGTCGAATCGAAGGAACGCCTGCACGCGCCATGCGGGGAAACCCCACTCGCCCTCGAATGAGTCGAAGTCCGCGTTGCCCTCATCGTCGACGAACAGCGTCGAACGCTCGAGGTTACGATTCGCGATCACGTCTGCGCTAAAGTCAATCGGACGGTCAAAAATCGTGAACGTATCATCAAACGCGACATTGATATCTACGCCACGCGCAGTTTCTTTGTCACGATTCAGGAAACCCAGATCGATTTCATTGATGAACCAAGCACCGGTGGCCGCTTGTGGGCGATCGATTCGGCTACAAAATACGCTGTTTCCAGACAGCGAATCATAGCAATCGTTGATCACAAACTGACCACTGGGCTCGATAATGGTATCGGTAACTTCGATCTCGTAGTACGTCGTACTAATCGAAAGGTTAAAGGCATTCGTGAAAGGAACATCCCAAGAGAAACCAGTTGACCACGACTCAGAACGTTCTGCCTCGAGATCCAGCGCACCACCACGAGGTACTTCCATACTATAATTATTGAAGCCATTGTTGTTTGCTGCAACGATATCAGTTGGATCGATTCCGTTAGCCAGACAGTTCGAAAGAACCTGCGCCTCGCGAGTATCATTCCCTGGAATATAAGTGCCAGTGAGAGGATCCAGCGCATCATCAGGAATCAGGCAAGGATCAAACAGCGTCAAGAAACCTGACTGAGATTCCAGGAAAAGCTCGCGCAGGTTTGGTGCGCGGAATGACGTTCCAAACGTCCCTCTGAGGAGCAACGATTCGGTCGGCCGCCAGCCGAGCTTGTAAGACTCTGTGGTATCCGAGCCGTAGAACTCATCATCCGTGTAACGCACAGACAGATTCAGTGTCAACTCCTGGAATCCGGGCTTTCCTGCCACGATGGGCAATTCGATTTCTGCGAAAGCTTCATTGGTTGTTTTACTGCCAACCGCGCCGCCATCCGAAAAGAATCCGAAGAAAAGACCGTCACGAGCAACTGCATCAGGTATCGAGTTGATTTCATCATCCCGCGTTTCAAGACCAATGCCCAGAGCTACGGGACCACCCTGTATCTCGAAAATATCGCCGGTTACGTAAGCAGAGAAGAGTGTCTGCTCGTACTCTGTGTCAAAATCCCGACTGTCAAACAGATAGTCGCGCTCGGCCTCGGTCGCAAAATCGCCGATAATTCCCTCAGGGTACAAGGACGGTGCGAACATGTTCACGGGGACGCATCCGGGTGCCGCATCCGGCTCGAGTTCGACGTTCAGGTCATTCTCGCACGGAGTGTTTGTCGACGAGAACCAGCCCAGTGCGAGATCGGTCCGGTCGTCACGAATACCCACTCTGTGGGACTCACCAGTCGACTTCGAATAGATGCCGGTGAGATCAAACGACCAGTTGTCCAGAGATCCTGCCTGCAAGAATGGCATGTCACCCCTCAGACCTAAGACCATACGTGTCTGATCTACCACCACGTCTACGCCGCTGCGGTCACCTATGACGCCTACGACAGGCTGTGCCGTAATAGGCCCGAGTGGGCCGCCGCCCTGAGGACAGGTGCCAGCCGCGTTGGGTGTACAACCAAAAGCATCGAAGACCTGCTGGACGAAACCTGGATTTTCGTATAGTTCATCCAAGGCATCTCCGCAATCGACACCGGCCGGCTGATTTGGATTGCAGGGATTGAAGGGATTAAGGGCCGGTACTACCGGAAAGTACTGCGGTTGGTTGCCGACGGTTGTGAAGTCGCGCTCGGCATACAACACCTCAAAATATGGGGTGATGTTGGCTTCACCAGAAAATGTGTACTCGCCGTACGCCATTGCCGATTGCGTTTGAACTTCCGGGAACAGGTCCTGATCTTGCTGCGTAGCGCCAAGGCTATAGTCACGGAAGGTAATATCGGCAACGCCATCTGAGGCTGAGTCGACTCCAATTCCAAACAATGTCGACTCAGAGTAATTGGGCCAGCCACCATTGCTGATCCCTGGCGTGTAGTAAAGACTACCTGTGGGTCCAGCGATAATTCGATTTGCAAGTGCGCCACGATTACATCCGTCGCGAATTTCCATGCCGAACTGTGCATTGTCCCTAAGAAATGTCGAGCGCACCTGGCCATTCTCGTCAATTTCAGCAGGGCGCTGACAGCCCGACGTCCATGGCCGATCCTGTAACTTCACGCGCTCACGATCGACGTACTCGGCACCGAAACCTACGAACCCGCGATCAAAGTTATGCCCCCAGACAGCGCTCAGAGTAGTGTCAACCCCCTCTCCGTGTTCGGGAACCCGAGAGTACGCTTCGACCTCAAATCCGTCGAAGTCCTTGCGCAGGATGATGTTGGCAACACCTGCGATGGCGTCAGAGCCATATACTGACGAGGCGCCGTCGAGCAATAGATCATATTGCTGAACGAGCGAAGCCGGTACGAGATTCAGGTCAGCAGCGAATGGCGCGCCTTCAACGCCTGCCGGAGCAACTCGGCGGCCATTGATCAGTACCAGAGTACGCGCTTCACCGAGACCACGCAGGTTGATGGTTGACGAACCCGGTCCGTTATCGAGCACGAAGCCCTGGAACGTCAAGTCGATCTGCGTGCCGCTGGCCGCACCCGATTCCTGCAGGATGTCTGCCGCATCGATGAGACCGACTTCACGGGAAACCTGCCCTGTGATGATCTGTAGTGGTGAAATGCTGGAGTAAGTGTCGCGTTTCAGGCGAGAGCCGGTAACGACGATTTCTTCCCTCACGTCGTCATCTTTGGCTGCCGCTTCGTCAGACTCTTCCTGAGCCAGAACCTGCGGCGAAAACGCGAGACTCGCAGAAACAACAAAGCCGCCGAATAGCCTAAGCCACGGCGACGCTTCTGGTCTTTCCGTCATGGTAATTCCCCATATGCCGTATTGTTGATGGGCCGCGACAATTCTGTTGACGTAACGGTCACGACCCGCCCTTTTCTTGCTCAGTCAGTTACTCGCGAAACAACGGCTTTAGCTCTTTTTGCAACGCGGCAACTGACCGGGCATCGTGCCTCCCTGTTGTCCCAGAGCGACACCTTTGGTCGATGAGCTTAGCAGTGGCCATATACTCTGTCCACTATCGGAAAGAACTATGTTGCAGATACACAACATAATATGGTTGCAACCGCAATTTTCCCGCCAGGTGCGGCATTCAGGCCGGAATCAGGGCTCCATAGAACAGCCTCGCGGACGCCAGGACCAAGAATAAGCCGAAGAAAATACTGAGTTTTCTGGCAGGGAAGCTGTGCGCGATCCGGGCGCCGATGGGGGCCGTCAGCACGGTTGCCGGGGCGATCAGCGCGAAACCAGCGAGGTTGACGTAGCCGAGGCTGCCGGGCGGCAATCGGGCGTCGCCCAGACCTGTCAGAATGAAGCCGATCGTACCGGGCAGGCTGATGACAAGGCCGAACAGTGCGGCCGTGCCCACGGCACGGTGAATCGGCTCATTGAAGAGCGTCAGCGTCATGACCGAAAACGTGCCGCCGCCGATGCCCATCATGCTCGAAAAGCAGCCGATCGCGGTCGGGATGGTCGCAACCCAGGCGCCACGCGGCACGGAATCGGTCAGGTTGCGGCTTTGCGGCAGGAACACCATTTTCAGGGCGACGAGCAAAGCAAGGGTCGCGAAAATGATGGCAAGCACACGACTGTGAACCTGTGATGCGATCCACGTGCCCAGCAATGCGCCGATCAGGACAAACACCGCCCACCGCTTGACCACTTCGATATCGACGGCACCACGCTGATGGTGCGCCCTGGCAGACGAGATGGACGTCGGGATGATTGTCGCAAGCGATGTCGCTACGGCGATGTGCATCCGAATGGCCGGGTCGATGCCCAGGAATGCGAGAACGAGCTCGAGTACGGGGACGATGACGATGCCGCCGCCGATCCCAAACAGGCCGGCAAGCACGCCAGCCACGCAACCTGTCGCCAGCATGGCAACGGCGAGGATTAACCATTCCTGCATGACCGCCGCTTTCGGTCAGGGACCGAGCCTGGCGGCGTGATGCCGCAGGTGATCCTCTATGAAGGTGGAGATGAAGTAGTAGCCGTGGTCGAAACCGTCGTGATAGCGCAATTCCAGCGCCAGGCCACTTGCCGCGCAGGCTTTTTCGAGGAGTTCGGGCCGCAACTGCTCAGCCAGGTACGGATCGTCTCGGCCCTGGTCGACGAGGATCGTGCCCCAATGCTCTTGGTCCGCCGCATTGTGGGCGACCTCGCAGGCATCGTATTCGTGCCAGGTCACCGTATCGCTGCCGAGATAAAAGCCCAGCGCCTTGCGGCCCCACGGTGAATTCAGCGTCGTGCAGATCGGCGCGAACGCCGACAATGACGCGAACATATCCGGATTGCGAAGGCCTATCGTTAGCGCTCCGTGGCCACCCATCGAATGGCCGGTCAAGCCGTGGCGCGTCGCATCACCGGGAAAATTGTCGAACACGGCTGGCTGCAGTTCCCGGGTGACGTAGTCGTACATATTGTAGTGACGCGACCAGGGTTCCTGTGTCGCGTTGACGTAGAAGCCGGCACCAAGACCGAAATCGTATTCACCATCGGGATCGTCGGGAACGCCCTCGCCGCGAGGGCTCGTATCGGGCGATACGAGCATGATGCCGAGTTCGGCGGCGGCGCGTTGTGCCCCGCTCTTGACCATAAAGTTCTCTTCCGTGCAGGTCAGGCCGGAAAGAAACGTGACAACGGGCACCTTCCCCGCAGACGCCTGCGGCGGCACAAAGATCGAAAACCGCATATCGCAATTATTGGCCTCGGACGCATGTTGGTAGAAACCCATGCGCCCGCCGAAGCAGTTCGTCTCGTTGAGCGTCTCAATGGTCATGGAGACGCATTATTGTTTCAGCGCTTCTGGAATACCAGCGTCGCGTTCGTGCCGCCGAAGCCGAAACTGTTGCTCATCGCAGTCTTGATTCCCGCGTCGTAAATCGTTTCCGTGACGGGCGGGGTCTCTGCGACGGCAGGGTCCAGGTCGAAGACGTTTATCGACGGCGCAATGAAGTCGTGCTCGAGCATCAGCAGGCAGTGAATCGCCTCCTGTGCGCCGGTAGCACCCAGCGAATGACCGCACATCGATTTCGACGAGCCGAATTTCGGCATCTTCTCACCAAACAACTTGCGAATGCCCTCAACTTCGACGATATCGCCGGCCGGAGTGCTTGTGCCGTGCGTGTTGACGTAGTCAACATCGCCCTCGATGGTCGATCGAGCGAGTTCCATGCACCGGTATGCCCCTTCGCCGGAGGGTGCAACCATGTCGTGGCCGTCCGAAGTTGCGCCATAGCCGACGAGCTCGGCGTAGATTTTGGCGCCTCGCGCTTTCGCATGCTCCAGCTCCTCGATCACGAGCATGCCGGAACCGGACGCACTGACGAAGCCGTCGCGATTGATGTCGTAGGGTCGGGACGCCAGCGTGGGCTCGTCGTTGTAATTGCTGGACAGGGCACCCATGGCGTCGAACATGCTCGACAGGTTCCAGTGCTCTTCCTCGCCTCCGCCGGCAAACACGATGTCCTGCTTGTTGAGCTGGATCAGCTCCCCCGCATTGCCGACGCAGTGCGCGCTCGTGGCACAGGCCGAGGTAATCGAGTAGTTGACGCCCTTGATCTTGAACGGTGTCGCAAGGCACGCGGACACGGTACTGCTCATCGAGCGCGGCACTATGTACGGCGTGATCTTGCGCACGCCCCGATTGCGGAGCGTGTCCGCGCTGAGAATGATATTTTCGCTGGAGGCGCCGCCAGACGATGCAATCAGTCCAGTACGCACGTTCGATACGTCGCTTTCTTCGAGTCCGGCATCATCGATCGCCCACTGCATGGCGATATAAGCGTACGCCGCCGAATCGCTCATGAATCGACGCGCCTTGCGATCGATGTGTTCCTTGAGATCGATATTGACGCTACCGGAAACGTGGCTGCGTAGCCCCATCTCCTTGAACGTCTCGTTCGCGACGATCCCTGATCGCCCGTTCTTCAGGGAGTCAGTAATATCATCCGCAGAATTACCCAGACACGACACCGCACCGATGCCGGTGACAACGACTCGCCTCATGAAAAGTCCTTAGAAATTATCAGTTGATTGGAACAGGCCGACACGCAGATCTTCGGCCACATAAATCTCGCGACCATCGACCGACATGCTGCCGTCAGCAATTGCCATCGTGAGTTTACGTGAAATGACTCGCTTGATGTCGAGTTGGTAAGTCACGAGTTTTGCTTTTTGCAGGACCTGCCCCGTGAACTTGACCTTGCCGACTCCGAGCGCCCTGCCACGACCGGTATACCCGGACCAGCAAAGATGAAAGCCGACGAGCTGCCACATCGCGTCGAGCCCGAGACAGCCCGGCATGACCGGGTCACCCTCGAAATGGCAGTCGAAAAACCACAGGCCGGGACGAATGTCGAGTTCGGCGCGTAGCTCACCCTTGCCGTACTTGCCGCCCTCACCAGAAATATAGCCAACGCGGTCCAGCATGAGCATTGGCGGCTTCGGCAGACGGCCGTTTTCCTTGCCGAATAATTTGCCGTGGCCGCTCTTGATGAGATCGTCGTAGTCGTAGGAATTCTTGCGGTCTGACAGTTGCGTTGCAATGTCACTCATAGCTCTGGCCATACGCCCTCCGGCGCCTGATTACGGGCGATGCGCGATCCACGCGCTTCGATTATCCCCTGATTTTATTATTTCCAGGTGGTCAGGACTATTGATATTGCGCCAATTTAGACGGTACCTGGCACCACTTTTCGAACGTTCGCAGCGTTTGACATGTTGTAAACGTTGCAAACGTTCGAAAAGTGGTGCCAGGTACCGCTACGTTTTGTCGTAGTCCAGCAGAACGGCGTCGGAGACAGGGCGCGACTGGCACGCCAGAACAAAGCCTGCTTCGATTTCCCAGGGCTCCAGCCCGTAGTTGGTCGCCATCGTCACCTCGCCCTCGCGCACATGGCAACGGCAGGTGGCGCAAACGCCGCCTTTGCAGGAGTACGGCAGATCGATGCCATGATCGGCGGCGGCATTCACGATATTGTTGTCGTCGCGGCGCATTTCGAAGTCTTTCTTGTGCCCGTCCATGATGACGGTGACCACCGCGTTGTCCGCTGCCTTCACGGCCTTGACCTTACCGGCCTTGCGCGGGATTCCGAATCTCTCGGCGTGGACGTGTTTCGCGTCCAGCCCGAGTTCGACCAGGGCTTCCCGGACCGTCGTGATCATGGTATCCGGGCCGCAAACGTACGCCTCCGCTGGTTCCAGCCCTTTGCAGAAGTGGTTGTAC
>Ga0255052_10002897_pt1 | contig 12124 bp, 11 predicted proteins | sample JV7_2_21_MG_FD_188632 | JGI IMG/M metagenome (GOLD analysis project Ga0255052, IMG submission 188632) | Seawater microbial communities from Jervis Inlet, British Columbia, Canada - JV7_2_21 | ecosystem: Environmental > Aquatic > Marine > Inlet | place: Canada: British Columbia | collected... | reverse complement strand
AGCTGAGGCCAACACCATTCGAAGCCGCCGTGGCACCGCTCATGTACTCATTTCCGGTCGACGCAGCAATCAAGGCGCTGAAGTTTCGACGCAAGCTCTATTACGCGCCGGCATTTGCTGCACTGCTGGAGAACGAGTTGCCGCGACTTGGCGGTGACATCGACGCGGTATTACCGGTGCCGCTGCATTGGCGGCGGCACGCAAACCGCGGGTTCAACCAGGCCGCAGAGCTGTGCCGGCGAGTGCAAATATGCAGAGGCTTGCCGGTGCTCGTCAATGTCATACGCCAGCGGCCGACGCCGTATCAGTCGGGCCTGGATTCAGAGCAGCGACAGCGCAATCTCCGTGGAGCATTTGTAGTCCGCGGCGACATTGACGCACGCCATATTTTGATCGTAGACGACGTCATTACGACAGGAGAGACCTGTCGGCAACTCGCCAGGACCTTGCTGGATAGCGGTGCCGGGGCGGTTAGTGTCCTGGCGGTCGCCCGTGCCGTAATTCCCCGGGCTCTCGAAAAGGCCTCGCAGCAACACTGCACGGAATTGAGAAAGGGGGAGACTGGCGGTGAACGATAGCTCCGCTCATCCTGATACCGGATTAAACGAGTAGTGCATGACAATGCCAATAAACACAATCAGGCCAATGTAATGATTGTGCAAAAACGCGGCAAAGCAACCAGCGGGTTGGCGGTCACGGGCCAGCCATTGATGATAGATCATCAGGCCCGCCGCACAGACGACCGAGGCGTAGTACCAGAAGCCAAGCTGCGCGCCAAGTCCGATGAAAACCAGGGCCAGAAGCATCAGCAATTGCAGCCCGGCGACGACAAAAAGGTCTGCATCGCCAAACAAAATCGCGGTCGATTTAATCCCTATCTTCTTGTCATCTTCGCGGTCCACCATCGCGTAGAACGTGTCATAGACCACGGCCCAAATCAGCGCCGCAGCAAACACAATCCAGGCGAGTTGTGGCGTTGTTCCCAGTTGCGCGGCAAACGCCATCGGCGCCGCCCAACCGAAAGCGGCCCCCAATACGAACTGCGGAATCGGAACGAAGCGCTTGATGAAAGGGTAAACGACGGTCAATCCAGCCGCGACGATAGCCAACAGCTGGGCAGGCCGATTCAGCATCGTGGCAAGCCCAATCGCGATCAGGCCGAGGGCGACGAAAAGAGTTAACGCCTCGTTCGGAGCCACAGCACCTGACGCTATTGGCCTCGTGCGAGTCCGCTCGACATACGGATCAATTGTTCGGTCGGCGTAATCATTCAGCACACATCCGGCTGAGCGCATTATGAAGACGCCAAGCATGAATACGACAAAAAGGCCCTGATTGGGATGACCTTCGCCAGCCAGCCACAGCGCCCAAAGAGTCGGCCACAACAAAAGCCAAAAGCCGACGGGCTTGCCGAGCCGCATCAGCTTGCCGTAGTTGCGCAGCTGGCTGACCAGGGCGGGTGGCAGTTTGATCGAAAAAATGCGCGTCATCTCAGGTAGTCGTTACTCGATGTGTAGGCCGATTACTAAAGTACCAGAACCGGTTCTGCTAAATCACGGCATTACGCTGAATATTTCACCCGGGTGACAGCCGACCCATCGGAGCCGATCGTTCATTCGGGGCTGCCACCGTTTGGTTGACAAAGTCGTGTGCTGCGGTCCGCTCGTTTGGGTGAGTTGTGCAGACCGGCGGCTCAAACCTTGCCGTATCGTCCTGCGTCACCCAGCCAGCGGCGGATAATTGCAGCGTCGGTACTCGATCGTGACCGTCGGATTGTCTCCGCGGCGAGTTGCACGACTGGCATCAATTCGGCATCGCGCACCAGGTTGGCAACGCGGTAGTCTGGCAGGCCGGTTTGACGCGTGCCCAGCAACTCGCCCGGACCGCGTAACTCAAGGTCTCGCTGGGCGACGACAAAACCATCGTTCGTGTCGCGCAAAACCGCGAGACGATTACGGGCCAGACGACCCAATGGAGGCTTGTACAACATCACGCAATGACTTTGAGCGACACCTCGACCAACCCGACCGCGCAACTGGTGAATCTGCGACAGCCCCATGCGCTCGGCATTTTCGATGATCATCAGTGTCGCGTTGGCAACGTCGACGCCGACCTCGACCACCGTTGTCGCAACAAGTAGCTGTACCAGCCCTTCCTTGAAAGCCTGCATGCCACGCTCTTTTTCCGCAGGCCGCATACGCCCATGCACAAGACCGACGCGTAGCTCGGGCAGCGCTTTTGTCAGAAAGCCGTAAGCCGCTTCGGCGGCCTGGTAGTCGAGAATTTCGGATTCTTCGATCAGGGGACAGACCCAATAAGCCTGCTGGCCCGACTTGCAGGCCGATCGAACTCGTTCGACAATTTCGTCGCGTCGCGTATCTGGCACGGCAATCGTTGTAATGGGCTTGCGACCAGGCGGCAGCTCGTCGATAACCGAGGTGTCCAGATCGGCGTAAGCTGCCATCGCCAGCGTGCGCGGAATCGGTGTCGCCGTCATGACCAGCTGGTGCGGATGGCCGTGTTTGCTGACCCCCTTGTCGCGCAATGCCACGCGCTGATGTACGCCAAAGCGGTGCTGTTCGTCGATGACCACCAGGGCGAGGTTTTGAAACTCCACACCTTCCTGAAACAGTGCGTGCGTACCAACGCTTAGCTGTGCCCGACCGTCGGCAATCGACGCGAGAGCCTCGCGTCGAGCGACAACGCGCTGGCTGCCGCTGAGCCACGCGGGCTCAATTCCCAGCGGTCGAAACCAGCCCGAAAAGCTGCGCCAATGTTGTTCGGCCAGCAACTCAGTTGGCGCCATTATCGCGGCCTGGACACCACATGCGATTGCCTTGAGGCAGGCAATCGCTGCAACAATGGTTTTGCCCGAACCCACGTCGCCTTGTATCAATCGCATCATCGGGTGTGGCTGGGCCATGTCCGAGAGAATCTCGTCGATGACGCGCTGTTGCGCGCCGGTCAACCGAAAAGGCAGGCTCTCGGTGAACCGGATGACTTCAGCCGTGCCGGCTGTCAGGCCCGGCGCTCGTTCCGCCTGTGCCAGTGCGCGCAGATTTCTAAGGCTCAGGTAGTGTGCGAGTAGTTCTTCGAAAGCAAGGCGTTGTTGACATGGATGCTTGCCCTCAAGCAAGCGTTTGACGTCAGCATCGGGTGGCGGGCGGTGCAGGTATGCGATGGCGTCTGCCAGGGGTGGCAGCTCGAGCTTGTTGCGAACGCTCGTCGGTAACAACTCAACCGGCGGCGAACGCCGCATTACGCGCAACGCCTGGTCGGTCAGGTTGCGGAGCCGTCCCTGCTGAACACCTTCAGTTGCCGGATAAATCGGCGTCAGTGCTGCATTGATGTCTGCGTCCTGGTTCTCGCGCAACAAGCGATATTCCGGATGAATGATCTCAAAACCGGCGGTCCCCTGCCGAACCTCGCCAAAACAGGTCACGCGAACGCCCGGCTGAAACTGCGCCTGTTGTTGACGCGAGAAATGAAAGAAGCGCAGCGTTACTTGCCCGCTACCGTCACTTATTCGTACCAGCAGGTTGCGGCGCCCGCGATACACGGCCTCGGCCAACAGCACCTCGCCGGTCACGAGGCACCGCGTGCCCGCGACCAGGGCGCCCAGCCTAACGAGCTGTGTGCGGTCTTCGTAACGCAGCGGCAGCAAAAAAAGCAAGTCGTCAACGCGGTACAAACCGAGGCGCTCGAGTTTCTTTTCGAGCGCGGGGCCGATTCCGGCAAGGGCCGTTAACGGAGAATCGGGATTGAGTTGTTCTGCTGGCACTATCGTGAGGGGGTCAGGGCCCGGCGGCTTGCCATGTGTTCCTACAAGGCCAGAATCGCGTCCGCTTCCACCTCGGCATTCTTAGGCAGAGAAGCAACGCCGATTGCGGCTCGAGCCGGGTACGGTGCGTCGAAGTAATCCTCCATCACGCGGTTTACGGTAGCGAAGTTGGCAAGATCAGTCAGAAAGATCGTCAGCTTTACAACCTGGTTCAAGTCTCCACCGGCAGCGACAACGACCGCCTTCAGGTTGTCAAAAACGCGTCGTGCATGCGCCTCGAAATCACCATCAACAATTAGCATCGTCTCAGGGTCAAGCGGGATTTGGCCCGACAAAAAAACCAGCTTGCCGGACTTGATTGCCTGTGAATAGGTTCCGATTGCCGCCGGGGCACCGTCACTGTGGATGGCTTCTCTGCTCATTGGGACTCCGTGTGTATTCAGGTGCCGTCCCGTGCAACGCGAACTACGTTGGCTATCTTGCGCACCTTACGCACGATTTGCGCCAGGTGTGTCCGATCCCTGACCTGCAATAGGAAAGACAACATGGAACCATCTTCATGACGGCTAAGCACGGAAACCTGTTCGATGTTGGAACTACAGTCAGCAATCGTTGCTGCGACTTCCGCCAGCACGCCAGGCTTGTTTAGTGTGTCAACCTGAACTTGACTCGAGAATTCGAGGTCGAGGCCTTCTTCCCAGTTTACGGCAATCCATTTCTCCGGCTGCTTGCGGAAATTAATCAAGTTGCCGCAGGAATTGCGGTGCACTACTACACCGCGGCCGGAGCTCAGGTGTCCCATAACATCGTCACCGGGGACCGGGAAGCAGCACTTCGCATAACTGACAACCATCCCTTCGGTGCCGGCAATATCGAGGCTCGCCTGGCCAGGTTCGGACCGCCCCTCCTCATCAATGCCAATCAGCATGCGGGCGGTCAGTGGCGCAAGACGTTCACCGAGGCCAAGCTGTTCGTACAGCTCCGCGATGTCTTTGAGGCCGAGTTCATTGAGTGCTGTTTTCATGCGCACCTTGCCAACCTTGCGCAGCGACGAACCAAGATCCTTGAGGGTACGGTCCAGCAGTCGCTTGCCGAGATCGACGGATTCGCTGGAACGCATGTTCTTCATGTGATGACGAATGGCAGTTCGAGCCTTGGCGGTGCGAACAAATGACAACCAGTTCGGGTTTGGCTTGGCACCCCGGCGGGTCACAATTTCTACCGTCTGGCCGTTTTGCAACGGTGTTCTTAATGGCACGAGCGCGCGGTTGATCTTGGCGGCAACACCCCGATTGCCTATGTCGGTGTGCACTGCATAGGCGAAATCAACGGTCGTCGAACCCTTCGGCAGGGGCATGATGTCGCCCGTTGGTGTGAAGACGTAAATCTTGTCGGGGAACAGATCGACTTTGACGCTTTCCAGAAACTCTTCGGATGAACCCGATCTTTGAATTTCTTCGAGTTTGGACAACCAGTCGCGAGCACGCTGCTGTGGGGTTGTGTCAGATCTTTCTTCTGCCTTGTACTGCCAGTGCGCCGCTACTCCCGACTCGGCAACGCGGTCCATGTGGCGAGTACGAATCTGCACCTCCAGCGGCAGACCCTTCGGGCCAAACAGTGTTGTGTGTAAGGACTGATAACCATTGATTCGCGGAATTGCGATGTAATCCTTGAAACGACCAGGCATCGGCTTGTACAGGCCGTGTACAAGACCAAGCACCTGATAGCAGGTACTGACGTCGTCAATAATGATGCGAAATCCGTAGACGTCAACAACGTCATTGAGCAGGCATTTCTTGTTGGACATCTTTTTGTAAATGCTAAAGAGGTGCTTTTCGCGACCAATGACCTCGGCCACGACGCCCTCGTCGGCCAACGCCCGCTCAAGCTCTTCGGAGATTCGCTTGACGATCTGGCGCTGGCTACCCTTGCTTCTGCGCAGCTCCTTGTCGAGAACCCGGTACCGAAATGGATACAGGTGACGAAAGCCGAGATCCTCCAGCTCGACCTTCATGCGATTAATGCCCAGGCGGTTGGCGATTGGGGCATAAATGTCCAGCGTCTCGCGGGCGATGCGAGCTGTTTTATCCGCGGGCATTGCTTCAAGCGTCTGCATGTTATGCAGGCGATCGGCAAGCTTGATGAGAATGACGCGAATGTCCTCGATCATGGCCAGGATCATTTTGCGAAAACTCTCGGCCTGCGCTTCTGCCTGACTGCGGAACTGGATTTGATCGAGCTTGCTGACCGCGTCCACCAGCAGGGCTATCTCGGCGCCGAACTGCTCTTCAATGTCAGCGATGGTTGCGGCCGTGTCCTCAACAACGTCGTGCAATATCGCGGCTATAATGGCCTGCGAGTCCAGGTGCATGTCCGCAAGTTCCTGGGCCACGGCGACAGGGTGCGTGATATAGGGTTCGCCCGATTTGCGTGTTTGCCCTGTGTGGGCTTTCGCGCCGAAAGCGTATGCTCGCATGACTTTTTCAATCTGCTCCGCTGGCAGGTAAGTCCCAAGCACATCTATCAGGCGTCGCAGGCCGTGATTGCGGCGAGACGCGCCCGGCAGCTTGGCCAGCAATGTTGCGGCGTAATCCATACTTCGATCATACCCGCGTCACGGTAAACGTGTCGCGGGTTGCGGCTTGTTGCGGGCTGGTGCTATCAGTCCAGTCGATCAATCGCCGATGGAAATGCCACGCATCGGTAGCGGCATGACTTCTTCCGACACCTCCGGTTGCAGGAATTCATCGGCAACCGGCTGATCAACTTCGTCAAGGATGGCGGGCGTTATATGATCGGCGGCGATTTCGCGAAGGGCGATAACCGTCGGTTTGTCGTTGTCGACCTCAACCAACGGGTCCGCACCGTGAGCGATTCGGCGGGCCCGCTTGGCAGCCACGCGCACCATTTCAAAAATGTTGGGAATGTTACTCAGACAGTCTTCGACCGTTATTCTGGCCATTTGGCGCACCGCTTTTGTGAGTGGGGCCGGCACCATACCCTTCAGCCGCAGGCTATGGCTATGACTTATTCCAAAAAGTTATTTAGCCCGGATATCCCGCCAGCCGGTGCTCAGGGATCAATCAGAGATTCCCTGGCCGACGATTCCCGCAACAGCACCGCGCAGCGCCTCGTTGCTGGTCGCGGCGGCCTCGCCGCGGCCATCCAGCACTGCCTGGAGATCTGCAACAGCGTGCTCAAGATCGTCGTTGATGACTACATAGTCGAACTCGTCCCAATGCGACATATCGCTCATAGCGTCTCGCAAGCGGCGCTGGATGACTGACTCCGTATCGGTGCGGCGATCTCGAAGGCGGCGCTCGAGCTCTTCCCGCGATGGCGGCAGGATGAACACCGTGACGCACTCAGGCATTGATTCACGTACCTGACGGGCGCCCTGCCAGTCGATCTCGAGCACGACATTGTGTCCCCGTCCCAAATGTTGGGCGACCTTGGTCCGGCTGGTGCCATAGTTGTTGTCGAAAACCTCGGCCGACTCAAGCATCTCACCCTTGTTGCGCAGGGCCTCGAATTCTTCGCGAGTTACGAAAATGTAGTTCACACCAGGGGTTTCGTTACTGCGCTGTTGGCGCGTCGTATAGGAGATAGAAAAGCGCAGCCCGGGATCGTGAGCGACCAGCTCGTTTACCAGGGTGGTCTTGCCCGCTCCCGACGGCGCCGCGATGACGAACAGTTTTGCCTGCTGATTGGTCATCGGTATCGCTACTCGATGTTCTGTATCTGTTCGCGCATCTGTTCGATGAGGACTTTGAGCTCGACAGACGCGCTGGTCGTTTCGGTATCGGCAGATTTCGAGCCGAGCGTATTGGCTTCGCGATTCAGTTCCTGCATCAGGAAGTCGAGGCGCCGACCCACGGGTTCATCGCTGGAAACAACCCGCCGTATTTCAACAATATGGCTATCGAGTCGGTCGAGTTCTTCGTCAATGTCCAGCTTCTGCGCAATCAGTGCCAACTCGACCTCAAGCCGCGCAGGGTCGGCCTCAACATCGATACGTTCGATGCGTTCGCGCTGTTTTGCTCGTGCGGCAGTCATCACGTCGGGCATGCGTTGGCGCACTGAGCGCAACAAAGTCTCAACGTCCGCGCAACGCGACTCAAGCATCAGGGAAATTCGTTGTCCCTCGCTGGCGCGCATTTCGGCGAGCGCCGCAAGGGTTTGTTGCAGCAATGCGCCGGCTTCGGCAAACAGCGGTTCGGCATCGATCTCGCTCGCTTGAATGACGCCCGGCCAGCGCAGAACTTCTACCGGGCTCAACGGACCCAATGTTGGCAGGATCGCGGAGAGTTCCTGCACTCGCGTTCCAAGCAGGGCAACGAGGTCCATGTCTGGCTGCAGTTCGCTTTGTTGATCAAATGCGCGCCGAAAATGCAGCGAACAATCGACCTTGCCGCGACTCAGTACGTTACCGACCTGCTGTCGAAACACCGGTTCCTTGAGCCGCAATTCGTCGGGCAATCGCAACTGGACATCGAGATATCGATGGTTGACGGCGCGCAATTCCCATGTCAGCGTGCCAGTCGTCGACTCGACGGACTGTCGCGCAAAGCCTGTCATACTGTGTAACATCAGTATCGATCTCCAGTATGTGTTGCACTGATCACGGTATTTGATGTCGCAAAACGGCATACTTCCGTCGCATCACCGCGCAGAGCCGGGTCGTTTATTGTGCTGGAATTTGTCATTCTAAGCTCAGCTCACTGCAACCCGCCAGCCATTTGAAAACAGCTAACGAATAACGTCGCGTCGAAGCGAGACCTAAAGAGCCACAATTACCATGCAAATTGAATATGCCAAAGTATCCGCGCTTGGTGATCGGGAGGACAATCAGGATCGTGCCGCTGTCGTCATCGCCGACGATGCCGCCCTGATGATGGTGTTCGACGGCATGGGCGGGCACGCGGATGGAGCACGCGCGGCGGAAACCGGGCTGAAGGTAATCCAGGACATGTTCATGGCGACGCCGCTACCGATACTGGATCCGCAGGGTTTCCTGTACACGGCGCTGGCTCGTGCGCATGACGAAGTTGTGAATCTTGGCCGGGATGTCGTTGTCGATTTTCGGCCGCGCGCGACTTGTGCGGCCTGCCTGGTTCAAGAGGGTGGATCGTATTGGGGGCACATTGGCGACAGCCGCATTTATCATGTGCGGCAAGGAATTGTCATGTCGCGGTCGCGAGATCACAGCCATGTCGAGGTGCTGATTCAGGAGGGTGCGATCACCGAGGAAGAAGCGCTCGACCATCCGATGCGCAATTTTGTCGAGTGCTGTATCGGCGGTGATGCGTCTGTGCCCGACATGAGTATTTCGACCAAGAAAAGTCTCCAGCCCGGCGACGTGTTGTTAGCTTGCTCTGATGGCCTGTGGTCAGGCCTTAGCGATGAGGTGATAGCGGAGATTGCCGCGCCCGGAGACAACAACCTTGTTGAGGACCTCAAGGCGCTGAGTATCAAGGCACTGGAGGCAAATTCACCCTACAGTGACAATACCACTGGCACGGCAATTCGCTGGTTGGGCCCCTGACCAACGGGTACTTCGTCTATATAACGTTGAATGAGTATCTGGAACCGGAGAGAGACAATGCGTCCAAGCGGTCGAAAAGCCGACGAGATGAGAACACTGCGATTTACGCCGGACTTCACACGTCATGCGGAAGGCAGCGTGCTCGCCGAGTTCGGAGAAACCCGGGTGTTGTGTACAGCCAGCGTTGAAAGCAAGGTCCCTGGGTGGATGCGCGGCAAGGGCAGCGGCTGGGTTACGGGTGAGTATGGTATGTTGCCGCGCTCGACGAACACGCGCATGTCCCGCGAAGCAACGCGTGGCAGGCAAGGCGGAAGAACGCTTGAAATTCAGAGACTGATCGGCCGCTCATTGCGAGCCGTGATCGATCTTGACGCGCTTGGCGAACGTACTGTGATGCTCGATTGTGATGTTATTCAGGCTGACGGCGGTACACGTACGGCCGCGATCAGTGGTGCCTATGTCGCACTGGCGATAGCGATGCAGCGCCTGAGCGCAAACAGAAAAATCAAAGCCAACCCGATACACGGGCAGGTTGCTGCGGTATCGGTCGGAATCTACAGCGGCAAACCGGTCCTGGATCTCGACTACGCTGAAGATTCTGTAGCAGAAACCGACATGAATGTGGTCATGAACGAGGCCGGTCATTTCATCGAAGTACAGGGTACGGCCGAAGGCCACGCGTTCACCGAAGGCGAACTGGCGGCGATGCTCGGTCTTGCGCGTATTGGCACTGGCGAAATCATCGTCGCACAAAACGAAGTGATCGCTGCGGCTGGCTAGTACGCTATCGGGTTGAGCCTGGAACTTTCCATACAACTTTGACGGAGCACAGTGCATTGCGGTGCATACCGACCAGGATCATCATGGCCAGCGGCAACGCCGGCAAGCTTCGCGAAATCGCACGCCTGCTCGACAGACTTGATGTGACGGTTGTGGCGCAATCAGAATTTGGTGTTGGCGATGCCGATGAAACGGGCTCGACCTTCACCGAGAACGCATTGATAAAAGCGCGGCACGCGGTGTGCGCAACCGGACTTGCAGCGATTGCGGATGACTCAGGTTTGGCTGTAGACGCGTTGGCCGGCCGGCCTGGCGTGATGTCTGCGCGGTATTCGGGGCCGGATGCGACGGATGCAGAAAATATCGATAAATTGTTGCTGGAGCTTGCGGAGGTGCCGGACAGTCAGCGCGGCGCAACATTTCATTGCGTTGCCTGCTTCGTTATGCCAGATGACTCGGAACCGTTGATTGCCAGCGGCGAGTGGCGCGGCGCAGTTCTTCACGAGCGGCGAGGCGATGGTGGCTTTGGTTACGACGCCGTGTTCCTCGATCCCGATGCTGCCTGCAGCGCTGCCGAACTGGACGCGGATGAAAAGAACATACGCAGCCATCGCGGCAAGGCTTTTCGTGCGTTGGCCGAAAAGCTTCAGGCCAGTCACGAGTAGCGCATTGAGCGCAACACACCCAGGGCACCTCTGAGTATTTGTTTCGCAGCGCATTGCAGTGGGACATTCTCCGTCGGGCCGTGAAATAATTGACCGTCGCTCGTAACGATAATTCGCCACATGCTGTGTCCGCCACCACCGTTGTCCCTGTACATTCACCTGCCCTGGTGCGTGCGCAAGTGTCCGTATTGCGATTTCAATTCCCACGTTGCGGGAACAGCGGCCCTGCGCGCGCGTTATCTTGAAGCCCTGCTCGTCGACCTGCGGGGGGAGGCGAAGCGGGCGGCGGGCCGGCCGCTGCTCAGTGTGTTTCTCGGTGGCGGCACTCCGAGCCTGTTTCCAGCGGATGAAATCGCCCGACTGCTTGATGCCGTCAGGATAAGTTTCGAACTGGTGGCGGATGCCGAGGTGACGCTGGAGGCCAACCCGGGCACGGTCGAATGCGGGGATCCTGCGGGCTATCGAGAGGCCGGTATCAACCGAGTATCGATCGGCGCACAGAGTTTCAGCGATCGGTCGTTAAGCGCGCTGGGCCGTATTCACGCGGTCGGGGACATCATCGGCTCGGTCAGCGCGGTACAAGCCGCCGGCTTCACCAATTTCAACCTCGATCTGATGTACGGGCTGCCCGGCCAGGACGTCGCGGCGGCGGTGGCTGACATTGAACCCGAGCCAGAGCTGCGCCCGGCACACATTTCGTGGTATCAGCTGACGCTCGAACCGAACACGGTGTTCTACGCGCGACCTCCGGCAGGCCTGCCCGACAACGATCTGAGTGCTGAGATTCAACAGCATGGACAGGCGCTGCTGCTCGAGCACGGCTATGAGCAATATGAGGTCTCAGCTTATGCCGCTGACGGGCAATATTGCGTACATAACCTGAACTACTGGTCATTTGGCGACTATCTCGGCGTCGGCGCCGGCGCGCACGGCAAGCTCAGCGATGCGCTGGGCATCAGACGTTATGCGAAGCCTGCGAATCCGCTGCAGTACATGGAATTTCAAGAGCGGGGCCAACCGCTCGCCGAGCCAATGCCCCTGGGCGAGTCGGAGCTGTTTTTTGAGTTTATGCTCAATGCTGTGCGCCTGACGGCGGGCTTTGATGAGGGTGTTTTTTCGGCCCGAACGGGACTTCAGCCTGGCTATCTGAGGGACCGATTGCAGGCATCGATCGACAAGGGCCTGATCGCGGAACGACAAATCGGAGTCTGGCAACCGACCGAACTGGGGCAGCATTTTCTGAACGATCTGCAGGCCGTTTTCCTGCCTGACTGAGGCCAGGGGAGCGGGGCCAGAGCCCGGATCGCCGGGTTCTGACCTCCATATCTCACGATTATCGAGCGTCGTCGGGGC